>Ga0265297_10010485_pt1 | contig 11638 bp, 10 predicted proteins | sample Munlanlwell13791_FD_192502 | JGI IMG/M metagenome (GOLD analysis project Ga0265297, IMG submission 192502) | Leachate microbial communities from a municipal landfill in Southern Ontario, Canada - Leachate well 137-91 | ecosystem: Engineered > Solid waste > Landfill > Unclassified | place...
GATCCTGCTGACGAACACGCTCGCAACTGAGTTGACTCGACGCGCGTCTCCACCGTTTCTCACAAACTCGGCAAGACCCTTGAGATAGGCGTTGGCCGCAGCTTCGTACTGAATCACATCGAAGAGAAGGGTCACGTTTATCGAGTAACCAAGTGATGTGAGTACGCGGATGGCCTCCACTCCCTCTTTGGTTCCGGGAACCTTGAAAAGTACATTGGGCCTGTCGACAAACGCAGCGAGCCGCTTCACGTCCTTGATTGTTCCTTCGGTGTTTCTGGCAAGCTCCGGAGAGACTTCCAGGCTGACATATCCGTCCACGTAACTTGTGGCCTCGTAAAGCTCGCGGAACAGGTCTGCGGCTATTTGCACATCCTCGACCATCAGGCTGTCGAGTATTTGTCTGGCAGCAAGTGATTTCTTCGCCAAAGCTCCTATGGAGGCATCGTACGCATTCTCGGGGATTGCCTTGGAGAAGATTGTCGGGTTAGTCGTGATACCGTAGATTGCGCCAGAGCGGATCAGCGCAGGTATTGTCCCATCATTGAGCAGGGCTCTGCTGATGTTGTCGTACCAGATGCTCTGACCGCGAGCGAACAGCTCTCGTGACTTAGTCGCGTCCACATTACCTCCCTTGGGCGGGATGACATAAGAAGTGCGAGTCTCCCTATTGTACCAGATAGCCGGGGCACGCAACTTTTCCCCCGATTTGAGGATGGCGGAAAAAAGAGCGAAAAGCGCTTGACATATTCCGGCATTGTGGTACGCTATTACCAGTACAGAAGGCGGTGCATCTATGTCCACGATCCTCAAGTTCTCAGAAGCGGCCTCGATGGCCATACATAGCATGGGGCTTCTTGCGTTGGCTGGTGACTCCCCCACGACGACTAAGGCCATGGCACAAGCCCTGTCGGTGTCGGAGAACCATCTTGCAAAGGTGCTTCAGCGGCTTGCACACTCAGGATTGGTTAGAGCCACGCGGGGACCGGCGGGTGGATACGTCCTCGCCCGCTTACCTCAGGATACCACGATCCTGACAATCTACGAGTCCATCGAAGGGCCTCTGGATTCCGGGACATGCCTCCTCGGAACGCCCGTTTGCGGCGGAAATCACTGCCCCTTGGGCAAGATGGTCAGCCAAGTTTACGACTTGGTGAGCTCAACGCTTGGGAACTCGAATCTGCTCCAAGTTACTGAAGTATTCAGGAGGAAGAGCCATGAAGCGCAAAGTAATTCGAATTGACGAGGACAAGTGCAACGGCTGCGGGCTGTGCATCCCCAACTGCCGTGAAGGTGCACTAGCCATCGTCGACGGAAAAGCACGCTTAGTGTCGGACGTATATTGCGACGGCCTCGGCGCCTGTCTCGGCCATTGCCCACAGGATGCAATCTCTATTGAGGAGCGTGAAGCAGCGGAGTTCGACGAACTCGCAGTCAAACAGCACCTCCAAGAGAAAACCGTCTCAGGGGCGCAAGTACCTATCGCTTGCGGCTGTCCGGGGTCAGCGGTACGTCAGATTGCTCAGACTGTAGAGGCGAGCATTGCTGACGAGGGTGTGGTCATGCAATCCGAGCTTCGAACCTGGCCAGTTCAGTTGCGGCTGGTTCCGCCGTCGGCGCCGTATCTCAACGGCGCCTCTGTCACGATTTGCGCAGATTGTGTCCCCTTCGCATATGCATCGTTCCACCAACGCTTTGTCCGGGGCCGGGTTGTTCTGTGCGTTTGCCCGAAGTTGGATGACCCGGAAGTCAACCTCGAAAAGCTGATCGCGATTTTCGAGTCCAATGACATCAAGTCGATCGAAATACCACACATGGAAGTGCCCTGTTGCACGGGGCTCGTCGCGTTGGTCAAGCTCGCTCTCATAAGGGCTGGCAAGCTATTCCCAACTACCGCCACAAAGGTGTCGGTTTCAGGTGATATACTCGAACGTAGAACCTTGGAACTTTAGCGTCCAAAGGAGGAAGAATGTTCTGTTACCAGTGTGAGCAAACGGCCAAGGGAACCGGCTGCACGATAGCCGGAGTGTGCGGGAAAGACTCGACAACAGCAGCAATGCAGGATCTTCTCGTATACGTAACCAAGGGCATCGGCTTGTATGCGAGCGCCGCGCGAAAACTCGGCGCCCGCAGCAGTCAGGTCGACCGGTTCGTTCTGGAATCGCTTTTTACGACCGTAACAAACGTCAACTTCGACGCGGAGACGATCTCGGCGATGGTCAATCGCGCCGTCGATGTTCGAGACAATGCGAAAGCCATGTATGAAAACGCCTGCAGGGTTGCCGGACAGATCCCGGCCGTGCTTTCCGGGCCAGCGACCTGGCTACCAGCCTCAGACTCGGCTACCATGCTGATACAAGCCGCGGAACTGGCCATCGACAAGCGTCTGGCAGGCCTCGGCCCGGACATTTCGAGCCTGCAGGAACTGCTCACATATGGCCTAAAAGGAACTGCAGCCTACGCTGATCATGCAATGATACTTGGCCAGGAAGCAGAAGAAGTATATGAGTACTTCCACCGCGCCCTCGCATACTTGGCCAGCAATGGTGCGGATGCCGACAAGTTGACAGCCCTTGTTCTCGAATGTGGCAAGGTCAACTTGAAGGTCATGGAACTCCTGGACACGGCCAATACCTCGGCCTATGGTCATCCTGTTCCAACGAAGGTGCCCATCACCCATCGTTCAGGCCACTGCATTCTGGTTTCGGGCCACGACCTGAAGGATCTTGATGGACTCCTCAGGCAGACTGCAGGCAAGGGAATCACCATCTACACCCATGGGGAAATGCTCCCTGCGCATGGCTATCCGCAACTCAAGAAATACTCGCATCTCTATGGCAACTATGGTGGCGCTTGGCAGAATCAGCGCACCGAGTTCGCGCAATTCCCGGGCGCTATCTTGATGACCACCAACTGCATCCAGCGTCCCCAAGGCGACTACATCAACCGTATTTTTACCAGTGGACTCGTGCAGTTCCCTGGCGTCAAACACATTTCCGATCACAACTTCAAGCCGGTCATCGATGCTGCTCTGGCCGCACCCGGATTCTCAACCGATGAACCCGAAAAGACAATCCTCGTCGGCTTCGGCCACAACGCAGTCATGAGCGTTGCAGGACCCGTAATCGACGCCGTGAAAGCTGGCCAGATCAAGCACTTCTTCCTGATTGGCGGATGCGATGGCGCAAAGCCCGGCCGCGATTATTACACCGATTTCGCCACCAGTGTCCCTAAGGACTGTGTCATCCTGACCCTTGCATGCGGCAAGTATCGTTTCAATAAGCTGGACTTCGGCGACATAGGCGGAATTCCGCGCCTTCTTGACATCGGACAGTGCAACGATGCCTATTCCGCCATCAAGATTGCTGTCGCGCTGGCCGAAGCTTTCGGAACCGACGTCAACAGTCTCCCGCTTTCCTTGATAATCTCGTGGTACGAGCAGAAGGCAGTATGCATACTCCTGACACTCCTCTACCTCGGCATCAAGAACATCCACCTCGGCCCGAGCCTCCCAGCCTTCGTTTCACCGAATGTCCTCAGTTTCCTCGTTGAGAAGTTCAACATCAAGCCGATTTCCACTCCGGAAGCCGACCTGAAGGCCATTCTCGGTTAGCTTGCAGGGCCCGTCGCGGTATACCGTGACGGGCCCTTTCTTATCTCCACGATTTCTGGCCGCACCTTGCGTTTTCTTCGAGCAATGCTATAACTCCTATCGGGAACGGCATCAACTTGGGAGAGAGTATAGAGTGCAAGCATTTCTGAAGCCGCTGGCGTTTGCCATGACCGGAGCGTTCTGCGGGCTCGCGGCATTTCTTGCCTTGTATTTCAACGCCCCATCATACTCGAGGGAGTCATCCCTCCAATGCATCAACTGCCATATCATGAGACCCTTCTTTGCCAATATAGATCGCTCCCCGCATCGTGCCGAGACCTGCTCGGACTGCCACCTTCCTCACGAGAATATCTTTCGACACTACGCCTTCAAGGCGCGCGACGGAATGTGGGATACGGCAATGTACCTGACCTTCAATGAATCACATGCTATCAAGCTGCATGAGCGCTCGAGGCAGGTGATCATCGACAACTGCATCAGATGTCACCGCGCAGCAATGAGTTTTACTGAGTCTTTTGGCGAAACAGACAGGTTCTGCGGTGACTGTCACCGCGACATTGCCCATCCTGCGCCGATGAGCGTCACATCCACGCCGTACGTGCAGCTTCCCCCTTATCTCCCTTTCCCGGATTTTCTTCTGCAGAAGTAGGAGTTGATATGGCAGCCGAGACCATGGACAAGCGGCCTCCGACGAGACTGTACTGGTTAATCTTCGCGGGCTCAACTATCCTGTTCTTTGCCCTCGGCGTAATGCTTGCTCTCGTATTCGAGCGAAGACAGGAAGGCTTGCTGGTGCCGACAATAGTCGTCCCTCTCGCCGATAACGAGCCAGACAGCGAGATATGGGGCAAGAACTTTCCAAGGGAATTCAACTCATTCCAGATGACCAAGGATGTCGGCCTCCGCACAAAGTATGGGGGTGCCGTACAATTCAGTCGGCTTGACAGAGATTCCAACATCAGGCATCTCTTCGCGGGTTATCCATTCTCCGTCGAGTACAATCAGGCTCGCGGGCATTTCTGGTCTCTGGAGGACGTCGAAAAGACCGCGCGCATCGATACAGCGCGGGGTGGGAAAGCATCATTTGGGACGTGTTTCACATGCAAGACCAGCAATCTGCCCGGGCTGATGGCCTCCATCGGGCCAGACAAATTCTTCGACACGCCTTTCGAGAAGATGAAGGAGTCCGTCAAGTACCCGATCGGCTGCGCGAATTGCCATGATCCGAAAACCATGGCCCTCAGGCTCACAAATCCGGCTATCCGCAAATCGCTTTCCGATTCCGGGAAGGATCCGGATCGACTCCCCCGCCAGGAAATGAGATCCCTTGTCTGCGCACAGTGCCATTGCGAATACTACTTCCAGGCTTCCGACCATTACCTCACCTTGCCGTGGAAGTACGGCACATCTCCGGACAACATGGAGAAGTACTACGACGAAATCGCCTTTACGGACTGGACTCACAAAGACAGCAAGACACCTATGATCAAGATGCAGCACCCCGACTATGAGATTTTCGTAACAGGCATTCACGCCTACAGAGGATTGGCCTGCGCCGATTGCCATATGCCGTATGTAAGCGAAGGCGGGGTGAAATACACAAATCATCACGTCCAGAGCCCCTTGACCGATATTGCCCACACCTGCGCCGTCTGCCACAGGCAGAGCGAGCAGGAAATCCGCGCCCGTGTTGAGATAATCCAGGACACTATCTGGGAAAAGGAAGTACGCAGTTCTCAGATCATTGCCCAGGCGCACGCTGAGGTTGCTCAGGCACTGGCATCCGGAGTGGATGAAGAAGCGCTCAAAGGTGTCCGGCAGTTGATCAGAAAGGCTCAGTTGAGGTGGGACTACATCGCCGCTGGCAACAGCATGGGATTCCATTCTCCGCTCAACGCCGCCAGCATCCTTTCGGATTCCATTGACCTTGCGCAGGAAGCGCGTGTGCAGCTTGCCAGGCTGAAAAAAGCCGACTGAGAAGTCTAACTTGAGCAAGGGCATAGAATGTTGTCTTATCAACCCCGGGAGTGTTACCCAACCATGACGTCCATACTTCGTTTCGGTCGCATTGCCACGATTCTCATCATTTCCGCGCTCCTTGTCTCGTTCGTTTCCTCAATTGCCTGTAGCGAGTCAGCGCCGCTCTTAACGCATGAGTCGAAGAGATTCAAGCTCAATACCGAATTCGACAATCCCGAGTGGAGCACGTATACACTCAACCTGCTTGAGGACTACCTGACTTGGATCGAGAAAGAGACCGGCAACAAATGGCCGAAGAACGAGAAGATCGAAGCGAACATATACTCGACCAGCGCCAGGTACATCGAGGACGACAAGAAGAGATCTGGTGGCGGCTATGCAGGAGTATGGGCTTACAACCTCGGAAACGCGGTCAACGTTATCCATCAGCCGCGCTTCGATGACCTCTATCTCAAACTCGTAGGCAGGAGTCCGATCTGTGATTCCCTTATGCTGCATGAGACTACTCACGCGCTCGACCTCAAGACCATACCTCAGGGGAATTTCTTCCCGGGCTGGATGTGCGAGGGCAGAGCCGAGTATTACTCTCGCACATATCGCGGGCTCAAGGGCCTCCCGATCCAGGATGACATCTGGTATGCGAGGTATTTGGCTGCTATAAGGGACACTATAGCAGCAACCGGCAAGCTTCCGTTCACCGTCAAGGATGTCCTTGGCCGCCAGGATAACCCCTCGTATGGATATGTTTTTACCATGTACTCCGTCCTGAAGGCTGACAAGGCTCTGCAGCCCATTCTGAAAGAGCTCGAGCACCAGCAATTTACTGCCGGATATTCCGAAAGACGAGTGAAAGCCAGCCCCGGATATGAGAAACTGCTGAAGAAGCTCGACTACTTCGAAAAGGCAATTCTCACTTTCATCGAGCAGTCGCCGGATTGCTGGAGTGAGCAATCGGTCTCAGCCTGGGGACAGAATGGGAAGTTCAGGCTGTCGACATTTCCGGGGGTGAGTTGCGTCATGATACATCGAACCCCGGGGAAGGATGGTTTTTCGCTCCAATGCAAACTGCATATCCACCCGTATCTGACTCAGCAGACGTCAGTTGTGTTCGGCCATCAGACTTCGGAGGACTACTACCAGCTTTCTTTCACGAACGGTGCATTCGTCGAATTGCAGCACCGTAAGGATGGCGCATGGGATGTCGGGCACCACGTAGATTTTGGCGCAGCAGGAATCAAGTGGGAGAAGGACGGGGACAACGAACTGGTGCTTCTCTTTACCGCTGCGTCTGTCAAGGCGACGATAAATGGAACCGGGGTCACTCTGACGCTGAAGGATTCATGGAAACTGCCCGAAAAATGGAGATGGGGCGTGAGCACATGGGACAGCTACGCGGACTTCAGCGAGTTCAAGATCAACTGATTGTCTCTCTATGGCCAGGTCGCATAGACGCGGGAGAACTTGACATTCTGGTCCCGAAGGGCAGTCGCGATCTCATCTTCCTGCATTGTAGTCGCATCGCGCTCAAAATAGACGGTAACCGGCCTGCCATCTGCCTTGGCCTTCTTTGCAGCTTCAAACGCGCTGACTGGTGACGTAGCCAGGAAGTACCCGCTCTTTCGGACGATGATATCAAATGAGTTGAATGCAGGAGTAGTCATTGAAGGCCCTTCGCCACTGCCTCCCCTGCCCCATCCTCCGGTCATCTTGAAGAATATCAGGAAAAGCAGAACAAGGATAGCAAGGACAAGAAGCAGGCCATGTCTGCTGAAAAGGAAGCGCAGAAAGCCCCATTTTCTGGATGGGTCTTTCTGGCTCGATGGGCTAAGGTTTTCCGGCTGGGACGGGTTCATACTTGTCACCGAGTAGATAGATGCGTCTGCCGGTATCGGATGGGGAAGACGAGGAACCGGCGATCTCTTTCGCCGCAGTCAAAACCGCTTCCTTCTGAGAAGCTGGCATGTCGCCCCACGTAAGAAAGAAAAAAACGACCGAATGTGACAACGGAACTGCGCGAACAGCCGTGGTAATTGTCGCCAGGTAGCTGTTTTCGCTGTATTGATACTTTGCGGTGTATCCCGAATTCTCGTGCGTGACCACCAGGGTCTTGTACTCCAGGTGCATCATCACGATATCGGTCGCTCCGGCCAGGTCACCGTAGCGGGAGAGCTTGCCAATGATCGCACTCCCGGATTCCCCACGGGAAGTAATCATCTGGTCAAGCAAGGCGCTCTCTTCGGATGTGAGACCCTTTATTGCGGATGGCTCGACGTTGGCAAGGAGGCCGGCGGCAATGGAGGCGTAGGAATCAGCGACAAGGAAATCTTCCCTTGATTTGCCGAGCTTGCTTCGGGTTTGCTCCAAATCCGCAGACACGGCGGATTTCTCCTGTTTCGCTCGCTCAGTTGAATCGGCGGAGTTGATCCACATGTTGAGGTATGATGCGAACAGCAGGATTATCAGAAGGTCCAAAAGGGGGGTGAGATTGAGGACTATCGGGCGCACCTAATCTCCAGCCGCAGTCAGGGAAAAGGCTCTATCCATGACTTCGCGGTATTGTTTGGCTGAGGCAAGGGTCTCTTCGAGCCTTGTGTCGAGATAGCCAAAGACCAACATGCAAATCACGGCACAGATCAGCCCGTAAATGGTTGAGTCAACAGCCACACCGAACAGAGCCATCACCCGTGGCAGGACGGATGCTGTGGCATCCACGGATTCAGTGTAGCCGACCGAGACCGAAAGGGCGCAGACGGTTCCCAGTATGCCGAGAAGCGGAAATATCTCGGTGAGAATACGCCCGATGTTCTTGGCCATAACCACCGAGTTGACTCTCAGTTCCGGGCGCTGATCACCACCGGTAAGGAAACCCCTGATTTCGCTCTTGAGATTTGTGTCGGCCGTCTCCAGCTTCTTTCGCATTGCCTCGAGAAGGCGCCGCGGGTCCTTTTCAAAGGCAGCATACTCGCCAAGTCCCCACTGTTTTGCAGTCTCTGCGATCATCTCGCCGAGACTCCTGGGGAGTTCCCTTACTCTGAAGTACAAGTACAGCGCGACGCCCGCGGTAATTACGGCCACGGCGAGGATGATCCAGTTGATGTACTGGGACAGGAACAAAATCATAGAGTGATCTCCCGCGGCTATGATAACCGCTTCTTCCCATCGTTCAAACTCCGCGGCCCTGCGAATGCTTTTGGGCGACTATGAAATACCGGTCCGTGCCTCGCATTCCCGAATCTTCTACTGTGAATCCTGTTTCACTGAAGTAGGCAATTGCCCTCTCCAGTGAAATTCGGACGTGAATCGGAGGACCGTGCCCCGATTCTACAGCAGCCCAGTCGATACACAGCACTTGGCCACCATCTCGCAAAACGCGGTTAAGCTCTTGTAGTGCTCCTGTCGTCTCATCGAATTCGTGCAACACATTGACGAGCCAGACGTAGTCAGCACATGCGTCCGACAAGGGAAGAGGAGGAATCTCTGCGACGACCAAATCGCACTTGTTGGCAACAGGACTGGAAGCCCGAAAGGCTTCGATCATGCCCTCAGTGCGGTCAACGGCTATGACACGTCCGGTCGTTCCAACGGCACGAATAAGAGCTTCCTCATAGAATCCCGGACCACATCCGATATCGACCACAATGCTGCCTGGCTTCAGGCCAAAGAACGAGACCGTGTCCTGAGGGTTCTCCTCCTCGTATCTTTCCGGTCGAATGAGTCGCTTCCATTCGTCTGAGGGGAAATGATGATGCTCGCTCATCGCAGTTCTGTCTGAAGTGACAATTGCGCGCCTATCACTCTACTCCAAAGATGAGCCTGATGGCAGGTCTGAGTTCCTCTCCGCGGGTCATGATGTATCGCACGATTCCTTTCTCATCGATGACCAGGATGAGAGGCACGGATCCCAAGGGATAGCTGTCTTTTAGCGGAGAAACGGCAAAGTCAGCCACATACACAAGCGGCCAGGTAGCTCCCTTTGACGCGTATTCCTCCTTGGCCTGCTCTGCATGGGTGGACGTGTCTGTCAACTCAAGGCATACACTGAAAAACTTGAGCCCGTCCACTTCGTAATCACGCTGTACGCTCTTGATAAACCCGAACTCCGGATCCATGGGAAGAGTTCCGAAGCCCCAAAACTCAAGCACCACATTGCTCCCTTTCAGGTCAGAGAGATTCACCGGTTTCCCTGTCAAGGCATCTGTTCCGCTTATTTCGGGGGCTGGGGTGCCGACAATGGACGCGAGCGCACAAATGCGCTGGAGCTCGCGCGCATACGGCCGTGCAGACAGACCCATCCGGCAGAACTTCAGGGCAACGTCATACTTCATGGTCGTGAAAGCCGCAGTCGCAATGTAGATCTGAATTTCCAGATCGGCGGACATGCGAGGGTCTGCCTGTGAGACGGCTTCAATGAGCTTGTCATATTCACTCATATTGAAGAGACTCCGCATGCTGAGCGCAAAGAATCTGGGCTTGAGGTCATCGGGAGATTTCTCCAACCACTCGGAGATGATTGGACCATTGTCAAAGCCGCCTTCAACCAAGGAAGCGTACTTCGCGTAAATGTAGGCTGCGTAGCATCCGCGCGGCAAAGAGCTCAGATTGAAGAACTTCTCGACGCAGTCCACGATTGCGTCTACCATCCTGTCCTGGACATTGTGCACAGAACAGAAGAGCGCATACAGAGAGTACGAATCGAGGATGTCCTCATCAGTCTGCGCGGTGGCGCGGTATTCCTCAAGGTACTTCCCCACAATTGGGGTGATGTCGTTCTCAGGCAGCATGTACGGGCGATAGTCAAGAAGGTACTTCCACAAGTGTTCGGAAGCGCCAGCCTTGTCGGGGCCAAAGCTGATAATTGCTGCCAGGAGTTGATGTGCAGCCACTGAGCAAGGCCCGATTGGGTTTTCAGCAAGGAGTTCTTCCAGGGAAGCCGTCGCACTGGCAAAGTCGCCAGCCAGGTAAAGGCTCTTTGCCGCCTTGAAAAGGTACCAGTCAGGTGGCTGCGCGACCTTGTCATTCTTGTAGAGCCATGCAAAAGGCCGGGCGGAATCGGTGTACCTGTCACTTCTGTATGCAGCCTCAGCCCAGAAGAGACGTACTTCGCTCTCAAAGGAGCTCTTCGGATAGTCCTTGAAGAAGGCCGGGCATTGCAGGACTACTTCGTCGTATTGGCCAGCCAGGAAGTACGCTTTGATGACCAATGCTTCCCATGCATCGCGCGAGATAGAACGATATCTTGCCGCGTTCTCTTCGGCCATGTTTGTGACTTGGAGCAAGTGCGCGTCCGTGTTTTCGGCACTTTCTGTGGCAGCTACCAGGCGTGCAAAATCTGCCAAGGCCTGTCCCGCCCCCGGATCCTCCTTCGGGCCTGAACAACCAAAGGCGCCAACAATCGCAAGTGTAATAGTTGTGAGTGCGACTCTCTTGAGCATGCGCGTGCCTTTCTGCGGCTGTAACAACAAGAGAGCCCCGAACGAAGTCGGGGCTCTCAGGAAAAATGCCTGGCTACTTGATACCGAGCATCTCTGCAACTGCGGGATCAAGCGCGTCGCCGCGCTTGTTGACTTTCCGGATATAGCCTTCCTTGTCCACAAGCACAGTGAAGGGAATTGCATTGAACTGGTAAGCCGGTCTGGGAGTCACGTTCCAGTACTTGCCTTCGTATATCTGCGGCCACGGCATTTTCTGTGCCTCACAGAACTTTTTCACAGCATCTGCCATGTTCTCTTGGTCCAGACTCACGCCGAGGATCTCAAAGCCCTTTGCACCATACTTTTCGTACACGGCAACAACATTGGGTAGTTCTCCCCTGCAGGGACCGCACCATGTCGCCCAGAAGTCAATCAACACTACCTTGCCGCGCAGGTCCGAGAGCTTTACGGGCTTGCCCGTCAACAGGTCAATTCCAGCTATCTCAGGAGCAAGCTTGCCGACCAAGCCGCACGTCTTGATGGTCTGGGCGAAATTCTGGTCATTCGGCTTCACCTTGAGCCCCAATGAGCAATACTTCACGGCAACATCGTACCTGTCGAGGTTCATCGCGGCCAT
>Ga0265297_10010486_pt1 | contig 11637 bp, 10 predicted proteins | sample Munlanlwell13791_FD_192502 | JGI IMG/M metagenome (GOLD analysis project Ga0265297, IMG submission 192502) | Leachate microbial communities from a municipal landfill in Southern Ontario, Canada - Leachate well 137-91 | ecosystem: Engineered > Solid waste > Landfill > Unclassified | place...
TCGATCGTTGATTCTCCACTGACCATGGTCAACGAAAAATTGGTCAAAGTTATCGCCTGGTACGACAACGAATGGGGTTATGCCTGTCGCTTGGCCGACTTCGCGGAATACGTAGGTAAAAAAGGATAGCAATATTGCCAAGGGGTTAGACCCCTTGGAAGGAAGAAATATGTTATCAGCAAATAATCCCAAACTCAAAACCCAAAAAGCCTTCACTCTCATCGAGCTTCTGGTGGTTATCGCCATTGTCGGTATTCTGGCCGGCATGGCCGTGGTGAGCATGTCCGGAGCGACGGAATCCGCCAGGATTGCCAAGCTGAAAGTCTATTCCAATTCCATCCGGTCATCCCTGATGGGCAACAGGGTTTCCGAGTGGAAGTTTGACGAGGGGACAGGGACAACAACCGCTGATACGGTAGGGACCAACAATGGCGATCTGACCGGCCATGCGCCAGCATGGAAGACGGGGACGGATTGCATCTCGGGAAGCTGTTTGCAGTTCAACGGGACAAGCAATTATGTGGATGCGGGGCATGATGCGAGTCTGAAGATCACAAGTGCGATTACAATTGAGGCGTGGGTGAAAGGAACAGTAGATAACCAATATCATGGTATTGTTGCAAAAGATTCATGGACAGGTGGAGGCAGGTCTTATGCTATGGCGATTTCAGATGCGAATAAACTAAGAATGTTTGTAGGAACTGACGGCACAGGAGTGGTAGATAGTACAAATAATGTCCCAAACAATGTATGGACACATGTGGTAGGAACTTTTAATGGAACTACCTTAAAAGTATATATTAATGCAATACTTGATAATACTGCCAATTCTGTACCTATGGTTACCAATAATCTCTCGGTTTTAGTAGGAGCCCTTAATCCTTCTTCTCCCCAACTTTTTTTCAACGGCACTATAGACGAAGTCCATATCTACAACGAAGCCTTAACCGCTTCCGCAATCCGTGAGCAGTATCTTGCCGGACTTGATAAGTTTTTGGCAGATAACCAGATAACAAAACAAGATTACCGGCAGAGATCAGCGGAATTGAATTTAACTTATGCCGTTAGCGGACAATAAATCTGGTCAAGGCCCGGCTTTGGCCAATTATAATCCGCCAAGGGTTAGACCCTTGGAGAGTACGGTTTCCGTTGTTGATCTGGTCTGCGAAGTTGAAAAAGCAACTACGGTCGAGGAGGTCAATCGCGTTTTTAAGGAAGCCTCCAAGAGAAGCGAGTTTCAAGGCATCTTCGGGGTCGAAGACGCTCCGGTCGTTTCCTCCGATTATATCGGGAATTCTTTTTCTTCGATCGTTGATTCTCCACTGACCATGGTCAACGAAAAATTGGTCAAAGTTATCGCCTGGTACGACAACGAATGGGGTTACGCCTGCCGCTTGGCCGACTTCGCGGAATACGTAGGCAAGAAAATCTAAGTAATTTTTTAAAAGCCGGCTCTTCAACAGCGCCGGCTTTTTTTGTAAAAGCCGGATCAGGATTTTTTGGTTTTGCCTGTGCGTTGATTTTTTCCACATAGACTCGGACTGGTTGTTTAAGGTATAATTAACAATAAAAAAACTTATGAAAAAAACAGGGGACTATTATTATCCTTCGGAAGATTTTAAAATAAAAGCGGTAGCTAAAGATAAAATCGTTTATGAGCGGGCAGCCAAGGACCCGGTCGAATTTTGGGAAGGGATAGCAAGCGAGATCTTCTGGTTCAAAAAGTGGGACAAAGCTTTTGTCCACAATCCTCCTCATTTCGAATGGTTCTCCGGGGGAGAGCTAAACATAACGGCGGATATTTTCGAGAACAATCATTTGGGATTTGAGAATATAAAGAATAAGGTTGCTTTGGCTTGGGAGCCGGAGCCTGAAGAAGAAAAGGAAATAAGGATCACTTACGGCGAATTATTGGAGAGAACTAATCGTTTGGCGAACGCTTTAAAAAAAATCGGGGTTAAGAAAGGAGACAGAGTAGGGATATATCTGCCGATGATACCCGAAGCCATAATTTCCATGCTGGCTTGCGCCCGCATAGGCGCGGTGCACAGCGTGGTTTTTTCCGCATTTTCCCCCGAATCTTTGAAATTAAGATTGCAGGACGCGGGAGCCAAGGTTTTGATCACCGCCGACGGTTATTACCGCCGCGGCCAGGTTATGGATTTGAAGCAAAATGCGGATAAGGCGCGGGAAGGAACGGGAGTGGAAAAGGTCATTGTTGTAAAAAGATCCGGCAACGAGGTGCCGTGGCAGGAAGGGATTGATCTTTGGTACGACGATCTGGTCAAACGGGAAAGCGGCGATTGTCCGGCCGAAAGGATGAGCAGCGAGGATCTGCAATTTATACTTTATACCAGCGGCAGCACTGGAAAGCCGAAGGGTTGCGTTCATCATTGCGGAGGATACGCGGTCCAATCTTATTACACTGGAAGATGGATATTTAATCTCGGGGAAAACAGCATTTTTTGGTCCACGGCCGATATCGGATGGGTTACCGGCCATACTTATTCCTGTTACAGCCCCTTGATCTGCGGATCAACTTTTATCATTTTCGAGGGAGCAATTGATTTTCCCAAGCCGGACCGGTGGATCAGCATAATCGAAAAATATGGAGTGAAGACCTTTTATACGGCTCCGACCGCGATAAGGATGTTCAAACAATCGGCGGGAATGGAAGATTTTTTGAAGGGATCAAGACTGAAAACCTTGGAGGTTCTCGGCTCGGTCGGCGAGCCGATAGACCAGTCCGCTTGGGAATGGTATTTTAAGGATGTCGGGAAAGAAAACTGTCCATTATTGGATACCTGGTGGCAAACGGAAACAGGCGGGATATTGATCACCTCTTTATCCGCCATCGGCCCTTTTAGGCCATCTTTCATCGGTCTTCCTTTGCCGGGCATAAACGCGCAGATCCTTGACGAGGAAGGAAACCCTTGTCCGCCGGAAAAGACGGGCAATTTGGTCTTGATGCCTCCTTTCGCTCCTTCGCTTTTGCGCGGGATATACAACAACGAAGAAAAATATGTTGAAACTTATTGGAGCAAATACGGCAACGGCATTTATTTTACTTCCGACGCGGCTTATAAGGACAAAGAAGGATTAATAAGGGTAGTGGGCAGGGTGGACGATGTGATCAAGGTTGCCGGCCATAGGGTATCCACCGGAGAAATGGAGGCGGCGATAGACGCCCATCCATTGATAAGCGAGTGCGCGGTGATCGGCGTTCCCGATCCCATAAAAGGGGAAGTGCCGGTGGCGTTCGTGGTATATAAAGACGAGGCCGGACGCGAAGAAATAAAAAAACAATTGATGGAACAGGTCAACAAAGAGATCGGGCCGATAGCATTGCCGAAAGAAATTTATTTAGTGGGGGACCTTCCAAAAACAAGATCGGGCAAGATTATGAGGAGGATCTTAAAAAAAATGATCGCTGGAGAAGAACTCGGCGATCTCTCCACTCTTTCCAATCCGGAAAGCGTGGATAAATTAAAGGAACAAATAGCCCATGGATAAGAACATTTTTAAAAGCCAGAAAGGGTCGATCAATGCCCTTTTGGATATTATTTTCGTGGTTGTGGTCGTTTTTTTGGCGATAATGCTTTTTACGCAATACGACTATATTGCAAAAGTTTTTCAGGGAATATTTTCGCAAAGTTTTTAAAAGTTAAATACAATTAAAATTGAATCAAAAGCCTTATGGATATTGAATTAGACAGGGAGAAAAAAAATCTTTTGTGGTTCGAAGAAATAGAGAAGAAAGACGGGCCGCTGGTCGGCGGCAAGAATTCTTCGCTGGGAGAGATGTTTTCCAAGCTTACGTCCCTTGGCATAAATATCCCGAACGGGTTCGCTTTGACTTCGGCCGCTTTCTGGCATTATTTGAAATATAATGAGATAGACGGAAAATTAGCAGATCTTTTTAAAAAACTCGATTATAAAAGCCTGGCGTCCTTGAAAGAAACCAGCACAAAAGCCAGAAGTCTTGTTTTGAAAGGGAAATTTCCGGAAGACCTGGAACAGGAGATCATAGGCGGTTACCAAAAACTTTGCGATTATTACAAGCAAAAGAACATTCGCGTAGCCGTCCGTTCTTCGGCCACGGCCGAGGATCTCGCGGACGCTTCTTTCGCCGGCCAGCACGAAACCTATCTGAATATTTCCGGGAAGGAAGACCTGTTGTCCGCGGTAAAGAAATGCCTTTCTTCTCTTTATTTGGAGAGGGCTTTCGTCTATCGCGCGGAAAAAGGATTTGATCATATGAAAGTGGCTTTGTCGGTGGGAGTTCAAAAAATGATACGTTCCGAATCGGCTTCGGCCGGCATTATGTTTACTCTGGATACGGAGACCGGTTTTAGGAATGTTGTGTCGATAAGTTCCATATATGGGGTCGGAGAATTGATCGTAAAGGGGCGCATTACTTCTGACCAGTTTTATGTTTTCAAACCGACCTTGAAGCAGGGGCTTAAGCCGATCATTGTGAAAAATCTCGGGCGCAAAGAGAAGAAGTATGTTTATGCGAAAACAACGGGTTTGAAAGAACTTTCGGTTTCCCTCAATGACCAAGCTAAATTCTCTCTGACCGATGACGAAATAATAAAATTGGCAAAATGGGCTTGCCAGATAGAAGAGCATTATCAAAATCCACAAGACATAGAGTGGGCGAAAGACGGATCAACGAAAGAGCTTTTTATCGTTCAATCAAGGCCGGAAACGATCCATTCCCAAAAAGATCAGGAGCGGGTTTACCAGGAATATGAGATCAACCCCAAGACCGGCCCGATAATAACCGGTACTGCCGTTGGAAATAAGATCGGCCAAGGAAAGATCAGAGTTATCCCCAATGTTTCCCAGATCAGCCAGTTCAAGCCCGGAGAGGTTTTAGTCGCCAATATGACCGATCCGGATTGGATGCCGGTCATGAGGATCGCTTCCGCGATCGTCACCAACGAAGGATCCAAAACCTGCCACGCAGCCATTGTTTCGAGAGAGCTTGGGGTTCCTTGTATCGTCGGGGCGAAAAATGCGACCAAAGTTTTGAAGACCGGACAGGAAGTTACGGTCGATTGCAGCCAGGGATCCGGCAGAGTACTTCCGGGCAAAGTGCCTTTCGCGATCAAAACTTATGACTTGAAGGAATTACCCGATCTACCGGTCAAGATCATGCTTAATGTCGGTTCTCCGGATACAGCTTTCAGGGCTTCTTTTCTGCCGAATTCGGGAGTGGGATTGGCGAGGATAGAATTTATTTTTGCCGATAAGATAAAAGTTCATCCCTTGGCTTTGTATCACTTTGAAAAGACCAAAGATAAAAAATTGAAAAGCCAGATCAATGCTTTAACCTCTGGCTATAAAGACAAGAAACAATTTTTCATCAGCAAATTAGCTGAAGGAGTTGCCCAAATAGGCGCGGCATTTTATCCAAAACCGGTGATCGTCCGTTTTTCCGATTTCAAGACAAACGAATATAAGGCTTTGGTGGGAGGAGCTGCTTACGAACCTGAAGAATCCAATCCGATGATCGGATGGAGGGGCGCTTCCCGTTATTACGATGAGAATTTCCGTCCCGCTTTTGAGATGGAATGCCAGGCGATAAAGAAAGTGCGCGAAGAATTCGGCCTTACGAACGTCTGGACCATGATTCCATTTTGTCGAACCGTTGAAGAGGGAAAGAAAGTCGTCGAATTGATGGCGAAGAACGGGCTTGAGAAGGGGAAAGACGGTTTGAAGGTAATGGTAATGTGCGAGATCCCGTCGAACGTTGTTTTGGCCGAGGAATTTTTGGAAGTATTCGACGGTATGAGCATCGGCTCCAATGATCTTACTCAACTGACCTTGGGCCTGGATAGGGATGCATCCTTCATATCCAGAATAGGCGATGAAAGAAATGAAGCCGTGAAAAGGCTTATCAAGACAGCGATCCGCGCTTGCAAAGAAAAAGGGAAATACTGCGGCATTTGCGGCCAGGCGCCGTCGGATTATGTCGATTTCGCTGAATTTTTGATAGGCGAAGGCATAGAGAGCATGTCTTTGAACCCGGATTCAGTAATGAAGACCATTTTTCAACTTTCCAAAAAGGAAAACAACTGATAAAATATAACCAAGATAAATAATAAAAAATACGTTGGTCAGCTATAGGCGTTGATTGTTCAAACAACTGCCGCTAAGGCTTCCAACGTCGATCTCTCATGAAGATTACGCTTAGCGTCATCAAGGCCGATATCGGCAGCATCGGCGGCCATATCAAGCCTTCCAAGGAATTGCTGGCTTCGGTCGAGGATTACCTTAGATCAAAAAGCAAAGGGATCCTTATAGATTATAAGATTACCCACACGGGAGACGATATCGCCATTTTGTCGACCCATACCGGGGGGCTCTTGAACGAAAAGGTCCACAAACTTTGCTGGGATACTTTGCTTGCCGGAACAAAAACAGCCAGAGCTCAAGGGCTTTACGGCGCCGGCCAGGATCTGTTAAAAGATAGTTTTTCCGGCAATGTTAAAGGAATGGGGCCTGCGATAGCCGAATTGGAATTTGAAGAAAGGCCGGCTGAACCGTTTTTGTTTTTTGCCGCCGACAAAACCGACCCGGGAGCGTTCAATCTTCCGGCTTATTTGACCTTCTGCGATCCCATGCATAACGCCGGATTGCTCCTTTCTTCGAAATTAAAGAAAGGTTTCACTTTCCGTATTATGGATGTGAACTATACGGAAGCCGACAGGATCATCGAACTTAATACTCCGGAGGAGATCTACGACATAGCGACATTATTGAGAGACACGGAAAGATATATTGTTGAAGGCGTTTATTCAAGGGTGACCGGCCAGCAGGTTGCCGCGGTCAGCACTACCCGTTTGCACAATATCGCCGGGACATATACCGGAAAAGACGACCCGGTGATGCTTGTGAGGACCCAAAAAGATTTTCCGGCTACCGGCGAATTTTTGTCTCCTTACACCATAGGCGCATTCGTTGCCGGATTTATGAGAGGGTCGCACAACGGTCCTTTAATGCCGGTCAAACAGAATTCAGATATATCTTTTTTTGACGGGCCGCCCGTTGTCAGCGCCGCCGCTTATTGCGTGCACGATGGAAAATTGACCGAAGCCGCGGATGCGTTCGATCAGCCGTATTGGGATTACGTCAGAAATCAGGTTTCCCGCAAAGCCGAGGAAATGAGGCGCCAAGGATTTTTCGGCCCGGCCATGTTGCCGATGTCGGAGCTTGAATACGGCGGAGTAGTCGAAGTATTGCAAGAATTGGATAAAAGGTTTATAATTAAGAAATAATTTGCGGACCAGTGTTTTTCGGCTTGAAGCCGGAATCGGATCCGTGTAAATTATTATGGATCAGCCAAATAAGTCTTTTCTGAACAAGAAGAAAGAAATGGCCTATTTGGTTGCCGGTTTCTTAATAATTGCATTAGGAATAACAGGATGGTTTTTTGGATGGATAAGGCAGATAAATGTCGCCATCCAAAAACCAGAGTATACTTTGCAGGACAGCATTATCATGCTGAACATCCAAAGTTATGCCCCGGAGAAAATTTGTTTTTCCTCCTGTTATCCCTACTACATCCAGAAAAAAGACGGATCATGGGAAGATTATCCGTCGGCCAAGTGTTTGCGGGAAAACTTGGCGACGAGCTGCGTTGATGCTTTCGGCCTGATCGGCAGGGGCATCGAATTGAAGCAGTGGCAATCTTTTTTGAAGTCCGATCTTCTTCATCGGTTGGCCTTGCCGGCTTGCATTGGCTGCAAAGAAGGAGAACCTTTCCGAATAGATAAAACCTTTTATTCTAATGAATTTAAGATCCAATGATCCCGTAACCAGGGATCAAAAGTCTGATTCAGCGAAATTTTTATGATCTCACTTGAAGCAAAAATAAGAAAGATACAGGGAAAAAAGACAAAAGAGTTGAAAAGAGCTGGAATAGTTCCGGCGATCTTGTACGGGCCGGAGATCAGCAATGCCCTGGTGGAAGTAGATCTGAAAATTTTCAAAAAGATATTTAAAGAAGCTGGAGAAAATACGATGATCAGCTTAAAGACGGACGGAGCAGGAAAGAAAGAATACGCGGTCTTGATCAAACAGGTCGTGAACGATCCTCTTTCCTCCGAGCCGATCCACATAGATTTTTACCAGCCGAATTTGAGCAAGGAATTGGAAGCGGATATTCCTTTGGAATTCATCGGATCGGCGCCGGCCTTGCAACTGGGCGGCACGTTGGTCAAAAATATGCACGAATTAAAAGTTAAATCTCTTCCCCAGAATTTGCCTCACAACATTAAAGTTGATATCAGCGGCTTGAATACCTTTGAAGATTCCATTTTGGTCAAAGATATTATTTTGCCGGGAAATATCAAAGTGATGGACAATCTCGAAGAAACCGTTGTTAAAGTGATGGAACCGGAAAAAGCAGAAGAAGAATTGGCGAAGCCGGTAGCTGAAGAGGGAGTTGAAAATATCGAGAAAGTGGAGAAAAAGAAGAAAGAGGAGGCCGGAGAAGGGAAAGAAACCAAATAAAATGCGTTTTATAAATTTCGAAATATCGAATTTGAAGCTTATTGCTTTAACAGCAGGGACCGGTTTTTTATTGCCGGTCTTTTTTGTTTTCGCATTCACCCAGCAGACCAGCCTTAATTTGGCCGATGTCTGCGAAAGCGACGCGAACCTTGAGGCGGAGTGCGGCAGCGTCTCGAAGGCGGATTGCAAAAAAATACTCGAGGATTGCCAGAACTATTTTGAGGAAAAGAAGGCACAGGTGGAAAAAGAGGTTACCCAGACGGCCCAGCAAAAAAAGAGCTTAAAAACCCAAGTCAGCGGTCTTGACCAAAAAATAAAAGACCTAAGCTATCAGATAAATCAATCCAACCTGACCATAAAAGACCTCAACTTTCAAATAGAGGATACCAGAGGGTCGATAGACAAGACTTCCCTGGACATAGATGAGGAAAAAAAGAAAATAGCTTTGGTCTTGCAGGCCGCGTACGAAGAAGACGAGAAGTCGGCGGTTGAAATAATCCTGGCTAACGACACTATCTCTGATTTTTACGACAACCTGGTCTACTTGGAAAATTTGAGCAGCAAGAATGAGGATCTTTTAAAGAGCATCCAAGATATGAAAAACTATCTTGAAGGGCAAAAATCGACGCTGGAAAACGAAACAGAGGATATGAAGAATACCGTAGCGGTGAGGGAATTGCAAAAACAGGAAAGCGCCGTGACCAAGAAAGACAAGGAATATTATCTTACTTTAACAGAGGCCCAATATAATCAAAAGGTCAAAGAACAGCAAGACTTGACAAAAAAAGTGGCTGAGCTCAAGTCCAGGATATTTGATCTGGCTGGCGTTTCCAACGTGTCCACTTTCGGCGAGGCTTATCAGCTTGCCAAAAATGTGGCAACGCTTACGGGCATACGCCCGGCGATAGTCCTGGCGATACTTACTCAAGAATCCAATATCGGCAAGAACGTAGGGCAATGCTATTTGAAAAATGACAATACCGGCTCCGGTGTTTTGATTTCGACAGGCGCTTCCGTGGCAAAAGTGATGAGTCCCACCCGCGATGTCCCTCCCTTTAAAAAGATCACTGCCGCGGTAGACAGGGACCCTTACGCGACCAGGGTTTCTTGTCCGATGAGCTTTGGCTGGGGCGGAGCGATGGGGCCGGCGCAGTTTATTCCTTCGACCTGGATGTCTTATAAAAGCAGAATAGAGGCCATGACCGGAAATCCTGCCGATCCGTGGGATATCAGCGATGCCTTTTTGGCAACAGCCTTATATTTGTCCGATTACGGCGCCAAAAGCAAAACTCGCGATGGCGAATGGAGGGCGGCAATGATCTATTTTTCCGGTTCGACCAATGTCAAATACCGTTTTTATGGAGATAGCGCGCTGAAGATCGCGGATGGCTACGCCGATGATATCGCGGCCATCGAGGCATTGAATCAATAAATTTTATAATTTTCATCGCAACAAAAAACCGCCCCCCACTTTTATGCAATAAAAGTAGTAGGGGCGGTTTTTTATTTTTATGATCCAGGATCTGTTTTCGTTTCCGAAGGGACGAGTTCTATATCTTTTTTCAATTCGTTTATTATTTTTTCTACAAGGATCGTTCCTCCGAAATAGCTTAGATGTATTCCGTCTGGATTGCGCGTGGCGCGCATGACCCCTTGCTCGTCGGCCATGAATGGCTGGTAAACTTTATTTTCGTCCGACATAAGTTTTTCCGCGGAGATGAATTTCGCCATCGGGTCGAGCTGGACCGCTTTGTTTTGCAATTCGTTGACGTGTTTTATTTTTTCCGCATAAACCGCATCGCGCATCGCCGGCAATCCTATCCAGTACAGGACAACGCCGCGGCTGGTAAATTTTTCGATGAACGATCTTGCCCTGGACAAATATTCTTCATCCCATTGGGATGTGCCGTATTCGATCACTTGTTTTTTTCCATCGCGCGTGATTTCGAATGATTGGGCGTCATTCGTCCCCATCATAATTATCGCGATGTTCGGACCGAACGAAGAGATCGCCGTTTCAGCTTCTTTATTCCAGTCGAAATAATCAGGCCTTGATAAGCCGCTGGAAACTTTTCCTTTGCGCGACACTGCGGTTTCGCTGAAGGTTATTAGCTTTTGTTCCATGATATCCCCAAATCCTCCCGCTACCGCTACGAGCGAATCTCCCACGATCAAAAAACGGTAAGGTTTTGTCGGAGGTTCGAATTTTTTCGATAGGGGGATATTCGGATCAGTGGTCGTTCCGTTCTGTCCGTCGGCCTGAACGGTTTGAGCCGGATTGGACTTATCCGGATTAAAAGTTAAGGCTACATGGGCAATGCCGGCTCCCAATCCTTGGAATATGTTGTCGGCGTCAGCTCCGTAAGGCGGCAGCCAGCGCAATAATTTTCCCGCGTTGGCCAAAGGGATTATGATCGCGAGAGCGATCGTCAGTATCACAATTTTTTTAACAGTGTCCATAATTTTATAAAAAAATAAACAATAATAGGTTTTAAAAAGAAAAATAAATGAATGGCGGCACGGTTTGCGGCGCCAAACGGTAAATTATAAGCCCGATGACGATCCAAAATAACAACCAAGCTCTTATTGGCATAATATCCTGGACTTTGGTCAAAAAAGAAAGTATTTCCCGTTCAAAAGCGACGAACAAAAAGATCGCGCAAACGATGAGCAGAGTTGTTTCTGAAATAGGCGAATAGGGACCAGATCTTAAAAGTGAGGATCCCAGGACTTGCGCGCGTTCGAGATTCTCCGAGCGGAAGAATATCCATCCAATGCCTACGAACAAAAAGGTCGCGGACCAGCCGCCGATATCGGCAAGGCCGCGTAAAATTATTTTAGGAAATGATCTTAGGTTTGTCGAGATCGGAGGGAAAACACCCTTTATATTTTTCCAGATGCGCTGGAAGCACATACCGATGCCATGCCACAATCCCCAGGCCAGATAATGGATCGCTGCGCCATGCCATAAGCCCGATAGCGTAAAAACCATCAGGACATTGGCATAATTCCTTATTTTTCCGGCACGGCTTCCTCCCAGCGGTATATAAATATATTCGACCATCCAGGAGTAGAAACTTATATGCCAGCGCTGCCAAAACTCCGTCAATGATC
>Ga0265297_10010487_pt1 | contig 11636 bp, 10 predicted proteins | sample Munlanlwell13791_FD_192502 | JGI IMG/M metagenome (GOLD analysis project Ga0265297, IMG submission 192502) | Leachate microbial communities from a municipal landfill in Southern Ontario, Canada - Leachate well 137-91 | ecosystem: Engineered > Solid waste > Landfill > Unclassified | place...
ATTAAAAGCAGAAACAATTGTTTATAAATACTTAAATACTATGGCTAAAGGAGTTACTGATGTTGATTGGGTTTCTGAAAATGCAGACAAAGACATTAACCCAAATGGTAAAGCTGGACTTGGTTATGATTTTAAGTATAAACAAAATGAACTTACTTATTTTGTTGAAGTTAAGAGCAGTAAAAAATATTCAAAAAAATTGATTTTGACATTTTCAAAAAATGAGATCAAGTTTGCAAGAAAAGCAAATGAACAATATCTGATATTTATATGCAATGGAACAGGAACACAGAATCCTAAAATTGAGAGTATAGATAACATTTTTATTAGCGAAGAATTTGAGTTAGCAATTTATGGAAAAAGCTTTGTAGCAACACCGAGTGGATTTGATATTTATATTGAAATTGAAGATTAAAACATTAATAGATATATTTCTTGTTCATTGATCCTGTAGTAACATAAGCAAATAAGGTGCTAAAAATACTGATGGGGTGCTAATTTGTATTAGAAATTGTCGCCTTACACATATAACAAGCATAGGATTGATACAATTTGTCAATCCTTTTTTTTGCGCTATATGGGGGCCTTTTGGACTTTTTATTAAAACTTTACCAGTAAAAAGATATCAAAAAAACTGATGAGTTTAGGTAAGTGAATGTGTTTCTACACGATTACTACCTTATTTACACGATTTGCCAGCGATTTTAAACGATTACAGTAAAAATTCTACACGATTACCAAAGTGTTTGAGTTTTTTGAAATTCTATAGTGTATAATTATGATAACGATTGTTTAATATTAGAGTATTACAGATTTGAAATCAGTTGTATTCTTAAAAAACATCTTTTTATCTGCGGAGGATTTATATGAACTTGTGGACAGGATATCACGTTATTTTACCTAAGATCGTGAATTCGGTAGAAGGACTTTCAAATAAAAAGAAAATGAATTTAGATTTAATCAATCACAGTTTAGAATTGTATGATTTTTGTCATTTTTTTGATAAAACTGAAGTTGAACCTAAGGAAGGAGACATTTTTGTTATTCAGGTAGTGAGGGGCAAATATTTATTTGGTAAGGTTATCTCTACAGATGTTAAACTTTTCGATAACTATTATAAGTTACAAGGCGAATTCGTTGTAGTGCTTTATAGATGTTCTAGCGATACACCTTCAAAGCCAGATTACTGGTTAGATTTGAACAACTTACTTCTTAAACCAATATTGCAGAAAAAGTACTTTTTTAATTCTGGATATGCAAAAATAATTACTAATGTACCTCTAACAATTGAAGAAAAAGAAATCGATTTGGGATTTGAAAATGGCGGTATTTTCTTTGACGTTCAAGGAAATGTACTTGAGCATGAACCCAAGTATAAGGGAGTCCTTAGAATAGAAGGATTAGGTATAGCTTTTGATGTGGCAAGAATTTTAACAATTGATGATACCGTGATTGGACAAGAGTATGTAGTTCCTATTAGAAAGAAACTACCCGTCATTAGAATCAGAAAAGATCAAGAGATAAATGACAATATTGAAAGAATGATTGAGAAAATTATATATGTACAAAAAGAGATGGGGACTTATAACAAAGATGTAAAGAAAGCTATTATAGTTTTATCTAAAGTGTTCTATTCATACATTAATAGAATCCAAAATCAAAAAACTGAAAATGAGTATATCGAATTAGTTATAGAAATAGTAGTTTTAATTAATCAAATTAATGATTATACAGATAATTGCTTAATAGAAACTGATGAGAGAGAAGATATTTGCGCTTTTATTGCTTCAGTATCTAAAAAGCTAGGATATAGTTTTGATTATGATATAACTGAAGAATATCGCAAGTGGTAGAAAATGGATTGACGTTGCTTTGAAACGATTATTTAGATGACATAAAGACAGAATTTGTTGTCAATAACTATTCTGCAAGAACGCGCAAGACTTTAACTAGAATGCTAAAAATCCTAGAAAGTTTTTATAAGTATTACAGTGTTTTCTCAATAAGATTTTTTATCCAAAGGAGAAGAAAAATGGAAAAGATAATATCGATTTTTTCATCTATGATAGTTGTTTTACTGCTAGTCTCATGTAATGGTTACAATAACATTATGTATGATCATCTGAGTGACAACGATAATTATATTGAAGTATCTGGAATTCTCAAAGAAATATATTATTATGATGGTAATAATAAAATTGTTTGGGAAGAATCTACTGATTTTTCGCCAACTACTAATGTTACCCTAAATGTTTCTCTTCAATTTGATGAAGAACAATATATGAATTTTTGTGGTTGTTCGGGTATGAGCGATGATTTTGATTACACGACAAATTATATTAGGTTTGAAATTATACCTAGTAATACTAATGAAATTATAGAAAACATGTTTTTTGAATCAATATCATATGGAGATAACATATCTATAACAACATCAAATTTTATCTACATGGATACTAATTTCTTTATGATAATTGAGTTGGCAAACGATGAAACTATTTACTTACAAGCAGATACTGGGCTAAGCAATTTAGTTTCTTATATGGAAGAAAATCATTCCATATTTTGATTTCTTTATTATAAAAATCGAATCACATCATTTAGGATTCCAACCTTTTTACGTGAGGATGCTAAAATCTTTTTTCAGGGGTGCCAAAAATTTTGATAAGGTGCAAAAAAAATCAGTAGGGTGCTAATTTGTATTAAAATAGGTCATGCAACCCATATAAGAATGAAGTAGCTTCCAAAAGTTGGAGAAATGGTATACTAACCATACACTCTGATGAAGGGAGCTATTTTTTATTTAGGGTGGAATATACGTGTCATAGAAAATCATAGCAGTGCAAGAATTGGCATCTCTAGCGGGAGAATATTTTAAGGATCATTATCGAGACCAATAGAGATCCTTTTTATCAAAAGATAAATTCAAAAAAGATTTTTGGTCTACCGCAAAAAGCGCAAATGTTGAAAAGCGTAGTTTAGCTTCTTTTTATAATCACAATCTTCAATGGATTCATATGTTGATAGTTTTGTAACTCTTGTCAATTTGCCGATAATTTAGAATACTTTATGTATAAAAGATATGGAACTAGAAAAGTTGCTAGCAGATAACTACGTCTTCATCATGATATTGAGTCTGAAAGTCTCGCTGCGGTTTACCTGTATTATAAAGGCAGAAAGTGTTATTTGGGAAACTTAGATTATTTCCCAAGTAGCAATTTTCAATTTCGTCATAAATAAATACCATGCATTATTGAAATCATATCAAAGGGCATTTGCATGCTTTTTTCTTTATGATATAATTACTTCGTATTTAATAATTTAAACAAATTGAGGAGTAATTTATATGGGACTTGGAGTTGTATTTGTTTTAATGGGTTTATTTGTTATTTTAATAAGTCAAAAAATGGCGAAATTAATAGCTTTAGATAAACAATCAAAAACATTAGAAACTGGACTAAGAATATTCGTACCCTTTTTTGGACTTTTATTTGTGGTTTTTGGTTCTTTAATTGCATTTGATTTGTTACAATCTTCTATTAGCACGCAAATTAATTATTTTAGAGCATATGGATTAACTTGTATTGGAACATTAAGTTTAATAGGTTCACCATTTTTGACTATGATAATGCTAAAGAAATTTCCGGAAAATAAACATATACTTCTGGTAGGCAAAAAAGGATTTTATGTATTTTTTATAGGATTAGGAATAGTAGCACTGACCGCAGGCATTCTAGAGTTAACAGGATTATTTTAATTATCTTTCAAACACAAGAAATGGCTGAAAATCAAATCTTCAAAGGAGAGCCAAAATTAAAATCGAAATTAGAACTACAAATAACATCAATTTGAATTGGGATAGTATCCTCGCTGTATTCATTTATATATATTTCTTTCTTGAGGATTGATTACTTCGGTTAAACGAGTATACATGAATCACCATACACATTTTATCCTTTTATTATTTTTGGGCATATTTCTCTTCTATTGTCATATCTAATTGTTAGGATTGTCAAGAATAAAAATTTTGCTTTAGAAGACGAGAAAAAAGCACTTTTTCAACAGAAAAAGGCTTTTTTTATTGAAAATATCGGCAATATTGTGTTGTTTATTGTATCGAAAGAACAGGTGGAAGAATACAATATCATGCTAAGCAACGAGTTGATACGCATGGAAAAAAAGCAAACTGGCAAAATTTTGAGTATCAATGAATGTTAGATAGAGTGACTTGCCATTTTATGTGAAAAACCGTGATGGACATACGAATGACAACACATTTTGTGATATCATATTTGGTTTTATCATGCTTGAATTAAATAAGTCATTGAAACTTTTGACTTTTCTTACTCGAAATAAAACATTTCCCAAGCTTCTTTGAGAACGAATCCTAATTTTAACGCTAGTTGCGCTGAGATGTCATTGGCACTGTCCCAAATTGGTACATAGCCTCTTTTGAAACATTCGAGCAGGAAATAAATGGATAATTGTAGACCAAATCCCTTATGGCGGTGAATCGGCTGGCTGTTATAATCAACACGTACATACACCTCAGCTTCATCAGATACAACCGGATAATTGGTTGCAATAAAGCCAATCATGTCGTTATTATAATATAATCCAAAGCCAAATCCACTATGTACAAAATCTGATTTATCAAAGAAACGATTAAGAAGATCTTCTTGAATCATCTGATCATTGGGAATGGTGACAGTATTGATTTGTCTAATTTCATACCCTTCAGGTAATTTGGTCATCATTTGTACGAGATGGTCCTTTGATAATGTTGAAGCATCAAACAAGTTTCTTGGATAAATATTAATGTTTGGTAAGTGGCTTTTCAAAATGGGATTCCATGATGGGTGTTGACCGACAATATAAGTGTGTTCGGGAATTTTGGCAATAAATTCTGAAACATCAGCATCGGTAATGTCTCCATATAGAATGCAGGCGGGGTTATCATAAATCATCATCACCGTTGGGGTTTGGGTATTATCTGCATATAAAATAATATCGTGATGATTTAAGGCAAATATAACGAATTGAGTAAAGTACTTTGTGTTTTCAATGATTTGATTGAAAAAATCCGACTTGTTCTGAATTGCGATGGGCGATAATTTTTTCACTATTTAATAACCTTCTTTCATAAATACAATTATACTTGAGACATTTATATAAATCAATATCAAATTAATATATTGACAATTATTTTGCAAAACTATAATAAAATACATTTATATATTGATTATATTGATATAAAGATAAAAAATGCTTAATTTGATTTCTATGATTGTGCTGCGTTTTATATAGATAAGAATTCTTTGAAATAACTTGACAGTGCTTAGTTAGGTGAGTATACTAAAAATATGTTTACAAAAGTAGACATAGCGAGGCATAAGATGGATAATCAGTATTCAATAACAAATTCTGAATGGGTTATTATGCGAATTCTTCTTAATAAGTCACCACTTGGCTCAAAAGAAATCATCAATCAAGTCCAAGACCAAAATAATTGGAGTGTCGCAACCATAAAAACGTTTCTATCCCGACTGGTATCTAAAAATGTAATCGGATATCGAAAAATCAAAAATGCTTTTATCTATTTTCCGACCGAAACTGAGATGGTATATATAAGGAACGAAATGAGGGCCTTTTATTCGCGTTTATATGGAGACGTCATTCACTATGAAACTGCTCATTTTCAGTTTTCGGGACAAAACGATTTAGAATATGCACATCATCTTGGGGATATGCTTGAAAAGTACTATCTTCGGGTTTCTCGGGATCTGGAAATTGAGTTGACAAGAAAGCAAATCATCTACATTTACCCCACGATAAAAGGGTTACACTCAGCTTTAGGTTATGAAGAAGGGCCAAGTTGGTTAACTGCAGGCTGGTTTTGGGAGATTGTGCACATCGCTCCCAAAGACAGCTTTACAAATATAAAACCAGAACTTATTGCTTCTCATGTTTTTACTCAACTTTTAATCCACTACATTAATCCGCGAGCGCCGTTTTGGCTATGGCAAGGGGTTTCAGTATATGAAAGCGGATGGCTGACATTTGACAAAATCAAAGCCGCAATATCAATACTAAGAAAACAAATACATCCTCATTTGATATTTCGAATTTCTACGGATGATGATCTTTTCAAAAATCAGTATGGCTATGAACTCACATATACGGTCATTGAGTTTATCGTTAATCGGTTTGGAAACAGCTCACTCTTACAATTTATTAAAGCCCCAGAGCAAATGAGATTCATATTTAATATGTCAGAAGATGAGTTTTGGAAAGTTTGGATAGAATTCATTCAAACTAGGTATATTAATGAAGAGTAGTTCGATTTACATTAAAAGAATAATGATACTGACTTTAGCGACGCTTCTGGTGGGTTTTGTTATCAGCTGCGATCAAACAAGCACAAGCATCCCAACTGACAGTCCATCATCATTTTTGGATACCTTTTCATCCGGCACTGCCATTGTTGGCACGGACACAACCACTATTTGGGAAGAAACAACAACCACAGTGCTAACAACATTCACAACCATAACAACGCCACCGATCATTGATATCGAATTTGATTATTTAGGCAATACTCTACCGACAAATCAAATAATTCGTTTTGAAATGACTAATGCCAACCAAACATGGTTTTGGAACGGTCCTCCAGTTTTTTCTCCTTATGGAACGGAAGTTTATTGGGCAAGAATTGTGTCTTCATGGGAGGAAACGGAAATATGGTATTCCCAAAAAATTAATGGCTTATGGACAAATGGCAGAAAACTTGTTATTAATGGCATAAATGGTTATTCTTGTTGCCCGGTTTTCACTAGCAATGCCGATGAAATGTATTTTATGAATGTATCTTTAAGCGGAACACGACGTATCTATAAAGTAACAAAAATAGCGGGAATTTGGTCTAATCCCCAATCGCTAGATATTAGCATCCCAACAGGCAATGATATGGAGTGGCGTTTTTCTGTTGCGGACAGCAAAAACATTTATATTTCTTTAATTTCAACTTCGGGATTGGAACAACCAAAACTATATTTCATAAAATATGATAATGGCGAGTACAATACCCCCGAATATATCAACGCTCTCAACCAAATCGGGTATTCAAGCTCATCTCCGTATATCGCCGTGGATGAAAGCTATATTATATTTCAGTCAAATCGATCCAGTACTTGGGGCTATCTGGATATATTCGTCAGTTTTAAAAATGGAGATGGCGACTTTATGACGCCAATCAATTTGGGAAGACAAGTGAACTCAACTGAAGAAGAAACAAGCGCCATAGTATCAGCAGATGGCAAATATCTCTTTTTCACAACCGTAAAAACAAATGATTCTTTTTACGCTCCTTATTGGATTGAACTTGACGAATTACCGGCTTTTATGTATCGATAAGAAAATCCCTTATTGCTTAACATAACAAACGATAGTAATAGCGTTTGTTTACATTCGGAAAAGTAAAAAAATCTTTTGGACAATCGGAGTTAAATCCGATTGTCCTTTTGCAATTGTGGAATGTTTGTAAATTATAGATTAAAACTTGATTTCAAGAAATAGAAGGGCTATAATGGCGGTAATTTGGTTGTTTCAAGCAATATAATATTACTTCAGGAGCCGACTTTATGTCTTTTTTCGCACCCATTAATCAATATCCACCTTGTGGAATGTATACCACGGGACACTTTATTTTATTTGCTATTTGCTTAATTGGGATAATCGTGGCTATTTATTTTTCTCGAAATCTGAAACGGAAGAAAATTAAGTTAATAACCAAAGCTATCGCTATTTTGGTGACGATTCTTGAGATTGGGAAAATGGGGTTTAATTTTCATTACGGATACACTAGTTTCGATAACTGGTTGCCGTTGGCATTTTGTTCTTTATTTATCTATAGTTGCTGGATGGCCGGTTTTGGAACAGGTACACTTGAACAATGTGGATCAGCTTTTTTGGGGGGCGCGGGTATCATTTGCGGACTAGCTTTTTTATTGTCACCATCAACCTCTTTGACGATGTATCCGATGTTGCACTATCTTTGTTGCTATAGCATGTTGTTTCATAGTTTAATGTTATATTTGGGCTTATTATATGTAATGAAGCGAATATTTATTCCCTCAGTATTAAACTATCGATATTATTTGAGTTTCTGTTTGGGATTCTGTCTTTTAGCTATCATTATTAATAGTATATCGGGATGTAACATGATGTTTTTGCGGGAGCCATTTAACATTCCCCTTTCCTTTCTTGGAGAGTTACAAAATTCATCACAAACTCTTTATACTATGCTAATTCTATGTGTCTATCTTACTGTCCCATTTTTTTTGGTAATGTTTGGGTATCAACTGATGCAAGCAATAAAAACAAGGAGAGAGAATAAACATGCAAGCGTATAACTTCTTTGATTACAAAGCATTTATTGATTATCATGGTGAGGATTTTTTTGGCACTTGGCATAAAATCTATATCATTTTTGCCATCGTGGCGATTGTGCTTCTTTGTGTTTTCTTGCGAAAAGCATCACGACACTCAGTTGAAATATTTTTAAAAATAATTTCGATAATTGTGCCAATATTGGAAGCATGTAAGATTGTTTGGGAATCCAGTTATGATATTGCTTTATACGGTGAGTTTAACTGGTCGGGATTGTTACCATTATATACATGCAGTATGTTTATCTACATCCTGCCGATTGCTGCGTGGACTAAAGGCAAAGTGCGTGAATGTGCGCTAGCTTTTCTGACAACAATTGGCGTTTTTGCGGGATTGACTAATTTTTTTGTTCCCCCAATTCTTAATACGTATCCATTCTTTACATATGCCACCTTCACATCACTGTATTTTCATACTTTAATGGTCTTTACTGGCGTTTTTTTAGTGACAACGAAATACTATGTTCCCAACACCAAATCGATTTTGAAAGCGTTTATTCCCTTGGTATGTTTTTCTGCCATCGTTATTCCCGTCAATTTTTATTTAAATAAGATTGGATACTATCCTGACTATATGCTATATATGTATGGTAACGGGGCGCCGTTACTACCAACACTAGCTGCGTTCTTTGGCGGAATGAATCTCCGGTTGGTTTATTCGCTAATAGTTATGCTTGGTTATTATTTTATAATAGCATTATTTGTGGGAATATATCATGTGATTAATCTTTTTTCGCTTATGGGAAGAAAACCTCAATCAGATGATGTATTAATTAATTCATAAAGGAAAAAGGGCAAGGTTTAGTCTTGCTTTTTTTATTGCCTTAATACCAAAATCAGAGTATGATAATACTATGAATATTTATTGGAGACAAGCATATGAAAAAACTAAAATTAGTATTTCCTTGTGAAGGATACGCTGATGAGTGGGATGCAATCATCAAGGAAATGGAAATCGAAACTATCGATATTACTCCTTACTCATTGAAACACCGAACTAGTGATTATAATGAGTATTTACGGATCGTTCGCTCTTTTGCCAGTGGCATTGATATTCCGGCCGGCAAGGTAAAAGCAGCAACTTACTTTTTGGTTGAAGATACAAAAAAACGGATTTTGGGGGCAATTGATATCCGATTTGATCTAAATGAGTATTTATATAATTACGGTGGAAACATTGGCTATGGCATCCGTCCATCAGAGAGACGGAAAGGGTATGCTACCAAAATGTTGGCACTGGCACTTGATGTTTGTCGTCAAAGCGGTTTAAAAAAGGTATTAGTAACTTGTGATGAGGATAATATCGGGTCACGGCGAACCATCGAAAAGAACGGTGGTGTTTTAGAAAATATCGTTGTATGTGAGGGCGAAAATGTGATGCGATTTTGGATTAATCTAGTGTAATCAAAATAAAACATGCTAATTGGGATAATGACCAAAAAGCAACATTGAGATCAAAAGTAAAAAAGCAAACAGTTATTGATATTCAAACGAAAATCGTTGCATTTTTCGGTGATATTTGATAATATATATATCGGCCTTTAAAATGGGTAAGTATGTAACGTATGAAAGATAATCTCCTTCATTTCCCATTATCATCGCCAACGACGCGCGCTCATAGCTCAATTGGATAGAGCGTTTGACTACGGATCAAAAGGCTTCGGGTTCGACTCCTGATGGGCGCGCCATCTTTTTAAAATTACGGGAAGTAGCTTAGCTTGGTAGAGCGCTTGGTTTGGGACCAAGAGGTCGCAGGTTCAAATCCTGTTTTCCCGACCATCGGTCATCCTGAGAGTAAGTGAAAACCTTACTCTTTATTATATGAAATATTTTCCCGGACCCATAGCCAAGAGGAAAGGCAAGGGACTGCAACTCCCTGACCGTTGGTTCGAATCCGACTGGGTCCTCCACTATTTTATATATGTATATAAATATAAGTTTTTTTTGGAAATTCAGTCGATTACAGTACAGATAGTGCAAAATAATTTGTACGTTATTTTTTTAAGAGATTGAGCAGGAGAGTACAGGTTATGTTCCTTTATAAGACGTCGTTTTCCTTATGGGTATAACGTTGCGCCATACGAAGGCTTGTGTGGCCTAAGAACTTTTGAACAAAAACTATATCGGCACCATTATTGAGACACATAGTCGCATATGTATGTCTCCTTTTATAAGGACTAATCGATACCTTATCAGGTATTTGTAAGTCCTTTTTTATTTTCTCAATTGTCCTCGCAACTATCTATTCTGATAATGGTTTTGTATGGTCCTTCATATTCACGAGTAAGCATTCGTTCGCAGTGACCATGGACAAATATTCATTGATTAGCTCGATAGATCTATCGCATAAATAAACATTCGATTCTTATTGGTTTTCGTTTTTGTTAAGTTGATTGAATAATCCTTGAAATTATTATTATCCAGTTTAATATTTCTTAACTCAATTCTACGAACGCTAGTGTCTATCAGAAGCATCATCATAAGATGGTCTCTCACATTAACTTCCGTTCTTGGAAGTGGTTCAAGATAAAAAAATCCGTTTAAGTATTTTCTCATTAATTGTGACAGTTTTTACATCATCAGATAGCTATTTCAAGAAGTTCTCCAAAGGATTCTAATTGATATAATCCAGTTTCAAACAATAGTATAGTACAAACAATAAGCATTCAATAACTTAATTGATACTATTGTTCTTCATCTTTCCAGTTTTCTCGATAGCTATGAATTGGTATATGACATCATTGTTTAACTCATAAACAGTAGTAATGTTTTGACTGGCTAGAAATAATTGGATCTTCCTCAGATGTCTCTTATTGTACCCTAGTGTATCTGATTTGACTGTTGAGCGAGATTTGTTGGAAAAGATATCGATTATTCATCTATCTTTATCGTTTTGTGATCATATTTTATTTACTCACTAATAAGTATTTCTAGCGTAGCACTTATGGCAGTTATTAATCGACAAAGACAACTGTATCTACTACAACGACGACAACAGTTCCGCCAGTAATCACAACATCAAGTCTGGCACAAGGTTTTTAATGTCTAAAAGAAAGGAGTGCCACTTATGAAGAAAGCACTCATCATACTATTGCTATCATTAATTCTATCGGCAGGGCTTTATTTTAGCCCTGCCCATGGCATTATTACATTGTCAGAACCAGGGAAAAACGGCACATCAGCCTATTT
>Ga0265297_10010488_pt1 | contig 11635 bp, 4 predicted proteins | sample Munlanlwell13791_FD_192502 | JGI IMG/M metagenome (GOLD analysis project Ga0265297, IMG submission 192502) | Leachate microbial communities from a municipal landfill in Southern Ontario, Canada - Leachate well 137-91 | ecosystem: Engineered > Solid waste > Landfill > Unclassified | place...
AATTATATCTTCTATCGTCTTCATAACATCGTTGAAGTCTTTAACAAAAGCCGCTTTACCTTCTTCAAAGAGTTCCTCGCCAACATCGTCAAGATCGACCTCGGTCGGCATGCTCTTTACGACATCTTTGGCTTCTTCATATTTTTCAATGATCGTAGGTGCAACGTCAATACCGTTTTTGATCATCGATTCTATCGTCTCCAGAGGAAGAGTATTTACGACTTGCGGTCCCATAATATCCTTTACATATATGTCATCGGGATACCTATCCTGAGATTCCGGCGGCATCTTTGAACGCTTCGAGCCTGTCGAGGCAACCAAGAAGTCCTGCACTCCTGCGCCTTTAGCCTGAAGAACTGAGAACCTCTCTGACGTAAATAACTTCCTGAATACTTCATTATAAGCGATTATTGAGATACTGTTGGCGAGTTTACCATGTAATTTCGCAGGGATCACATTACCGAGCTTTACATCCCAGCGGCTTACGAAGAAGCTGGCCACAGAGTATATTTTTCTTATATCTTTGCCTTGAGCAAGAGCTCTTTCGAGTCCTGCAATATAGGCATTAACAATATATTCATACTGCCTATCTGTAAATATCAGGGTAGCATTTACATTTATACCGTTTGCTGTAAGCTCTTCCGCTATTTTATAACCGGCATGTGTGGCAGCGACTTTGATCATGATATGTTCCGGATCAATACCGGACCACATCTTAGCTTCTTCTATAGAAGCATCGAGATCATCTGCTTTATTGGGATTTAACTCTATGCTGAATTTACCGTTAACACCGCACTTGTCGAATGCAACTATGACGGCCTGAGCCAGCTCTTTTATAACTTCGAAATATATCTCGTCTCTTGTTTTACCCTGCCGGGCGAGAATGGCTATCTTCGCTTTTACGGCATCGCTCTTCAAATACGCCTTTATAAGGGATGGATTTGTCGTGACGCCCGTTATGCCGTGGATCCTTACGAGCTTTTCAAATTCACCGTTCTGTATCATCTCCCATGTAAGGCCGTCGAGCCATATCTGCTGGCCGATATTCTGTATTTTACGGATAGGAGAGGCTTCGATAGCGGCCCTCTCATCAAGATCGCTCTGCGAAGGCATCTCCTTCGCCGCTCTTACTATGCCATCTTTATCGAAACCATGTTTCTTATAAAGCTCGGCGGGCGCTCCGGATTCACCAAACTCCTGTATACCAAGCGCTCTCAAAGATGCGGGCATTATATGCTCTTTTACAAGCACTTCATTTATACGGCTGCCCAATGTCTCAGGTAGAGCGTCTATCACGCTTATGAGTTTCGTACAGCCGGCGATCAGGCTTCCGAACTCTTTTACGTTCTTATCATTGCTTATCTCTTTCAACTGTGTCACATTCACAACTTTTACTTTCTGTCCTGAGGCCGCCAGCTCCTTTGCCGCCGCTACAGTGTCGACTGCCATTACACCGCTCGACACTATGACAACGTCATACTTCCCGGCCGCAGGAGCCTTGCCTGCTTCTGAATCATACAATACGTAAAAACCTTTCTTAGCGCCTTCCTGCCAGCCCTCGGGCTTGGCAAGTATCAGTGTATTAAGCCGCGCAGGCCTTATATAATGTATACCGCCCTCTTTTCTAACGGTATCATATATATATCTTAATAAGACTCGTGCCTCTACCGCGTCAGCGCCTTCATATAACTTAACCCTCGGAAGCGCTCCAAGTACGCCCAAAGAATGAGCGTCCTGATGCGTACGGCCATCCGGACCCGTAGCAAGTCCTCCGTGCGTTCCTACAATAATAGCAGGTAGATCCGTATTTAATACGGCGTTGATCTGATCAACCATTCTCGTTGTGAATACGCTGAACGTTCCTGAAAAAGGAATCTTGCCGCAACTGGCTAAACCCGCTTTCATTGAAAACATAGACGCTTCACTGATACCCGCAGGTATATATCTGCCCAAAGGATTGGTGCCAGAAAATGTGCCTACCGCCTCCGCAAATTTAACGAACATGACCGAACCATTTAAGTCTGCGGTCGTCCCGATGACATCGAGGTCTTGAAGTCCGAGGAGCGCAAGCTCATCGCCGGTAGACGTGCGAGTCGCTATCTTTTTGTCCGCGTCATAGGCTTTTTCAAGTTCCCTTTTCGCCTCATCCGCTTTCTCGCTCTGTATAACCTCCAATAGTTTGCGCTCTCTTTCATATGTCCTTCTATTATTTTCTTCATCTACCGCAGCTTTGTCTTTTTTCGACAAGCTCACTCTGCCTACAACATACTGAATGTGCCTTGCCGCATTAAAACCATCTCCCTTGACCGCAGCAATAGCAGTGTTTATCGTATCAATAGCGGATTTTACGTCCGCTTCCTTAGGAGCGGAACCGTGCGCAGCCATACCCTGAAGGCCTGCGCCCTTTATAGTCTTAGCTATGATTATGACGGGCTTACCGTTTTTCATCGACTTTGCCATTGCGATAGCCCTTAAGATATCGGCCATATCACTACCATCGGCCCTTATAACATTCCATCCTCTCGCTTCCCACAGTCTAAGCTGTCCTTCATAATCAAGGTCGACCTCAGTAACCTTACCATCTATCTGCATGCCATTCCAGTCGAGAAATGCTATTAGATTATCGAGACCCATGGCCGCTGCCTGCCTGGCAGCTTCGCTTACCTGGCCCTCCTGCGTCTCACCATCACCCAACATAACATAAGTCATGTAGTCCCTGTCATCCATCTTAGCCGCAATCGCCATACCTACCGCGGCGGATATCCCTACACCTAAAGAACCGGCAGACATATCGACTCCGGGGGTCTTTGTCATATCGGTGTGCCCCTGCAGTCTCGAGCCGAGTTTTCTTAAAGTATTGAATTCTTCCACACTAAAATATCCGCGTCTTCCGAGGGCCGCATAAAGTCCCGGCGCCGCATGGCCTTTCGACAGGACTAACCTGTCTCTGTTCACCCAATTGGGATCATTCGGATCGATGCGCATAAGGCCGCTGAAATAGAGCGCTGTCACCATATTGAGCATCGAAAGCGATCCGCCCGGATGACCGCTTCCCGCTTTGTATATCATCTCAATTGTATCTTGCTGTAGGACTTTATTTAAAACATAGAGGTCATCAGCCGCGACAACGGCGGACTGTATACCTGTTACGGGCCGCTTGCCAAACGGATAGATGAGAGTATTGCCGGTATTTTTATCATACTCTATAATATATTCACGTCCGTCCTTTTTCACTCTTATTGCTACAATTCCGGGCGTATCTTCAGTAGCTTCATGGCGTAATATCTGCATGGTCTCCAGCCTGTCGATCCCCCTTATTACTCTTGGATCAACACCCTTAGGATCTATTAATGTGTCGGGGGTAATCTCAAGATCTGCCGATAGCATGCATTTCTTCAAACCATAAAAAATCATCGCTATTTCACGCACAGCCTGACGCTCTACACCCAACATATCATCGGTATTCAACGCCGCGACCAGGGTCGATGAATTCTTATTAAAATTCAGGTCGCTTTGCGCAAACCCCGTATCTAAAAGAAACGTATTGCAAAGAAAAGCCAAGACCATAACCACTGACGCTATACGCTTAATTCTACTCATTCTCGATCCTCCTGTTTTGTTTTTCACCACCGAATTTTTTAACATTTTTCTTTCCAAATTTTTTTACGCAAATACGAGCGGGAATGACTTTGTGTCGTGCTCGATCTTTTCCGTATCTGCATTGTACTTCTCTATAGGCTTAAGCCAGGCATAGACAATTATATCCGCTATATCGTTCACTAACGCGTTTATATAAGCGTCCGGTGTAGTACCTACCAGGACCAGACGGTTCTTTATATAACGTTTTACCATTTCGTAGACAGGTGTGCCCGGTTCATCCGTATTTTTGATATGACGCATCGCATACATCATCGCGAAAGTATTAAATCTTATATCGCTCCTTAAACCTGGAGGGAGACTTCTTATCTGCATAATATTATCTGTCACGGGTATGAACCTGATCCCCTTCTCTGTCAACCTGGCGCGCTGCTCCGGTGTAATACCCTTCGGCACGAGCGCTATAGCCATATCCTTTTCCTTAACCTGCTCTATTACGCGATCTATATAATCATCAAGAGATCCCGGATTCGTAGATGAGATATTCGCAAAGCCGGATACGCGTCCAAGAATGAACCTGTCTCCAAAACTGTCCTTGCAATCCCCGAACTCCTGCCCGCTGAAGAATTCATCCGGAACGATTAATCGATATTTCCCATCCGATGCGTCCCTAATGGACTTACCAAGCTCGATGATATTATCTATTCCATCGGTTTCTTTAGATGGTATATTGGCTGCGAAAACACCGGCAGGCACAGTTTGTACCTCTCCGGATTCTATCTGTTTTGCAACGGGTTCCACCTGGGCTGTTACAGGTGTCTCTGCTGCCTTTTGCTCCGATAAGTGTTCAGCAGAAGAACTGTCCACTATTCTGGGAGTATGATCGAGCACCAGCTCCTCTGATCTCCAATCACCTCTATCACCGAATAATTCATCCGCGGTTGGCGACATAACAGGTTCCACAGGCGGTTGTACCTGCGCTTTTGCGATGGGTTCTTCATCTAACGATCGACCTGCGCCGGATGTCAATCCAAACATACTATTTCCGGCTTTTTCTTTCGCCTTACTCATTAAGTCAATCCTGGCATCCTCCACATGCCATGAAAGCCGTGCTATGATACTGGTATCTCTGCTCCTCCAGGCCGACATAGCTATACGGGCCAATCCTGCAGCGCCAAGGGCCACTGAGACCGGCCATAATAAATTCCGGTTAATGGCTACGAGTAATATTCCAAAAGGAATAACTACGCTGCCGACTACTCTCATGTCGCTCCACACCCTCACACTTCTGTCGCGCTCGATCGCAAGAAGAGCCATCTCAACGCTGATCGCGTTCACAAGCGTGCCTTCTTTAATACCAAGCTGCCTGGTAAAATCGTTCCATAGTCTGAGAGTCCTGTTTTTCACGCGCTCGCTCCGCATGAGGTCAGGGGTACTATTTATATCCTCACTAACGGCTTCGGCAAGAGACTTTACCTCAACCATATTTTTGTAGGCTTCGCTCTGCCTTCCTATGTTAAAGAGAAGATCTATAAGATAGTGTTTGAGATCATTCGAATATTGATCCGTGTCAAAATTGATATCCCACCGCGTCTTCCTCTTCGTGTACTCCTCTTGCCCAACGGTAGGATAATTGATTAAATAACTCCATAGTTCAAGAGCATCTCTTCTCCTATTCTCAATTCCGGGTTCACTCTCATTCGTTTTCGCAGACCCCAATATTTCATTTAACGACACACCCTTCTGCCCAATTTTAAGTTTAACGTCGTATTTTACCGCCATCTTTAAAATATCGATAGCGTTAAGCTGTCCTTTCTCCATACGCTGAACTTTATTCTCTCTCAATCTCGCCAACAGGCAATCGATAGTATAATCGCATACTTTATTAACACCATTCAGCGCCGCAAGATAGGCAGGCGTATCTATATCTATGGATGTCCATTCTGCGGGCATCTTCTTCAGAGCATCGACCGCAAGTATATACTCTTCAAATGTCCAATCTTCAGTAATAGAATTAATTTTTGCAATATCCTCCTCTTCAAGAGATGTCATAAGCAATTTCGCCTGTTCCGAAGGATTGAAGGTTCTCACATTCCTTATGTGCCTGTAAACGCCCTTTTCGAGAAGAGTATCGAATATCTTAGCCGCTAAAACACCGGCAAGAACTGCAGGAATAATATAAAAATATTCCGATAGTTCGTATTTATAGGCTATAGTTAGAGCGCCTCCAATAGCGACCACCCCTGACATCACTATACCAACTAATCCGGCTTTAAGCGCGGCACCGCGCCTATCGCCTCTGTGAGGCCTGTGCCCTTGCGGTTTTAGCGTTTCCTTTATCGCCGAGGATTGCGATACGTCCCAACCTTCCTCAGACAGTCTGCTTTTTACAGCATCTACCTGCTCCCTTATCCATTTTAATATCCGCTCAGCACCACTATTTGTAATATTATCGCTCATTGCGGAATGCAACCTTTCATTACCAACAGATGCTGCAAATGCTAATATATGATAGGACCTCATATATTCGCTACCACATGTAATTCTAAATTCTTTGTCAGGTCTATTTGGATCTGTCACTAAAATATATACTGATTCACATGTAATGCCTGCCTCTTGTCTGGTTATTGCATTTGACATAGATACATTGAAATGCCCTTCGCTCATGCCTTTTATAAATTCTTTGGCCAATAACCTTAAGAATGGCTCGACTTTCTTAAGTTCCCTCTCGAACTCCGGAGAGACCATATCGGCCGATTTCGTTTCAATTGCAGGTTTCACAGCCGCGGCCTGCTCTTCTTGCGGTTTTGTTTCTGCTTCCGAAACGCGGGTACCGGCTACGGGGGACTGGTTTCCCGCAACGATATTGTCATAAAGCTTCTCCGGGCCGAGCGGCGGAGCGATATGGGTAAGCGGATGTTCCGCTTCCGCTATGTTATGCGCCGCCTGAGCAAAACTATTATATGTATACCTCCCTCTTAAACCGGGATGCGCTTCACTTATACCTGATATCTCGACCGCCTCCTCTTTTGTGCCCGGGCTTTGCCTCCAATCGCGATACTTCGTCGAACCGAGTTTTTCAATACACTTATTGTGAATGCGCCGTTCCAATTCGGCATGCGCTACTATCTCGTCTTTATGCTTATAATATCTTTTCAGGGTATATATACTATCGGTATTCTCCACTCCAAAATGATCGATCTGGAGAGCGAGCTGAGCCTTCACCGTCTCAACGAATTTATCATTAAGGCTGCCATTCGGAGCATTCAGATGGGCAATATTCAACATCTCTATTACAATAGCCATCTCATCGCTTGCATTCGCCTTAGTCCTATGATTCTTATCTGCCCTTAACAGCGCAAGCCTATTGAAGATATCGAGAAACGATACGTCATCTTCATTACCCAGGAAATAGATCTGCTTAAATGTTCCATTTCCAAGGCTCTCCTCCATTCTCTCTACCTTCATCGTCTCATCAGATAAAGGCGTAAGAGCCATTCCAATCAATGAGTTCAAGAGCGGATGGTGCAGAAGATACGAAAGGGGTGCGTCTTGCCTCGTTGCGGCGGCAGGATTCTCGCCCTGATCCCCTACTTTCGCCGCGGAGGCACGTCTTGCGATCTTTTTCCCGTCTTTAGGCTCGGGATAGATTTTCAATATTCCATCCTGGATGGAATATTCTGCGATATAGTATCTTGGTTTCTCACCAGGTTTGCCTCTTTTGACTCTCATCGTAATAATACTATCGACTGCCGGAGGAATTTCATGTGTGAAGAAACGGGTGTCTTTAAGCTGGAATAGCTTCGCGCCCCGTTGGTCTTTAGGGGTATTGGCGATATTTTGAATAGTCTCAGGAGTAATCTCGAGTTCCCTGTTTTTCATATAGTACACCAAAGCCGTAAACCATATGTTGATAAATTTCAAGTCGATCGTCTGCGGATCCTGAATATTCGTGGATGCCGTCTGCTGGGCGAGTTTATATGAATTACCGCTATAGAGCGATTGGCCGAACGCGAGGTCAGATAAAAGAGTATTAAAGAGGAAGCACATCAGAACTACCGACGAAATTATGCGATTAATACGTTTCATTTACTATTCTCTCCGTTTTTTCTTAACTAAATAAATCATTTTACTTTGCAAATAAAAATGCCTGGCGTTTGCGCCAAGCATTTTTTGATTTTTATACCGCTATTATCAGTCTACTACAAATTGTTTATGTATTCTATCATGCATAGAGATGATGTCAAGCGGTTTTGAACTAACTTTTTGAAATCTTTACAAGAAAAGGGGTCAGGCGCTTTTTCTAAAAAGGTGCCAGGCCTGGTATCAAAAAGCGCCTGACCCCTAAGCTTTGACCCCTAAGCTTCGATGCGGGGGAAGAGCGGGGCTGACTTATTAACTTTTGTACCTTCCTTTAATAATCCCCAACTATTCACATCGGAGAATTTCATTTTAGAAGGATCTTCTTCTATGCCAAGCTGTCTCATAATACTCTTTGAAGTCGCGGGCATAAATGGATATATTGAGAGCGCAACTATCCTTAAACCCTCTAAAAGGCTATAGAGCAAAGAGCGAAGTTCGTCCGTCCTCTTTTCTTTAGCCAGAGTCCATGGTTTTGAGTCCTCGATTAATTTATTCGCGGTATTCACCACTTCCCATATCTTTGACAAAGCGCCCGCGAAGTCGAGCGCCGGCATCCTCTTCTCGAGTTCGCCGGCTAAAGCCACTGACTTATCTTTAAGCGCCTTTATGCCCGCACCGGCCGGAATTTTGCCTTCAAAATATTTTTCCACCATCGTCAACGTGCGGTTCAACAGGTTGCCGATATCATTTGCCAGATCGCTATTATATCTCGATATAATGGCCTCCTCGCTGAAGGCTCCGTCCAATCCAAACGGGACTTCCCTCAATAAAAAATACCGATATGTATCTATACCATACTTGTCTATCAGGGCCACGGGATCAACGATGTTACCCCTGGACTTTGACATCTTTTCGCCCTTAACTATCCACCACCCATGGGCAAAGATGGTCCTGGGCGCCTTGAGCCCCAACGCGTGCAGCATGATGGGCCAATATACGGCATGATGGCGCAATATATCCTTACCTATAATATGGAAGTCGGCCGGCCAGTACTTATTCATGCGTGAAACATCATCGGGATAACCTATACCGGATATATAATTTATCAGCGCGTCAAACCAGACATAGGTAACAAAGTTCTTATCGAACGGCACTTCTATCCCCCATGACATGCGCGCTTTGGATCTCGATATGCAGAGGTCCTGGAGCGGTTCCCTGAGGAACCCCAGCACTTCATTGCGGCGAAAGTCGGGTTTTATGAAATCCGCGTTTGAATTGATATGGTCTATGAGCCACTGTTGATATTCGGAAATCTTAAAGAAGTAATTCTCCTCATCCAGCTTTTCCAGCCGCCTTTTACAATCGGGACAGAATCCATCATCGCTTTGAGCTTCCGACCAGAATGTTTCGCACGGCGTACAGAACCAGCCTTTATATATCTTTTTGTATATCTTGCCGTCTTTATACAGCTTATCCAATACCGCCTGGACCGCCTTTATATGATCGTCATTGGTAGTCCTTATGAAGTGGTCATACTCTATGCCTAATCTTTGCCATAGCTCTTTGAATACAGGAACTATATCATCCACAAACCTCTTCTCTTCTCCGGCCTTAAACCCCTGAGCAAGCGTGGCTTTCTCTATCTTCTCACCATGCTCATCGGTGCCGGTCATGAAGAATACGTCATAGCCCTTCATCCTATAGAATCTCGAGACCGTATCTACGGCGATATTGGTGTAAGAATGTCCTATATGGGGCTTGGAGTTTACGTAATATAGCGGTGTCGTAATATAGAATTTATTCATAATTAACTGGGGACATACCCTATTTATATGGTACCTCTATGAGGCTGCCATCCTCAAGCTCTACGGTCACTGATCGCTTGATCGCGTTTATGCCTATAACTTTACCATTACCCTTTTCAGTCTTCAAAATATCGCCGTCTTTCGGCGCGCCTCTCATCAACTCTTTGTAAGTCTTATGCTCGTAACTCAAACAACACATCAGCCTGCCGCAAAGCCCCGATATCTTCGTAGGGTTAAGCGGCAGATTCTGTTCTTTCGCCATCTTGATAGTGACCGGTTCAAAATCCTTTAAAAAAGTGGCACAGCAGAGGATCCTGCCGCACGGCCCAAAACCTCCGAGCATCTTAGCCTCGTCGCGCACGCCTATCTGTTTAAGCTCTATCCTGGCCTTAAAAGCGGTGGCCAGGTCCTTGACCAGGTCTCTGAAATCTATCCTGCCTTCCGCCGTGAAATAAAACATGATCTTGGAGCGGTCGAAAGTGAATTCGGCGTCTATAAGCTTCATCGGGAGGTGGCGTTCACGTATCTTCCTGGAGCAAGCGTCCATAACCTCTTTGATCTTCTTCTTGTTCTTATCTATCTGATGCATATCCCAGGGATTGGCCTTACGAATAACTTTCTTGAGCGGTTCCGCTACGTCGGAATCGAGTATAACTTCGATATCGGAGATCGCCTGACCATAATCCTGCCCTCTGTCGGCCTCGACAACACAATAATCCCCCGCTTTAAACTTCATGCCGTTCGTAGAATAGTAGGATATCTTACCGGCATCTCTCAATCTTATCTGGATCACTTCGTACATACGCCCACCTGTCTTATCTTCATGCCAAGAACGCTCATCGCCAGTTTCTGGTTAGCGTTCCGGTCCATATAGATCATAGTGGATATCACGCTGTTTATTATATCCTCTATATGATCGAAACTTAACCTTGCGGCTTCGTTAGAGATTATATCTTTTTCATCTATATTTACAAGCATATAATCTTCCGCTCCGGCTTTCATATTCAATATATCGCTGTACCATGCCAATATCATATCGAGATATATCCTTATATCTTCTTTCGGTATATCATCGAAATCAAAATCCGCTCTGGAGCCCGAGACTATTTTTTTGATAAGCAACGACCTCTTTGTAAATATATCTTCCTCTTTAAATTTAAGCGCTTCTCCCAGCCTGCCGCCCGACAGATGCGCCAGCGTATGAGCCTGGGCCTGGGAGAGCGAATGCTCTCCTGTCAATATCTCCTCTACCTCTTTCAGCTTAAGAGGAAAGAACTTCACTACGCGGCAGCGCGATACTATGGTGTGAAAGAGCTTTTTTGTATTTTCGGCCAACAATATGATGACGGAATCGGCCGGCGGCTCTTCCAGCGTCTTCAAGAGAGCGTTTGCCGCTTCGTGCTTCATATATTCGGCGCCCTCTATAATATAGACCTTCTTACATGCTTCGAATGGCTTAAGATACGCGTCCTTAATAAGGGCGCGTACATCTTCTATCTTTATCGAATCCCCCTCTTTTCCGCGTCTCAGTAGAAATATATCGGGATGCTCCGACGAGTCTACCCTTTTACATAAGGCGCATTGATCGCACGGTTCGCCGGATTTAACGTTGCCGCAGTTAAGGGCTTTTGCAAAATTTATGGCGGCGAGGCGCTTGCCTACACCGTCGGGTCCTGAGAATATGTAGGCGTGCGATACCCTATTATTCAGCAATGAAGCCTTCAGATAACCGACGGCGCTATCCTGGCCTTTTAAATTTTTGAAGGACAATCTCCACCTCGTGCCTTATCTTTGCCTGGACTTTCGATATACGGCCGGATACTTCCACTCTTCTTATCCTGCCGGGATACCGCTTCGAAAGTTTCAGATATCCGGACCTCACTCTATTATGATAAGAGAGATCTTTCTTTTCCATCCTGTCGATACCTTTTTTACGCGCTCTTTTCAGGCCTTCCAGAGTATCTATATCGAGGAGTATAGTCAGGTCCGGAACAACGCCGGCCGTCGCTACTCTATCTAACGTCTTTATAGCCTCCAGATCGACGCGGCCTCCATACCCCTGATAACTGAACGTGGCATCGCTGAATCTGTCGCTTATCACTATAATACCCCTGTCAAGCGCGGGCTTTATTATCTCTTTCACTATCTGG
>Ga0265297_10010489_pt1 | contig 11634 bp, 7 predicted proteins | sample Munlanlwell13791_FD_192502 | JGI IMG/M metagenome (GOLD analysis project Ga0265297, IMG submission 192502) | Leachate microbial communities from a municipal landfill in Southern Ontario, Canada - Leachate well 137-91 | ecosystem: Engineered > Solid waste > Landfill > Unclassified | place...
CCCAGCGTTTCGGAAAAATGGTCTGCTCCCGGCAACGGGGCAAGATCGAATAGCAGAATGCGCGGATCTACGAGCTTGACCACATCCCTGTTTCGAGGCATACTTGACAAACGACTACATAGCAGGGTATGAGCAATGCAGTTCCAGATGTTCAAGTGAAGTGAATGATGCCAGTCGTTCAAGATGCAGGACTTTCCAGAAGTCCGTGCCGATATTCATCTGGGTGATTCTGGCGGCGATCGGATCGAGAGTAACCAAGTCAAAGGAGCCGCCCATCTCTATCACTTCTTCATCATCGCCCGGTGCTTTCCCGCTTGCCACCAGCGAAAAATAACGAAGACCGGTCAGCGCTGCGAGAGGAGAGAAATTGCAGTCGCCCTTTTGATTGAGCCGAAGGCACTCGAGTTTCTTGAGGTCAGAAAATGGGGTCAGGTCAGATGCGCTCGATGAAAGCCACAAGTACTTCAGTTCCCTCAGGGAGGACAGCAATGGCATGTTGGAGGAGTCGAAGTCGTACCTGAGCGAAACCAGAGAAGGCAGCGATGCCAGGGCCGTGAAGAAGGCGTCGGACTTTTCGCCTTTCCCACGCCTTCCGCTGCAGACGACGGCCTTCAGGGCACGGTATTTCGGCAACCACTCTGCGGAATTGGTCTCATATGGAAGCTCTATTGTCTCCAATGCACTTTCAGCACCGGTGATTTTGGTTAGATAAGCGAAAGCACCACCACGCAGCAGGATCTTCAGGGCGGGCGGCAACAGCAATTCCTTGGCGTACCCACCGTTCGTACTGCGAAGATCGCGGTCTACGCTGAGAACACTGCACGACGAAAACATCCGAAGGTCCAGGACGTCGCCGGACTCAAAGTCATCCAGGAACAGGCCGACCGGGTCAAGCGGGGCAAGCGCATCGGGCCGCAACGGACGGGATTCAGCACCGCATCGGACCACGATCCGCTTCTTAGGCAGCTTGGCCAGCAGAGCGGCGAAATCTGTGGGTGGAGCCCCCTGCACTTCGATGTAGCGGACACCGGTAAGATCCTCACTCGTGGCATTTCTCAGCCAGCCCCACGCAGAGGGAGTGTCCAGTAGTAATGCGAAGACCTTCCCATTCAGATAGCCCTTGTGGTCGCGATAATCGAATTCCGCCTTCGCGCCGCAGTCCTCCCAGATCAAGACGACATGAGGCCATAGCCACGGGATATCGACCAATTCGTTCTCGTCGGTGACGGCGACAATATCACCCGGCTTGGGAGTGAGGTAACTTGGCGCATAGACGCTGACAAACGGCCCGCCCTCTGAGTAGCGGATCATGTCTTCCGGGCTCCCCTGTAGAAGCACCAGTTGCGCGCCGGTTATCGCAAGACCTTCGGCGCACGCAGCGTTCGGTGCGAGAGGTATCTCTGCGATTGCGGCCGCGAGAAGAACTACGTACAGGAAGATCGCGCAATTCGCGAACTTGAATGCTCTCATCATCAACCCCTTATCTACAAAAAACCAAGTGCGTCACGCCGTTGCTCAACGAAGCCCCTACTTCTTCCCGGTAATCCTACACCCGGGCAATGCCTTTTCAAGCACGGCGATATTCTCCTTCGTGGCAAATGCGCAGCCACCGATATGGAGCGACTTCAAACCGGTCAACTCCGTCAACGGGGCGACATCCTTCACGGATTCGCCACCATCCAGCAACAGGGCCTCCAATGTAACCAGAGATGATAGTGGCGTGAGATCGGTGATCTTTTTGCCCAGAGAGAGCCGAAGTACGGAGATACTGCGCCAAGTCTCGATGCCATCGAGCGACCTCAGGCTCTTCGCGCCGGACATCTCCACATTGACCAGAGGGGCCTCCGGCGAAGCCACAGGCACTCGTTGCAGCATAAGAGCATCGGAAAGCCCCAAGAACCTCAGGTCTTTCAGCGCTTCCATACCTGCAAGGCTTGTTCCCGTGAAACTGATGATGCACAGAGACTCGATAGCCGACATAGTGGCAAGGCCCGCTGTATCCACCAGCCCCTTGCATTCGTTCACGAAGAGTTCCTTGAGCTGAGGGAGACTGCATTGGGGGCCAGGGAGAGCCCTGATGCCAGGGCACTTATCAATAACAAGGACTTCGAGTTTGCGTGCTGTCCCGATGAAGGACAGGTCCGATATTTTGAGGCAAGACCTCAACGATAGGGCGCGAAGACTGCCAGGGAGGCTGATACCGGCGTCAGCTTCAAGCAGATTGTTGTAGCTCAGATCGAGATATCTCAGGTTATTCAAGCCTCCAAGAGCAGACAGGTCCCTGACTCGGGAATACCGCATTTCGAATCCTCTCAGCGCTGTCAGAGAGCTGACGAAATCGATCGAGCTTACATTCCTGATCTTCAGGGCGAGGAAGCGGAGGTTCTCCAGCTTGGCGAGGGGGCTGCAGTCGGGGACTTTCGCTTCTCCTTCCTCTTCATCCTGACCGGGTGCCGCGATAAGTCTGAGGACGATCAGGGATTTCATGTCCGCCAGAGGAGCGAGGTCCAGCGAGGCAAATGCGATAATCGAAAGCTCCGTCAAGGCACTGCAGCCGCGCAAGCCGGAGAGGTCCAGCGGGCCGTCTGAAACAAGGCCCAACGATTCCAGGGATTTCACCATGCCCAGGGGAGACAGATCCGGATCAGCGACCATCAGCCCCGTGATCTTCCGTATCTTCCGCAACGAGGACAGACAAGAGATGGAAACTGCCTGTTCGGTATCGCAGTTGAACACGAGTTCCTCGAGCGAAGCCAGTGCGTTCAGGGCTTCCGTATGCTCAAGCAAAAGGGCACCCTCAAAGCCCAACAGAGTCAACTTCCCTGCAATTGGAGCGAGGGAAACCAGATCCATAACCACCGGATCCTCGTCCTCCTCCTTGCTTTTGACTTCGATGGTTACCGCCAGGTACTTCAGCTTGGTCAAGTCCGAAAGAGCAGAGAAATCGCACTCCGGGCATTCGATGATTTTTGCGCACTCCAAGTCCCTTAGGGCGTCCAGGGGCGTCAGGTCCTTGACTCCCGACTCAAGCCATAATGCTCGGAGACCGGGCATGGAAGAAAGGAAAGAGATGCTCCATTCGGCAGACTCAATGTCCAGGGAGATCAACTTGGGCAGCTTCACCACGCTGTCCGCAAAATCGAGAAAAGCTGCTTTCTGCGGAAAACCCAGCGCCGTAATGTCTTTCAAGGCCTTGTAGTTGACAAGCCACTCGGAATATCCGGATACACCCGAAAAACAGGCGGTCACAAGGGATTCTTCAGCTCCGCGGACCTCCTTAAGTAGATTGTGGCCGTCTTTGACTTCCAGCGTCTTCAATGCAGGAGGAAGCTCAACGTTCACATCGGCATACAGGTCCAGGGAAAGGTACGCGCAGGACTTGAAGCCGCTGAGATTCAACCGTTCACTGATTTCCCTCCCGGCAGGAATCAGGCCGATCGGGTCAAGAGCCGCGAGTGCTTCGAGAGGGAGCCCCAATAACTCTTCAGTGCAGCGGACCACAATTCTCCCCCGTGGCAGCCGCGCCAGAAATGACGGGAACCCGGCGGGAGGCGCCCCGCTGAACTCGATGTACCGAATGCCTGAAAGCTCATTTTCCGTTGCCTTCTCCAGCCACTTCCAGGCCGAAGAAGAACTCAGAATGAGTGCAAATGCCCTGTCGTTCAGATAACCGATATGATCACGAAAATCGAGCTCTGCCTTCGGTCCGCTATCCTCCCAGAAGAAGATCACATCAGGCCAGTAAGGAGGCGCCGTTACGATCGGGCACTCATCAAGGACTTTCACCAGGTCGCCCGCCTTGGGAGCTTTGTAGTCTCCGCCAGAGAATCGCATCATATCCTCCAGCCCTCCTGTCACAAGCGCGAGCTGCGCCCCTGCGATCGTTATCTCCTCTGCGTTCGCGACATTAGTCGCGCAGAAGGCTACCATGGCGGCCGCGAGGAAGAACCCGCAAAAGGCTAAGGATAATCTGGCGAAGCTTCGCATCTTCATATCGTCCCCTTGTTCACCTACTCAATATGATACAACACGCTCCTCTAAAAAGAAAGCCCGTGGCTTACCACCCCAACGTATCACAATTGTGGGTCAACGCAATGCTACCGAAGTGTGCTGGACGCTCCCATCTGGTGGCTTAGGGCAACTCCTATTGTTTCGCATCAAGGGAGCAGAGATCGTTCCTGCTGGCCTGGCCCAAAAGTACTTCACTTGTCATAGTCCACCAATACTTCGTAAACCGCTGTTGACCCGCCTGCGGTCTTGTCAGCCTGCCAGAATGCCGCAATTCCCCGTGCCTCCGAGTTCCTCAAAGGCACTTGGCTGCCCTCAGGCAGCGGATTTGACAAGATCACTGAGTACCTCTTGAGCCCCTGCGGGGCATCGCGGATGGCGACATGGGGGCCGAAGAACACTATGCTGGAGTCAAGAACACACGCCATGCCTCTTTGAAAGACGAATCCGAACGTCCCTTCCTTTCGGTTGATATCGTACTTGAAGATCATGTCGTCACACAAGACGCCATCTTCTCCGTACTTCAGGCGGAAAGTGCAGAAGCTGTCGGCCCCCTTGCAAAGGATATCACCAAGGATGCAGTCATTTGTACTAAGGCCGTTGACCACCGAGCCCCCCGCTATGCTCAGTTCATCAACATGGCCAGAGCGCAAAACAAAAAAAAGCCGACCCTCGGTCACAACCGGCATCGCCCAAAACAACTCGTTCTCCGGTTCCCAAGACACAGACCACTTTCCCTTTCCGTCCGACAAGCTCAGGCAACAGACGTTCACCTGGACGTCTCCGCGTCGGCCAGATATCCAATCTAGAAGAGACCGGGCTTCGCGGCACCAGGACAAGTAGACGTCGTTTCCCGCAAAGTCTGCCCGAGTAGCCCACATTCCCCGGCTGTTGGTATTCACGCTCCAATCTTCGGCACCGTCCCTGATTGACAACGCTTGAATCTTGCGGTTGGCGAAGACAAGGATCTTTTCTGAGTTGGCTGCAATTGGATACTCCAATTCCTTCTCGGAAAGAGCCCTGCTCCAGCGGATAGCACCTTTGGTCAGATCCACGCAGTACAAATGTGACCTGGAGCAGTACAGAAAGAGGTCTTCGGCAAACTGCGCGAAATCCGCCTTACCGTTTCTTAGCGGGGTAACCTCAACGGATCCAATTTTGCCCCAATCCTCAGCCATCGGCCAGATGAGGCTTTCTCCGGCGACGCACACCACCCGCCAGCCCTGCCGTGCGATAGGCACGGCGGCTTGCGCGTTCTGCACCGAACCAAGGAGCCTGAGTTGCACTTTGGCCACCGGCCGAACATCCTCGGCCCCTGCCAAACCCGAGGCGGTTAGACAAAGGAATAAAAGGGCAAGCAGTACACGCGCACCCATCGTCGTACCCTCCTACCAGTCGTTGAACATGTCAGTATACCACGCCCCGCTTCTACCGTTTTCCAGCCACCGGCAGTTGAAGGGAGTCCACGGTTCATACCAACAGTGCAAAACCCAGTCTCCAGCCGGTCCAATGCATGGGCAGTTCGCGTGAAACTGATGATGCACAGGGAGATCAACTTGGGCAGCTTCACCACGCTGTCTGCAAAATCGATACAAGCCGTCACCGAGATAGGCGTTCCTCGGCAAAGGCGCCATCAGTACACATTCGTCCTTTCCGGATCCGTGAAAGGTTTCGCACTGGAGTACTTGGGCTCGATCACCCATCTCCCTTTGAGATCAAGGTACCCCCATTTTCGAGTCTCATTGTCCTGAACAGCCCACAGGCCTAGCGTGTACTCCGCGACGCTCCACCACTTGTAGTCGAGGACGACTTTTCCATCTTTGTCGATCAACCCAAATTTGCATGGGCCCTCTGCGTCCCAATAGCCGACCGGGCAATAGCCGTCATGGAATCCCATGGCCAGCAGACTTCCTGGCTTCAGGATCTGTTGCCCATTCTCGTCATAGAAAACCACGGGCTCCCCTTCCTTATAGGCAACGCACAAACCCTCGCTGAAAACAGATACCCAGTCATAGACGCAGGGGACCACTTCTTTGCCATCCCAGCCTATGTACCCTACGCCGACACCGCGTCGGACGTTGATCAGAGAACCACTGCAGGAAAACACCGAGGTCTCATCCAGAATCGTCCCAATAGTGTTGCCCTCAGGGCTTATCACGGTGAATGCGTTATCCCCTTTCCGCCTCACGACCGCTCTCCCCTCAAGAAAGTCGCTGGCTTGATCGAAATGGCACCCGAACGCGTTTTTCCCTGCCTTGTCGATGTAATAGGGCCCCGCTTCTTGATCGTGCACCAGAAACAGCCCGGAGGAAAACCCGACGAAGTTCCCGAACATGGATAGCCCCACGTCAACTGATGCTGCTGGCCTTGTGATCGGGATACGGACCGCACCGCTAGTATCAATAAAGCCGAAGTACGGCCCTTTCTGGACAAGGGCTAGGCCCTCGGAAAACGGGTATGCCCTAGAATATGTCGGTGGAATGACAAACGCCCCCGACCTGTCAATGAAGCCTGTGCCAACCCCACGCATGCTTGCAGGAGCCAACAATCTGGATGGAATCTTGTTCGTACCGGGCAAGCCTCCGGTTCCCGACTCAGAATCCAGGAAATAAATCAATACCACGACACCACAGACTATCAGTGCCACCGCGACTCCGAGAAGCCTCAGATGCACTTTCGCCACCGGCCGAATATCCTCGCCCGCTGCCAAACCCGAGGCGGATAGACAAAGCAAGAGAAGGGCAAGCAGCACTCACGCATTCATAGTCATTCCGTTCTGCCAGACGTTGAACATCACCAGTATATCACGGCAACTCCGTTGTTACGATGATTCCGGAATATCAGGTAGACTACACACTTTTCATGCTCGCCATGCCGCCTACACCCGTGGAAAATGCTGCCTGCAAGGACTTCTCCGCGAACATTGCGAACATTGCAAAACACGGCTTCAAGTTTGCTCACTGTTTTCAATTCGAACACAGAATGCAGCACCGCACAGTGCAAGCATGCAGCACGAACGGCCTTACCACCCCATCTCGAACGACAGGAAGGCCGAGCCGCCGCGCTCGGAGGCGATGAACGGGTAGCCGCAGAACAGCGACAGCACTGGCTTGATTCCCAGCGGCCCACCGCCGCCCGTCAGGCCATAGTAATCGCCCAGAGTTGCAGCCTTGCTGCCGTTTACATACAGGTAGCCCCTGCCCTCGATAACGGCCATCTCTATGCAGATGACGCCCCCGGAGGGAACTTCGAAATACTGGAAACTCGGGTCGGCGCCGTCCAGGTCCATCGCCCACGAGACCGAGCCACGTTCGGCCACTCTGATGGCCAGGTAGTATCCGTCGTTGCGCCGCAAGCCGAGTGAGAATATGCTGCCCGGGGCACGAGCCACCCAGGAACGAAGCCACACCGACCGGCAAGTGTACTCGCGGTTAGTGTTGATAAGCAGGGCGCCCCATCTGCCCTCCTGCACCCCCTGGCCACCCTTCAGTCCCCCCTCGCTGCTCTCCCATTCCCCAGACTCGGTTCGCCAGTCCGTCATGCTGGAGGGGTCGGAAAAGCGATACTCCACGCCACGCGCAGCGCCCGCACCGTCGTACAGATGGCCTATGCGCGCAGACAGCCCCGTAAGATAGCCCCAAGCCGCCGCCTTTGCGGCAGGGAGGTAGACTGACTTGTCGCTTGCACGCGCGTACCGGTGACAGGCCATAGCCGCCTCCCACAGCGCCCCCTGTCCCGCGAGCGCCTTGGCATCGGCATTGGCCTTTTCCCAGCTCTCGCGCGCAGAGACGTCGGAAGCCATCTTCCCCGCAATCCGGGCGTCCATCAGCTCGTACATCGCGTTGGCATATGATGTCGTGCCCGGATACCTGGCGATCACCTCTGCCGCGTCGCGAGCCTTGGCTGCCTGCAGTTCCATTTCCTGGTTTCTGGCCCGCAGGTACGAGGACACCAGCACCTGCAACTCGCCCTTGCGGTATGACGGGATATTCCGTTCAAGCGCCTGCGCGGCAAGGGAAGCGGCGTCCGCCAGCCGATTGTCACGCGCGAACTGCATCGCCAGATCCGCAGCCTCAAGCGCCCCCGCATCATACTCAGGCTCTGTCGGGCCCGGAAGCGATATCGCATACGCTGCGAAGCACAGCGCAGCCGCCATGCTCAAAATCGCCAGCTTTCTGAGATTGCGCAGCAAGCGGTTGCCGCGGATGGATTCGGCTGCGTACTGCTTCTTTGCCCACGGCCCCATCGCGGGAAGCTCGTCGGGGCTCGCGGGTCTGACGCCGTCAGAGGTCCACAGAAGAAGAAGCAGTCCGGGCTCGTCGGAAAAGAATGTGATCGTATCCTCGCCGACCGAGATCTCGTCGCGGTTGCACAGGTATTTCCGCAGCACGGGGATTTCGTTGACCAGGACATTTTCGCGTTCGGCCAGATCCTCGATGAACCAGCCGCCAGCGTCGGATGCGATCTTGAAGTTGTGCCTGGCCGCGTTCTCGGACAGTACGATGCCGTTGGACGGAGCGCTGCCCCCTGTCACCGCGCGATTGACGGCCTTGCGTTCGTACTTTCCCCCGACATTGAGAGATAGTTCAGGCATCTTTGCCTACAACGACAGCGGTGCGGTATCCTCTTCGATCAGCATGCTCGATACAATCGCGCCGACTGCGTACGAGCAGATCATCACACCGAGATAGCTCCAGAAAGAGTTCACGCCGGGGATGTACAAGCCAGCGCAAAGGCACGCGAAGGACAGGTGCGCGCCCCACTGCCGACGGGCAATCTTGACGCGGTTCTCAGGCGCACGGTGCCATCTTTTGAGTACCGTGCCCATATACACGAGCACCGCAACCGCGATGTACAGCCAGGGGAAGTCCCAGGTTTCGACCAGGTTCTTTTCGTAGACGATATAGCCCATTACGCCAAGGCCAATTATCCCAAGAATGCCGTGGAAGTTGAAGCGCGTGCCCGTAACCACTTCATCGGTGTCGCTGTTCTCGTCGGCGAAGAAGCTCCCGGAGATGAAATTGCCAACGAAGTACGATCCGACCAGCGCAAAGAAGTACTGCAGGAAGCCATCGAGCTTAAACTGCAGGCAGAAAGCGGCCAGTATGTATGCGATGTGCGAGCCCCACAGGATTTTGGCCTTGCGGGAGAGGCTCACCCATTTGGCGCGGGTGGCCGAGGTTACGGCAAGGCCGTAGAACGCGGTGGCAAAAGTCACGTAGAGCCAGGGCACGACGGCCCAGCCGTTGCTGTAGCAGACGTAGCCCATTGTGGCCAACGCAATCAATCCGAGCAAGCCGTGTACGCTGAATCTCATTTTGACCTCCGGGGGTTCGGGGCACTGCGGGGGTATTATCGCATACTGCGGAGAATTTTCACGCGGAAGATGGAAGGAAGAGCGGAAGACAGCCATTAACCGCCAAGCCGAAAAGCCTTTGAATGCGAAGCCAAAGAAACGGAGCAGACGAGCGGAATACACGAAAAACGGCCATTAACCGCCAAGCCGCCAAGGTCGCCAAGAAGAGAAGCCTTTGATTGCGAAGCCGCAGCCGAGCAGGCCGGAGACCTTGGGCCGGAGGCTGTAGGGCGAGCCAAGAGCGGAAAAAGCCGTCTCACGCGAAGGCGTACCCAAGCCCAGCTTGCGCTTGAAGGCGCAGTACTCCCTTGAAGGGTGACAGAGGGTAGGAAAAACCTTGATTTGCGAGGCCCTGAAGCACGAGCCAAACACACAAAGAACGGCCATTACCGCCAAGTTACCAAGAACGCCAAGACGAGCGGAAGCATTCTGGATTGCGCGGCCAAAGTCGAGCAGCCTTTTACCACGACCGCTTCGGCGGCGAAGCCCTGAAGGACGAGCCAAATACACGAAAAACACGAACAAAACCTTTTCCCAGGCAGAACAGACACGGAGTAGCCTTTCACCACGGTACGCTTCGTCGGCGAGGCCCGGTAGCACGAGCCAACGCTTCGTCGGCGAGACCCTCAAGGACGAGCCAAATACAAGACAGCGAATCAGGCCAGCCAGCCGGGGACGAAGCGGTTTGCGGATTTTATCCGGGCCCGGTTTCCGGCGCAGTTGGGGTCATGGCTGGCGACAAGAGCCCAGAACTGCCGCGAATGATTCATGTGGATCATGTGGCAAAGCTCGTGGAGCAGCACATGTTGGACAAGATCATCCGGCAGGAAGAGCAACTTCATGCTCAGGTTTATGTTCTTGAGGGTCGAGCAACTCGCCCACTTGGAGCGATGTGCTTTTACCGCGACGCGGTTGATCTCGAAACCGAGTTCCGCCGCCAGCTTGACCAGCAACGGCTTCAAGTGCTTGTGCGTTTTGTGACTCAACCAACTCTTGAGCAGGGACTTGCAGCCCTCGCTCCTGCCGATGTCGCCGGAGATCAGGAGGTGGTTGCCGGGCTGCTCGGAGATACTCAGGCGCGGCGAATCCTCCGCCCGGTATTCCACTGACCACTCTTCTCCGATTGCCTGCAGGACGATACGTTGGGGCGGGGAATCATCCGGGCCGGGCTTAATGGGAATGCCCTTGGCCTCCATCTTCGCGAATTCCCGCTCGATCGCCGCCCGATTCTCCTCGACCATTGCAGGAATCCGCGACCGATCAAAGCCTGTGGGCACTACGACAACGACGCCTTGGCGGGGGACAATGGTAACGCTCACGAGCTTTTTGCGGGGACTTTCTCTGACGGTGTATGTGAGCTTTTCGGGCGAAGCCATGCAGACCGTTATACCCCGGTAGTGCAGCCTGTCAAACGGCCCCCGCGAAGACGAATGCAGAATGAGGAATGGAAGAGCGGCCATTCTCACGCGGAGGCGCGGAGACGCTGAGGAAGAGGGAATACGTGGATTGCGAGGCCACGGATCGAAGAGTTTATCCGCAAACGCTTCGTCGGCGAGGCGCTGGAAGCACGAGCCAATGAACGCGAATGACCGTTTCGGCGGCGAAGCCCTGAGAGACAACGCGAAGCGATCGAAGAAAAGGAGCCTTGCGAGGCCCTGAAGCACGAGCCAAATACGCGAAAAACGGCCATTAACCGCCAAGTCGCCAAGGTCGCCAAGAAGAGAAGAGGCAGCATTGCGTGGCCAAAGAGGCAGAGACGACGAACGGAAGAGGGTTTTACCGCAGAGGACTTGCCCAGCATCCCCTTGAAGGGTGACGAAGCCGCGAAGAAGTCATTCTCCCGGGCAAAAGAAACGGAGCGGAAGGACCTCAAGGGCGCGAAGTAAGGCAGGGAGACCAAGAGGATTCGGATCGCGCGGCCATCCTACTTTTGGGAAATTACGGAGGACTCGGAGCCGGAGAAGACGAGCGGAAGAGGGTTTTACCGCTGAGTTCGTCTTTCGTCCGTCGTCTTTCGTCTGTCGCTGGAGCGAGGCCCGGAGGAGTAGCCATAATGGGTTCGGGATAGGCCATAAGGTGTGGAAGAGCCATAACCCCGGGAGCGCTGCGCACCCGCGCGGCATTGGCTGCCCTGGCGAGCCCGCGGCGAGTGCTCACCCTACAGGGGGAAGCTGGGCTTAGGCATAGCGTCACGGCACATTAGTCTGGCGTCCGGCGTCCGGTGGAGAAAAGAAAGAGATATGCCGCAACCAGTCCCTCTCCCCATTGAT
>Ga0265297_10010490_pt1 | contig 11634 bp, 10 predicted proteins | sample Munlanlwell13791_FD_192502 | JGI IMG/M metagenome (GOLD analysis project Ga0265297, IMG submission 192502) | Leachate microbial communities from a municipal landfill in Southern Ontario, Canada - Leachate well 137-91 | ecosystem: Engineered > Solid waste > Landfill > Unclassified | place...
CCTTTCTACGCCGGGGAAAACCTCTAAAGGAGTAATACGTAAAACATCTTCCGGCCCGATAACCCCGATAATTGTACGCTCTGTCCCTTTTGATACATGCGGGGTTAATCCTAATTTTTTAACTTTTTCAATTATGTGGTTAATTTGAGCCTCTGTGGCCTCCGGCCTCAAAACAATAATCATAGCTTCTCCTTCCCTTTAAGAATTTTCCTTAACACCCTTATAAATCTTTCATTTTCTTTCTTTGTCCCTACAGTCACCCGTATAAAATTCTTCAGGCCGTATTGTTTCATATCGCGGACTATGACCCCGAATTTAAGCATTTTCGTAAAAAGCTCTGGCCCATCCTGGCCAACATCAATAAGGATAAAATTCGCGACGCTCGGCACATAAGCCAGGCCTGATTTCTTCAAATTATCATATAGATAGTTTTTACCTTCTAAAACCGCCTTTCTGGTTTTACGCAGGAATTCTTTATCATCTAAAGCGGCCGCCCCACCTGCCTGCGCTAAAAGGTTAATATTAAAAGGCTGCCTGGCTCTCTCCATATAGCCTGCCAATTCCTCATCAGCCACGGCATAGCCCAGGCGCAGGCCCGCTAAACCATAAGACTTGGAGAAAGTTTTAAGTATAATGATATTCTTCTTCTTAAAACGCTCAAGCGTATTCGGAAAATCATTTACATCTATAAAAGCGTCATATGCCTCATCTAAAACGACCAAAAGATTATCCGGCAGGCCGCTCATAAAATCATCCAGCTCATACTTGGTAACATAGGTGCCGGTAGGGTTATTGGGATTAGCGATAAAAATAAGCTTGGTCTTTTTATCAATCCTCTTCTTTATTGATTCAAGGTCATATTTAAAATACCTCAAAGGCACTTTGGTTATTTTGCGGCCATAGACCGAAGCGATAATCTCATACTCTAAAAAAGTCGTGTCTGACGTGATAATATTTTCGTCATCCTCAACAAATGTCCTGATGATTATGTCAATCAACTCGTCGGAACCGTTGCCTAAGACAAGATTAGCAGGGCTGACGTTTAAGGCCTTGGCTAATTTCTTTTTTAAATAGAACCCCGAAGAATCAGGGTAACGGCTTACTCCGGAGGCCGCCTTGCGGATGGCGTCCACTGCCTTGGGAGACGCGCCAAGGGGATTTTCATTGGAAGCCAGTTTTATTACGTCTTTTAAACCCAGCTGCCGCTTAGTCTCCTCAATAGGCTTACCCGCAACATAAGGATTAACATTTAATATATTTTTTCGGGCCAACTCTTTCATTTATTCTCCGATTGGGTAAGACCCCAGTATTTTTAAGAATTTACATTTACTCTCTAGCTCACTCAGAGCCTTTTGAACTTTTAAGTCCTGTCTATGCCCCTCTAAATCCAGAAAGAAATAATAATCCCAGGCCCGCTTCTTGGATGGCCGGGACTCTATCTTGGTCAGGTTTATTTTATATTTCTTAAAAGGCATAAGCATGTCGTGCAGCGCTCCGACCTTATCCTTAATTGAAAAAAGAATAGATGTTTTATCCTGGCCGGTCTTTCCCGCCTCGTTTTTACCGATAACAAAGAAACGCGTAATGTTATGCGGCGAGTCCTCAATATCCCGGGCAATTACCTTTAAACGGTAAAGGCGCCCAGCCAATAAGGAAGCGATGCAGGCGCTATTTTTCTCTTTTGCGGAAATCTGGGCCGCGCGCGTCGTGCTTGAGACTTCAATCTGCTCCGCGTGAGCTAAATTCTCCTGAAGCCAGATACGGCATTGCCCAAGGACCTGCGGATTGGAATAAATCCGCTTAATTCTGTCTTTAGGGCAATTGGCCAGGAGATTATGCGCGACATCTAAAATAATCTGCGAGCAAATATTTAAATCCGAATCCACCAGCATATCTAAAGTGTGCGTAACCGCGCCTTCAATAGAATTTTCTACGGGCACGACCCCATAATCGCTGGTATCCCTCTCTACCTCCAGGAAAACATCGGGGATCCCCGCGCAGGCAACATAACTTACCTGCGAACCAAACCTTTTTAAAGCCGCCAGGTTGCTGAAAGAAGCTTCCGGCCCCATATAAGCGATTTTTAACGGTTTCTCCAAAGCTAAGGAAGAAGACATAATCTCGCGGTATATGGCCTCAAGGGCTTTTGCGCTTAACGGCCCTTTGCTTAAAAGAGAAATCTTGCTTAAAACCTGCCTCTCGCGCTCCGGGACATAAATACTCTTGCCGCTTTTATTCTTCACTTTAGCCACATCCAGAGTGACCTTAGCGCGCATATTCAAAAGCTGGATTATTGTCTTGTCCAAATTATCTATTTTACCGCGCAGTCTTTTGAGGTTCATTTAATTCCTCCGTTTTCTTTTCTTCCTCCGATTCTATATCTACGAGGTCTTTCTTTTGCGCCATAGCGGAAAATTCTTCTATCCTGGGCAAATCATCCAGGGATTTTAACCCGAAATGCTCCATAAACTGCCTGGTCGTGCCATAGACACACGGCCTCCCGGGAGCTTTTTTCCTTCCGGAAATCCGGATAAGGTTCTTATCTAAAAGGCTTTTCATTACTCCGTCAACATTAACATTTCTGAGTAATTCTATTTCGTTCCTGGTTAAAGGTTGTTTATAAGCAATAATCGCCAGAGTCTCAAGCGCCGGCTTAGTGAGCCTGTCAATATGCCTTCCCTTAAAAAGCTTCTTTAAGAACGGGGCAAATTCCGCGGCAGTAATCATCTGGAAACCCCCGGCTACCTCGGTAATACGGATGCCGCGCCCTGCCTGCTCATATTCAGATTTCAATTCTTCAATCAGCTTACGCGCTTCAATGCTCTCCAGGTTATCCAAAACAAGCCTTATCTGTTCCAGCGGGACCGGCTTTTCGCTGGCCAATAAAAGCGCTTCAATTACCGGCTTCCTGTTGTCTTGCATATTATTTCATCTTTCTCTGTTTATATACCAAATTCAATAATTCCTCAGTTGTCTGTATATCCGGAGCTAATTCCAGTGATTTCTTAATCATATTCATGGCTTCAGCTTTTTTATATTCTAATTGCATAAGCACTGCTAACGCCTCTTCAGAAATATCCTTAGACTTAGCTAAAATTTCTTTTACCGCGCGGTCCTGGATAAGCCCGAACCTTCCGACCTTATGTTGAAGTTTGGCGATAATTTCTCTTGCCCTCTGCTCGCCTATGCCGGGAAGGGATTTCAGGAAAACCAGGTCGCCTTCATCTATTGCCCGGGCAATCTCGGATATGGGCTTATTCAGCGCCTTTAAAGCAGCCCGCGGGCCTATACCGGAGACAGTAATAAAAATTTCAAAGAAATCCTTTTCAATGTCGTTAATAAAACCGATTAGAACCGGTATGCTCTTAGCCGGATCAGCCTGCAGGTAATGAAATGTCTGCAGGCATATTTTTTCATCCGCGCCTAAGCAGCCATCTATCCTCTGCATTACCGTGGTCGGCACAAAGACCTGATAAGCCAGGCCATTGGTGTCAACAACCAGGTAATTGCTTCCCTTTTCAATTATTTTTCCAGTTATTCTTGAAATCATGTTTTCGGCCTAACTATATAACTGTGCGCTATGGCTAACGCCAGGGCATCGGTAACATCCGTATATTTGGGCAAACTGTTTAAACCAAGCAGGCTGGCTACCATTCTCTGCACCTGCGACTTGGAAGCCAAACCCTTTCCCACTACCGCTTTCTTTACCCGAGTGGCGGCATATTCTGCTAAAGGGACGTTCTTTGTAGCGCAAGCCAGACATATTACTCCGCGCGCCTGCCCCAGGATATATGACGTAGCAGGATGGCGGTAATGCGCGTATATCTTTTCTAAAACCAGGACATCCGGAGAAGTGTCAGAGATTAACTTTATTATCCCGCGATATATCTTATCCAGGCGCTCTACGATTGGTTCTTTTGAAGACGTAGAGATAATTCCTGCCTCAACCAACGCCAGCTTATTATTTCTAGCCCCAATTAATCCATAACCCGTAATAGTTAAAGCTGGATCAATCCCTAATATTTTCATTAATTAATCCTGGGCTAACTCATCCATTATCTCATCCGGGATATCAAAGTTAGCGTATACGTGCTGCACATCATCGTGCTCTTCCAGGGCATCAACCAGCGAAAGAAGCTGCTTGGCTTCGTTACCGACTATTTTAATAGTTGAGGAAGGCACCATGGTAATCTCGGCGTCTTGAGCCTTGATCCCCTTTGCCTCTATCGCCTGTTTTACTTTTTCAAAGTTTTGAGGCGCGCAGAATATTTCGTAGTTCTTTTCATCGGCCTTCATATCTTCGGCCCCGGCGTCTAAGGCGGTATTCATAAGCTCGTCTTCTTTAGCCTGGGATCTTTCAATTAAAAAATAACCCTTCATAGTAAACATCCAGCTGACTGAACCGGCTCCGGCGAAGCTTCCGCCCTTTTTAGACATGATATTGCGGATTTCCGCGCTCGTGCGGTTTTTATTATCCGTAAGCACCTCAATCATCAAGGCAACCCCGCCCGGGCCGTAGGCCTCATACATACATGTCTCGTAAACCACGCCCGGCAATTCGCCTGTGCCGCGCTTAATCGCCATCTTCACGTTATCAGAAGGCATATTCGCCTCTTTTGCTTTTTGCATAACTGCCCTTAAGCGCGGATTTGTATCGGGATTACCGCCGCCTTCGCGGGCAATAATCGTAATCTCTTTAATAATCCTGGTATAAGTCGCTCCCTTTTTGGCGTCAGCCGCCATTTTCTTTCCCTTATTCGTCTTCCACTTAGAATGACCGGACATCTGTTACCTCCTAATAAGATTGTTGAAGCCTTTTTTTAAAAAAGCAGGTAGAATAAGCCGGGTTCTGTCTTGATGCGATTCTTCGCGATCGAAAAGTGGCCATTCCTCTGGACCATGATGTTACCATCAGGGCTCAAGCAGCTTAACACCCGAGATTCATAACGCGCCGGATTAACGCGTGTCCTTTCGGAACTCATCTCCTATTCGCCTTGCTCCGCGCAGAGATTGCCTCGTTTCACTCCCTGAGTAATTAAACCCAGGTCTCGTCTCTGTGGCTCTTATCCTTCCCAATACAAGATTGGGAGGTAGGTATTAACCTACTGCGCTATCCTCCGGAGCCCGGACTTTCCTCCCGCCATTAAACTAATGCCGGGCGGCCACATTCTACCTGCCTTATTTTGAAAGAACATTTCCCGCCTGCTGAAAAGCAGGTTTTTTAAACTCTCTCTTTATCGCCGCTGTCGCTAATTTATCAGCTCCGGTGTTTTCCTCGCGCGGAATATGATTTATGGAAAAAACCTTAAACTCCGCTAATAAATTTACCGCCTGGTTATAAAGCCCGATTATGTTTTTATGCCTTACCTTATAAGTTTTATTAAGCTGGCGCGCCAGCAACTGGCTGTCTGTATTAATTTTAAGGGCCTCGGCTTTTAAAATTGCCGCCTCCTTGAGCGCGTATATCAATGCCGTATATTCGGCAATATTATTTGTGGCCTGGCCTATGTAGCTGGATATGTTCTTCAATGTCCTTGAACCCTGGCAGATTATTACGCCTATGCCGCTTGGCCCGGGGTTGCCTTTTGACGCGCCATCAATGTATATTTCAAGTATTCTCATCAATATACAATATCCTGTTGCACATCTCGCAAGTAATGATATGCGCATACATTTTGATTAAATTTATAACCTGCGGAGGTACAAACATATTGCAACCACCGCAGGAATTCCCCTTAACAATAACTATGGCCAGGCCGTCGCGGCTGGCCAATATTCTTTCATATTGAGTTAAAATCTTAGGGTCAACATCCTGCAAAGCCTGCTTCCTCTGCACCTCTAACTGCGCCAACCGGTCATCAATCTCCTTTATCCGATCATTAACTTTTTTCTTCTCTTCTAAGAATACCTTTTCATCATCCTTAAGCTTTAATTTTTCTCTATCCGCCTCAATCTTTATTGCGTCCGCCTTATCAAATAATTCCAATATTTTATCTTCAATAACCGAGGCATCAGCCTTGGCGTCCTGTATCTGCTGAAGCATAGTTTGATATTCTTTATTAGTTTTGAGGCCGTAAAGCTGGCCCTGTAATTTCTTGGTTGCCTCCTCTTTTGAGCCCAGCTCTAATTCCTTCTCTTTTCTCTGTTTCTGCAGTTCCAATAATTTCTTGTCCAGTTCAGCCAGGCTGGCTTTTTTTGCTTCAAAAACCGCCTCCGCCGCCTTAATCTCTTCAGGTTTAATGGCTTTCTCGGCCCGTAAAGAATAGGCCTCGCTATCTACTGTCTGTAATTTAATCAGGCTGCCTAATTGAGACTTTAAATCAACCGTCGGCAATTTCTACTCCTTCTTTAAATGGTGGGCGATAGAGGATTCGGACCTCTGGCCTCCACAATGTGAATGTGGCGCTCTAACCAACTGAGCCAATCGCCCATTTAGCTCAAAATTTAATTTTTTAAATGGGCCCACAGGGATTCGAACCCCGGACCAAGAGATTATGAGTCTCCTGCTCTACCGCTGAGCTATAGGCCCTAAAACTTAACATAATATAATACTATTTTATGGTAATTTTGGCAAGATAAAACTTAAGGTTATTTAGGGAAGACCTGCTTTTCGGCTTGCAGTATCTTTAGGAATATACCTGTAATCCTGGGGTCAAACTGGCTGCCCGCGCCTTTTTTCAATATAGCGATTGCCTTCTCTTTTTTGTAGGCCTTGCGGTATGGCCGGTCGCTGGTTAAGGCCTGGTAGGCGTCAGCAATGGCGATAATCCTGGCACCGATAGGGATCTCCTCTCCTTTAATACCACTGGGGTAACCCGAGCCGTCCCATCTTTCATGATGGTAAAACACAAGAGGTATAATATTGCGTAAAAACTGAATCGGCCTTAATATATCCGCGCCGATTTGAGGGTGTTTTTTAATCTCCTCAAATTCCCGCTTAGTCAGCTTAGACCTTTTAAGAAGTATTTTTTCGCTTACCCCTATCTTACCCAAATCATGCAAAGCGGCTCCCTGCTTAATTAACTCAATTTCGTCTTTAGGCAGCCCCAGCCCATTGCCAATATCAGTAACATAACGCACTGTCTCTTCAACATGCTCCCCTGTATAATGATCTTTTAATTCAATGGTCTTGGCGAAAGCAAATATGGCTTCTACCAAACTCTGGTTTGACCTTTTAGTAAGTTTATCCAGCTTGCCCTGAAGGATTCTAATATCAACGGGCTTGCTTCTCTTCGCCGGAAGCTTGCCCTTTTCTTTTCTTATATCCAAGATTGAATAAACGCGGTTTCCTCCGGATTCCTTTGCCTTAGTCAAAATTTGGTCCGCTAAATTAACCAGCCCCATCCCCAGGCTAACCCTATCTTCAGGATAAGAGGCTGCTGCCAGGGTTAACTTAAGCTTAACCGTATGTTCCCTGTTTCCGAAGTTATACAGGTTAATCGCGCTTAAAATCCTCTGGCCTATATTTAAAGCCTGGGCTATATCTATCCCCGGAGAAATAACAATGAATTCTTCCCCTCCTGAGCGGATAATTATATCGTATTTCCTCATAATCAGCCTTAACTGCCGGGCGAATTGCTTGAGCACTAAATCGCCAAACTGATGGCCGTAAACATCATTTATAGACTTAAAATAATCTATGTCTATCATTATAACCGATAACGGATGGGCGTAGCGTTTAGCGCGGTGAAATTCCGCCTCAATAACCTGTTCCATATAGCGGTGATTATAAAGCCCGGTGTGAGCGTCAGTAAGCGACAGCTGTTTTAATCGTTTATTGGATTCCAATAGTTCATTATTTAATACTCCAACCCGTTCCTCCGCTGATTTCCTGCTCGTAATATCCCGCACATATTCAATCACTCCGATCAACTCTTTATTCTGCTGGTCAAACATAGGAAAACTATAAAGTTCAAACCAGCCGATAATGGCTCCATTTAACCCCCTTTTAGGGACAATCTCAACGGCTGACTGCATGGTCTTTAAAGTTACGCGCACAGGGCAAATCTTGCAGGGTTGGGGGCTATATTGATAGGCCTCATAACATTTTTTGCCTATAATAGGGAGTTTATCAGCATACCACTTTTCCATAACCGGATTTACCAGGACAATGTTCATCTCTTTATCCAAAACGCTTATTCCGTCCTGAATGCTGCTAAAAACATTAGCTAAAAAATCCTTATTTTTGTTAAAAGCCTCTCCCAATTTTCTACGCCCAATTATCTCCTTGCGTAATTCCTCATTGGCCCGGCTTAACTCGGCTGTCCTGACTTTTACCCTGATCTCCAGTTCTGAACGGGCTTCGCGCAGGCGTTCTTCATACTTTTTACGTTCGGTTATATCGCGGGCAATACCGGTTGTGCCGATAACTTCCCCTTTATCGTTATAGATAGGGGTCTTTATTGTCTCTAACCACTGAATCTTGCCTTCTTTATCCGCTAATTGCTCTTCAACGCACTTTCGTTTTCCCGATTCCATAACCTCTTTATCATCTGCCCGGTATTTCCGGGCGAGCTTAGGAGGCCAGATATCTAAATCGTTTTTGCCGATGATCTCCTTTGGGCTGAATCCGCAGGCCCTGCCAAACGCGTCGTTTACCGCGATAAATTTGCTATCTTTATCTTTTAACCAGGCAATATCAGGGATATTATTCAGGATGGCTTTTTGCTGTAATTCGGTTTTACGTAAAAGTTCATCGGATAATTTATGGCGGCCCTCTGCCTTTTCCAGCTCCGTAATGCGGGCCTGCAGGAATTTTATCTCATCCATAGGAACAAAAAAAGGCAGCTCCCTTTTTTTTAGAAGGAGAGCTGCCTTCCTCTATTTAATTAATATTCTCTCTGGTGAGCAAGTGTCATATCCAGGAAGGTCCTCAATCTCCTTGAACGCGTAGGGTGGCGTAATTTCTTTAAGGCCTTAGCTTCAATCTGGCGGACCCTCTCACGGGTAACCCTGAAAACATTACCCACTTCTTCCAGGGTACGGCTAGAACCATCAACTATGCCAAAGCGTAAAACCAGTATTTTCTTTTCTCTTTCCGTAAGGGTGCTTAAGGCGGAGTTCATTTCGTCTTTGAGCATTGAACGGACGGTTTCATTCGCCGGCGAAACAGCCTTTTTATCCTGGATAAAATCACCGAAATGAGTGTCGCCCTCGTCGCCAATAGGCATCTGCAAGGATATCGGCTCCTGGGCAATCTTCAATATTGATTTAACTTTTTCCTGGGGCAGGCGCATCTTATAAGCTATCTCTTCAGGTAGAGGCTCACGTCCGTTCTCCTGGACAAAAACGCGCGAATAACGGATAATTTTATTAATTGTTTCAGTCATGTGCACCGGAATCCGTATGGTGCGCGCCTGGTCGGCTATAGAACGGGTAATTGCCTGCCTTATCCACCAAGTCGCGTAAGTAGAAAATTTATAACCTCTCTTATACTCAAATTTCTCTACCGCGCGCATAAGCCCGATGTTGCCCTCCTGAATCAAATCTAGGAAAGATAATCCCCTGTTGGTATATTTCTTGGCTATACTTACCACAAGCCTGAGGTTCGCCTCAACCAGTTTTTTCTTACAACGGTTGAATTTAAGATTGGTCAACCTTATCAACTTCATTTGTTCTTTAATCTTTTTTTGCGACTCTCCGAGTTGCTTTAATATTTCATGCTTTCTGGCGCGGGCGCTGCCGGGTTTATGGTTAATCTTATCCAGCTCTTTTAATAAACGGCTAAGCTTACGGACCGCCGCCTCAACCACCGAAGTCACAAAATTAAGCTGGAGGTAGAGCTCTATCTTGGTGCTCTCGCTGCGGGTAGCTTTAAGTTTTTTAAGTATCCTCTTGATTTTAGCCGCAACGTTATCTTTTTTAATCTTTAAATCTTCCTTAACAACCTCTTCAAGGTTCAGCCTTCCTTCTAAAATATCGTTAGCTATGGACATAGTCTCATGGCACACAAGTTTTGTGCTAAGAGACGCCCTTTTAAATTTTTCTTCGGCATCTTCTATTTTTTTAGCCAGCTCTATTTCATGTTCCCTGGTCAATAGCGATATTGAACCCATCTGCTTAAGGTACATTTTTACCGGGTCATCCAGGGGGAGAAACTTTTCCTCTGATTTCAGTTGTTCACTCAGGAGATCTTCCTTGCTCAGAGAGGAGTCCTTGTCAGCAACCTTATCTTCTTCATGCTCCACTACCTGTATATCTTCATTCCCAAGAAGCTCAAACAAGTGGTCCATATCATCCGACGAAGATAACTCTTCAGGCAAAAGGTCATTCACTTCATCATAAGTCAAAAACCCCTTTTGCTTGCCTAAAGCAATGATTTTCTCCAAATCTTTAGCCGCGTACGCCTTCTTTTTCATAATTTACCTGCCCTCTTTTGTATTAAACAATGGAATTCTTTGACAAGCCGGGTAAGGCTCTCGTTATCGCCAAAGGCCTGAGCCGCCTTTATCTGCTCGTGTAACCGCTCTCTCTCTAACTTAATTCTTTCGCTCTTCATACGCTGTATGCAATCATCAATGACCTTTTCCTTATGCGCCTCCGACGAGGCCTGGGGCAAAAATACGGATTCGCAAACCAGCTCAGAGATATCATCTCCGAGGTGGTTCATCAGGATCTGCGGCGCGACTTCTTTTCCCTGGTCAACTAAGTCAAACATAATTGAGACTATGCGGGATATGCGTTCATCCTGAAAATCCTTTACGTCAAGCGTATCCCTTAAGCGGTTAATCAGGCCGCTCTCTTCCAGCATAAGCGACATAAGCAGTTTTTCCGTCGGGTTCACATTACGGTTTCTCCTGGGGTTCGCTGTATGCGTAAAAGATGAATGGTTCTGGGTCTTTACTTTCTTAATTTCTTCCAGCAGCGCCTCTTCCTTGATATTGAGCTCTTGAGCTAATTTTCTGACGTATTCTGATTTTAAAACCGCGTTCTTAAATTTGGCTATCGTCTCAAGCATTAAAGAGGAAACCTTGGCAACACCCTCTATCTCTTTGATATTATAACGGGATTTTAATATTCCCAGCTTATAATCCAGCATATTCTGCGCGTTAATTATTTTATCCCTGAAGGCGTCTGCCCCATGTTTACGCACAAATAAATCAGGATCAAGCCCTTTCGGTAAAGACACTATCTTCACGTTCATTTCTTCTTCAATAAATATATCCAAACTGCGCAGTGTCGCCAGTTCTCCCGCCTTGTCAGCATCATAAATCATAACCACATTGCGGGTGTATCGTTTTAAAAACCTCACCTGGTCTACGGTCAAGGCTGTGCCTAAAGAAGCAACAATACTCTTCAGCCCTTCCTGGTAGGGTATAATAAAATCCAGATACCCTTCCACTATCGCCACAAAATCATTCTCTCTTATTCCCTCTTTAGCCAGGTTAAACCCGTATAAATTCTTGCCCTTGGTATACACCGGAGTTTCAGGAGAATTAAGGTATTTAGGCAGGCTGTTATCAAGCACGCGCCCTCCAAAGCCTAAAACCCGCTCCTTTATGTCAAATATCGGAAATATTACCCTGTTTCTAAACCTGTCGTAATAACCGCCGCCTTCCTTATTTACAACAACCCCGGCTTTCTCCAAAAAAGAAAGGCTTATGGACTTAGACCTTAAATAATTAATCAGGCTAT
>Ga0265297_10010492_pt1 | contig 11632 bp, 8 predicted proteins | sample Munlanlwell13791_FD_192502 | JGI IMG/M metagenome (GOLD analysis project Ga0265297, IMG submission 192502) | Leachate microbial communities from a municipal landfill in Southern Ontario, Canada - Leachate well 137-91 | ecosystem: Engineered > Solid waste > Landfill > Unclassified | place...
GAAGGCCTTCATCCGCCGGAGGCGAATTACTATGCTTCAGCTGACTTCTGACGCTGCGTCAGTTTCATTATACCATTACTTGTCGTAATGAACAGCATCAGATCTCCACAGGTCACTTTATTTTCTATTCCGAACATCCCAAACGAGCTTTTTTTTGCGTCTTCCCTACCCTCACCGCCCATTAGTAGGTCGACACGCTCTTTTCGTCGAACGAAAGTTCAGGCTGTTTTTTGCCGCCAGTTCCTCCATCCAGACCCTCGCGGGTCGGGACTAACTTTTGGCTATGCTTCTCAGACGTTGAGAAGAGACAGATTCTAGAAAATAAAGCTGCTGCGCGCTTTTATTGTGAGTACAAGGCTCGAGAACGTATTCACCGCAGTATAGCTGACCTGCGATTACTAGCGATTCCGGCTTCATGAGGTCGGGTTGCAGACCTCAATCCGAACTGGGGCCACTTTTAAAGATTAGCTCCATCTTACGATATTGCGACTCTCTGTAATGGCCATTGTATTATGTGTGTAGCCCAAGGCGTCGAGGGACATGCTGATTTGGCGTCATCCTCGCTTCCTCCCCGCTGAGCGGGGCAGTCTCGTCTGACACTTGTAACAGACGACAAGGGTTGCGTTCGTTTCCCCACTGAAGGGAACAACTCAAGCCACGAACTGACGACAACCATGCATCACCTGTCCAATTGTCCTTGTGGGAGGGGTCTGGTTTCCCAGATCTTTCAATTGGATGTCTAGCCTTGGTGAGGTTCTTCGTTTAGCGTCGAATTAAACCACATAATCCACCGCTTGTGCGAGCCCCCGTCTATTCTTTTGAGTTTTAGCCTTGCGGCCGTACTTCCCAGGCGGTTCTCTTAACGCGTTAGCTGTGCCTCTCAGAGGGTCGATACTCCGAAAAGCTAGAGAACATCGTTTAGGGCGTGGACTACCGGGGTATCTAATCCCGTTCGATTCCCACGCTTTCGTGCTTGAGTGTCAGACAGGCGCCAGTCTATTGCCTTCGCTTTTGGTGTTCCCCATGATATCAACGGATTTCACCCCTACACCATGAGTTCCATAGACCTCTCACCTTCTCTAGTTCTGCCGTTTCCCCTGCACCTTCCCGGTTGGGCCGGGAGTTTTAACAAGAGACTAACAGAACCACCGACGCACTCTTTACGCCCAGTAATTCCGGGTAACGCTTGGGGCACTCGTTTTACCGCTGCTGCTGGCACGAGTTTTGCAGCCCCTTATTCATGAGGTAACGTCATATGATTCAACATCACTTCTTCCCTCATAAAAGATGTTTACGCTCCTAAGAACTTCATCCATCACGCGGCGTCGCTCCGTCAGGCTTTCGCCCATTGCGGAAGATTCTCGACTGCAGCCACCCGTAGGTGTATGGGCCGTGTCTCAGTCCCATCGGTGGGGGCCAGGCTCTCACCTCCCCTAGACGTCATAGCCTTGGTAGGCCATTACCCTACCAACTAGCTGATATCCCGCAGGCTCTTTCTCAAGCGATAAATCTTTACCCCGAAGGGAACCATCGAGTATTATTCCGCCTTTCGGCGGGTTATCCCCGACTTGAGAGTAGATTCCTACGTGTTACTACCTCGTTCGCCATGCCACACTCCAAACACGAAGATTTCGCGTTCGCAGTGTGGCATTCGACTTGCATGCCTTATCCACGCCGCCAGCGTTCACCCTGAGCCAAGATCAAACTCTAAGTAAAAATCCATCTTCGCCTAAGCTTAGACGGAAATAAACGGAACAGAAGAAAAAATAATATTCTTCTGGATTTGGCTTTTTTGATCCCACTGTTGGAATCAAAAAGTATGCTGACTTGCTGTTTGAATTGACCCGGAAGACCAATTTAAACAGACTTTATTTTGATGCGTAACTATTAAATTGACAAAGACCCTAACAACCGACTACCTCTTAGTAGCCACGTTTTACATTATACATGGAGGAAAAGAGAAGTCAACCCTGGCGAAAATCGGAATTTTCGCCAGGGTTGACCAAAAAAATGTTTAATTTCAAAGCTATTTTCGGCCTAGTTTTTCCCAACTAACGAGCAGATTTGAGGCAATGAAAATTGAAGAGTAAGTCCCCGCAACCATCCCAACCAACATAATCAAGGCAAAGAAGTAAGTTGAAGTCGGGCCGAACAAAAGCAATGCAACCAACGTAACAACAATTACAATGGTTGTGTTGATAGATCTTTCATAGGTTTCTCGAATACTGATTCCAACCACTTCTTCAAATTTGACGTTTGGGTGGCGATGAAGATTCTCTCGAATTCGATCAAAAACAACAATCGTATCGTTAATTGATAAACCCAGAATTGTCAGAAGGGCCGTTAGGAAAAGCGCATCTGCTTCGCCCCCCAAAAAATGACCCGCCAAAGCCATTGCCCCTGCTGAAATGATTATATCGTGAGCCAGAGCAATTATTGCCGTCACCCCATATTTCCAAGATTTGACATAATGTTTGGAAACCTGGCGAAAGACAAAAGCAATATAAATAATTATCAAAACAATAACCAAGGTAACGGCAATCAAGCCTTTATTTCGAAGCTCTTGACCCAAGGTCGGCCCGATGTCACTTAGTCTTTCTGATGTAAAAAAACTTTCACCACCCAAAGTTAAAGATTCGAATAAAGAATTTTTTTCCACTTCAGTAATATTTTTCAACTTGAGAGTGTAACTCTTGTCACCGGTCGGCTGAACCAAAACATTCCCTAAATCAAGTTTCTTGACCGCCTCTTGAACAACCGTCAAATCTGGTCGGCCACTTGGATATTTTATCTCAAGCAAAGTCCCTCCGGTAAAATCTGTCCCCAAATTCAAGCCATAAAAACCAATCGCCAAGGCCGAGACCACCAACAGAACAGCAGAGAAAACAAAAAATATTTTTCGGTATTTTACAATAGTCATAAATAATAGGAATTAAATATTGGAAATTAGAATTTGGATAAGCTATTTAAAGAAAGCGCTGTCAAACAAGAATTTAGCAATCCCGACACGATTGCGAAAACCAAGCGCCAAAAGTAAAGTTCGAGTCACGGTAATCGCCGTAAACATACTGACCAAAATACCAATCATCAAGGTTAAGGCAAAACCCTTAATCATGCTCGTACCAAACCAAAAGAGAATCGCCGCTGAAATCAAACTGGAAAGATTTGAATCGCGGATAGAAAGCCAGGCTCGAGCAAATCCTTCTTTGATTGATTCCAACAAACCCTTACCAGCCGCAATTTCTTCTTTCATTCGTTCAAAAATAAGAATGTTAGCATCAACCGCAATCCCAATCGTAAGAATAAAACCGGCAATCCCTGCCGCGGTCAAGGTAACAGGAAAAAGTTTAAAGAGAGCCAACATCAAAACAATATAGAAAGTTAGGGCAACAACCGAAATCAATCCAGGCAAGCGATACCAAACGATCATAAAGATAGCAACAACAAACAACCCAATTAATCCGGCTTCAAGACCTTTTTGAGCCGCTTCTTCGCCAAGCGTCGCGCCAACAATCTGGGTAGAAGCTAAACTGATTGGCACTGGTAAGGCACCCAAATTTAGATCGCGCGTTAACTCTTTTGCTTCCTGGACCGTAAACTGGCCACTGATTTCCGCCTGTCCGTCGCTGATTTCTTCCCGAACAACCGGCGCGGAAAGCAATGTTTCATCTAAAAAAATACCGATTGATTTATTAATATTTTGTTTGGTCAACTCAGCAAAAAGTTTTGAGCCTTCATTATTGAATTCAACTAAAATTGATGGGCCGAGAGCATTTTGGCTGAAATTCACCTGGGCTCTCTTTAAGTAACGGCCAGTCAAACCGGTTGATTCAAAATCGGGATCTTGTTGAATTAGGGCTAGAGTTTCTTCGTCAAATCTTTCTTGTAACATAATCTCAGCTTCGGTTGCTGGCGTCGTCGTTGGCAAGGCAGAGATAAACTCCTGGACTTCTTCGCGCGCGGCGACAATCGCCTGACGTTTAGGACTGGTCGAGGCGCGCTCAACGCGGAATTCCAAATTTGGCGTCTCGCTGATCATTTTAACCGCTTCATCAACGTTGGTCACACCGGGCAATTCGACGATCAAACGATTTTGGTCCATACCACTAATAGCCGATCGTTCAACTTGAACTACCGGTTCGGAGACACCAAAAACATTGACACGACGTTCAATTACTTCACGCAAAGACGACATGGCATCAGGAACATTTGCCGGGTCAAGTTTGGAGACATCGGCCACGTAGGTCAGGCGGCTACCGCCAGAAAGATCAAGCCCAAATTTAAATGGCCGATAAAAATAAGAATCTGACGATTGCGAATTGTAAATAAAAAAGCCGACCAAGACTCCGGCCAAGAGCAAAATGACGGCTGAAATTCTAGTTTTATCCATATGGCGTTAATTATAAAGAAAAATGACGATTTGTCCACTTATTCACAAGGATCTTGTTTTTTAGAAAATTGGGAGTAAAATCAAGTCAGATGGTTCAACCACCTCGGCATCGACGTCGAGGGCGACCAAGAGGAGTAAGGGCTATGAATGTTTTGACCTTGACCATGGAGAAGAAAGAGAAGAAGATCGGCGGCTCGGGCGATAAGAATAGCTAGAACGCCAGAGCCGAAGAAGAGAATGCAGGATGAAACAAACCTGCGACTGACGGACAGCTTGCAAGGCAAGCTGTCCGTCATTTTTTTACATCTAAAATTTCAATCCTCCGGCGGCGAACCTAAGTTCGCCGCCGGAGTAATTCGTTTTTTTTGTTTTAAAACTATACGAAACGAAAGTTAAAAAATTTTTGAAACAATTTAGTAAAAACAAAACCAACCAACCCCCCAAACAACCAGCCACCAAAAACATCAAACGGCCAATGAACCCCGGCCATGATTCTAGCGAAGCCGATTAAAAGCGCGCCGAAGACAAAAATTAAACCGAGACTTCTTTTTTGAAACCACAACATCACCGCCAAGGTAGAAAAAAGAACCGCATGCCCCGATGGCCAAGCATCACCGAGATTCGTCACTAAAAATGGCCAAATGTTCAAAACTTCAAACGGCCTCGGGTTTACAAAATTATATTTGTACAAACTCGCCAAAAACCAAGCAATCACCGATGCCAACAATGACGACATAACAACTACAAAAGCCGTTGGTTTATTTTTGGCAAACAAAACCCAAACCAACAAACCAAAAAACAAGCACCACGGCAACAATGCCGCCACAAAAAAAACGGGCCAAACTCCAATTCCCTGTCCCAAGTTATAAAACCAAAAAAATATCTCCTGATTCACAAATTTAAATCAACTAAATTTTTAAACAAATAAGCAATCGTCAACGGCCCAACACCGCCCGGCACCGGTGTTAATACGGCGCACTTTTCTGCGCAAGCCGGATCAACGTCGCCGACCAGCCTCCCCCCCAATTCAGAAGTGGCCGCATCAATTAGCACCGTCCCCTGTTTGATCATATTAGGCGTAATTAAACCGGGACAACCGGCACCGCTCACAATAATATCGGCTTGTTTTAAAATTTTCTCTGGTTTTGGCGTCTCAAGGTCAACAACCGATACTTCTGCCCCCTCTTGCGCCAGCCAAACAGCCGCCGGCCGTCCGACCAACTTGCCTCGTCCGACCACGACCACTTTTTTTTCTTTTGGTGAAATTTTTTGCTGAGTCAAAATTTCTTTAATCGCACCAACCACCGGTGACAAAACCCGCGCCTCGGGAGACAAAGCGTCAACATCTTTTTCGGGCGGGATAAGAGAGAAAAGATCTCCCGTTTTCAGATGTTTTGGCAACGGCAACTGCACAACTACTCCATGAACCGACCAATCATCAGCCAACTGGCGCAGTCTTTCAGCTAATTCAGCTTGAGATATTCCAGAAGCAAATTCTTGGACAACAATCTCCGCCCCAATTTCCTCGCCAAATTTTTGTTTAAGCGCCAAATATTTGGCAGTGACCAAATTATCTCCGACTGAAATAATCACCAATCGCAATTTCCGACCGGTTAATTTTCCCCGTAAATCCGATCTGATCTCTTCCGCCATTTGTCGGCCATTGATAATCATATCCAAAAAATCTAAACCCCCTTCCTCATCACAAGAATTGTAATCGTCTTTAGGGCGATACTGATATCTAACAAAAAACTGCGATTCTTAATGTAATACAAATCGTAAGCAAATTTATTTTTTGTTTCAAAAACATTGATTCCGTGATGAGGTTCGCCATCTTGGTGGATTTGCGCCCAACCAGAAAGACCCGGTTTAATGATATGTCTAATATTGAAATAAGGGATATCTTGATTATAAAAAGCAACCGGATCAGAAAACTCAGGCCGAGGACCAACCAAAGACAAATCCCCCCTCAAGACATTCCAAAGCTGAGGCAATTCATCAATCCGAGTCTTTCTCAAAAAACGTCCGGCCCGAGTAATTTCATTCCGCCCATCGCCCCATTTCGCACCATCATTGGCAATCTTCATTGTCCGAAATTTTACAAGACGAATTGATTTGCCATCCTTGCCAACTCTTTCCTGAAAAGAAAAGATCCCGCCACCATCGTCAAATTTAATAGCTAAATAAACCAAGGGATAAAACAAAAAAGAAACCAGCCCCAGTCCGAGAGAAATTATCACATCCATCAAACGCTTCAGGGCGTCATAAACCGGCTTGGGACGATTAGAAATATTTTCCAAAAACCATTGTTCTTTCACAACATTTACCGGCTCTCGATCAAAAAGTTCCTCGTAAAAATTGTGGACAGAAATAAAACTGACTCCGGAAAAAATCATATTATAAAAATTTTTTAAGGCATCATCAATGTCTTCGTCATACAAATCAACAACGACTGTCGTTACTCCAGAAGCTGGAATATTTTTTATTTCAGCATAGTCCGCAATTTCAATATTGTAACGAGGATTATTTTTTATTTCTTCAATAATTTCATTCACTTCGGCCCCGCGACAAGCAAAAACAATTTTTTCTTTTTTTGCCAAGCTGATATTTGGAGCCAAATATCTTCGCCACAAGAAAATTAATGCAAAAGATAAAAACAAATCAAGAAACAAAACCGTTTTGGGAGTAATTCCAAAATATGGGATAAAATAAAAAAAGATTACCGCAATCGCGCTGTTTACTAAAAGAGCGTTAAAAATCAGGCTTGGCAACTTTCGACGAAAAATTGCCGTATGCTTGCCATATAAACCGGCAATATAAAAAACGACAACCCAAATTAAAAAAATTACCGAAAATGGTTGAAGGTGAAGGAAAAATAAACCCTTGACTGGCCAAGTAAAATTACGAAAAACCAAAGCCAACCAAAGCGACAAACCGAAAATGATCAAGTCGCCAGCCAACAAAACAAGATGGTCATTCTTTGTCTGAATTTTCATAAGTGCTTTGATAATACAACAAAAATACAAAAATTACCATATTTTCAATGCGAGAAAATGCTAGAAAATAGTCAAAAAAAATGTATAATAAAGACACTTAATTGATCGTATTTCGTTCTCGCCAATTCATGGATCATCCCCAAAAAACAAAAATTTTTTATTTTATCACTAAGGGCAATTTTGGCGGAGCCCAGCGCTACGTTTTTGAGATGGCAAAAAATTTGCCAAAAAATAATTTTGACATCACTGTCATTATGGGCGAAGGCCGAGAACTTCGTGAAAAATTAAACCGCCTCGGCATCAGAACAATTCAACTCGAGACTCTCGTCCGAGATATCAAGATTGTCGCCGATTGGAAAACTTTTCGACTTCTTTTTCGAATTATCAGTCAAGAAAAACCTGATATTCTTCATCTCAACAGTTCTAAGGCCGGAGGTCTTGGTGCATTTGCCGGAAGATTGGCCAAAGTTCCAAAAATTATTTTTACTATCCACGGTCTCGCTTTTAATGAGAATCGTCCAAGCTGGCAAAAACATTTAATTAAACTCGGACATTGGCTTTCAATTATTCTTTGTCATCAAGTTATTGTTGTCGCTGAAAGTTTAAAAAAACAAATCGAATCTTGGCCAAGAGTCAAGAAAAAAATTATTGTCATTCATAACGGTCTAGACACCGTCAAATTCTTCAATCGCTTCGTCGTCCGAAATGAATTACTTAATTATTTTCCGCCGGAAATCAGACAGCTTAAAAACAAGAATGTGGCCTCTCAAAATATGCAGACCAAATTTTGGATAGGCACGGTTTCGGAATTACACAAAAACAAAGGTTTGGATATTTTGATTGAAGCTTTTGCTGGAACAGTCAAATCAATGCTTGGCAGTTCTATCGGTTGGTCATTGGTCTTAGTTATTATTGGCGATGGCGACGAAAAAGCCAGCCTGCAAAAATTAATCCGCGACAAAAGATTAGAAGACCGAATTTTCCTGCTCGGCCGAATCCCCGACGCGCGCAATTATCTAAACGCTTTAGATATTTTCACCCTTACTTCGCGTACAGAAGCTCTCCCCTACACAATTTTGGAAGCCGGCGCGGCCGGGTTGCCAGTCGTAGCTTCGGATGTTGGTGGTATCTCAGAAATAATTCCCGAACCGGAATATGGCATTTTGGTTCCACCCGGCAACGTCAAAGAGATTGAAAAATCCCTTCTCTACCTCATCAAAAAACCGGAATATCGCAAGCTCGCCGGCGCCAATCTCAAAAAAAGAATCCAAGAAAATTTCTCCCTCAAAAAGATGGTTACGGAAACGGTTGGGTTGTATCAGAAATAATTACCCCCCCCCGAGGCTAATTGACAAGGGATATCTATCGAACAACCAAGCGAGGCCATTTCCTTTTTAAGGGGTTGCGAACGCGACGGCGTGAGCATTTCAGGATTTTTTAAGCTTCAAAAAATCCGTACCTTAAAAAGGAAATCTGGCCGAGCGACTATTGTGGTCCGATAAACTCATTCTTCACGTCGTCCCGATGAAAAGCGAGCGAATATCGCCTCATTCCCATCAAGATTCCCAGTCCCATAAATTCTGCCAACAGATGCGAGCCACCATAACTTAAGAAGGGCAAGGGCAACCCAGTAACTGGCAAAATACCAATATTCATGCCAACGTGAATAATAAGATGCGACATAAACATCACGACCAAGCCCAAGCCAAACAAAATCTCAAAATTAGTCGCCCCCTTTAGCGCGTTTGTAATAATACGCCAAATCACCATACTAAATAAGAAAAAGAAAATTAAAACTCCAAAAAATCCCCACTCTTCGGCAAAGGCGGCAAAAATAAAATCAGTCTGATACTCAGGTAAAAATTTCAGACGTGATTGAGTGCCATAACCAACCCCCTTGCCGGTCAGTTGTCCGGAACCGACCGCGATTGTCGATTGAAAAGCATTATAACCGGAACCGCGGACGTCCGCCAAGGGATGTAAAAAACTGATAATCCTAGCTTTTTGGTAAGGTTGTAAAATAAACATCCAAGCAATCACTGAAAAGATCACCGCCGCCGTACCGAGCAAGAAAAGATGTTTTTTAGAGACTCCGGAAACTAAAATCATTCCAAACCAAATTAAAAAAATTATCAAAGCTGAACCAAAGTCCGGTTGAAGCATAATCGCCACAAAAGGCAAAAAAGCATACGTCCCAGATATGAGGATGTGTCGAATATTGGCAATTTCAATATGGCGTTTAGAAAAATACTTTGCCAACATCAAAACTAGCGACAATTTCATAAAATCAGCCGGCTGGAGAGACATCCCACCAAACGAAAACCAACTTTGCGCCCCCTTGGAAATTGTTCCAACAACAAAAAGCAAAAGTAAAACCACAATAATAAAAGAATAAATGCTGACCAAAATTTCACTTCGACGAAGAAAACGCCAATCAATCAAACTAAAAGAAAGAAGCAAAGAAATCGACAGAAGAACCCAGGTTACCTGACGATAAAAATAATAACTTTCGCTCGTAAAAGAGCTCATCGTCACCAAACCAAAAATCAAAAGAGGGGCTACGCAGGCAAGCAAAACCCAATCAATCGCGTTGTCGCTTCTCATTAGCCATTTCATAATTTACTCCAAATCAAAAGAATTTATTCGCCAAAAATTATCAACGTAAGACGGCTCTACTTCAAAAGATTTCGGCCAGGTCAAAAAGACTTCTTTTTTCTCGCCCGCCAACAATTCATCAATAAAAGTCGCACTCGCGGCAAAAGCGTTTTGATTTTGGTCCGACAAAACAGAGCTGATTTTTATTTGACGATAATTATCAAAAGAATTATTTTTAACGTTTAAATGCAAAGTTGGAAATGGTTCATTGTTAAATCCGATTCTTTCAATTGAAATGACGCGGGGCACAGTCGGTGTCTTTTCCCAAGCTGGAGATTCTTGAATTTCAATAAAAGCTTTTGTTGCTTGATAAGTTTGGCTTGATTCAATGTTGCTTTCAAAAATTACAAACTTCTCACCTGGATTAACAAAGGTTTCTCCTTTTCTCTTGGCCAACAAAACGTTATTGGAATCGAAAAGTTGAAACTCATACTGAAGATTTTTTACGCCAAGATTTGGATTTTCATTTTCAACCAAAGCCGCGGCATCGTAAAGATTATCTTTTAATCCAAAAACTCTCGCCCAATAAGTTTTTAATGGCAAGGCATTCTTTTTACAAACCAAAGCACAAGGTCCACCACAATCAACATCTTCTTCGCCTTGATTTTTGATTCCATCAAAACAAGACGGTTCAGGTTTGTAAATCAAATAAACAAGCCCCACCAAAATTGCCAAAAAAAAGACGATAACGAACAAGTAAGTTAGCTGTCGGCGAGATGACCATTTCATATAAATGATGATAACATCGACTAGCGAGTTTTTCCAGTTAAATCAAAACCGCTCAGACAAGAGCGAAAGTTTCTCATTAGAATTCAAATACTTTGTTCCGGCGGCTAGCTACTCTCCCCTTGCGAGTACCATCGCTACGACCGAGCTTAACTTCTCTGTTCGGAATGGTAAGAGGTGTGACCCCGGCGTCAAACCACCAGAACAAAATATTCGAAAGTTAAATTATAGTTTTCAGACGAACACAAAGTGACACAAAAAATCCCGCGTCTTTCTTAAATGGTTTTCAAATTTCCTAATAGGAATCGGCGAATTAGTACCTCTCGGCTTAACGCATTACTGCGCTTACACCTAAGGCCTATCAACCTGGTCATCTTCCAGGAGCCTAAATAACGATAATTAATCTTGAAGTTGGCTTCCCTCTTAGATGCTTTCAGAGGTTATCCATTCCCGACTTAGCTACAGAGCATTGCCCTTGGCAGGACAGCTCTCAGACCAGAGGTCAGTCCACTTCGGTCCTCTCGTCGCTTCACCCCAACCAAATTTGTTTTGGTTTAAGGTTATTCCCCTATTTCTAGGAGCGCAGACTATATCTTCACCCTCTTTGTGTTGCAACAAAGGAGGGGTTGGCATGTCACCTATACGGACTGTCGTTTTCAAAGAAACGATTCCTTCACGTATAAGTCCTCCGCTTAGAGCGGAAAGTCGTTACGGGGTCAAACCTAAAATTTTGAACAACTCTTCTTTGGTCTTTTTTTTCTTGGTTACATAATTTTCATTTTGGATAACCAAGATTAAGCCAATCAATTTCTTGAGCTGTTTTTGGCTCAAATTCTTAAACGTCATTTTATCTAAGATCTCACAG
>Ga0265297_10010493_pt1 | contig 11631 bp, 10 predicted proteins | sample Munlanlwell13791_FD_192502 | JGI IMG/M metagenome (GOLD analysis project Ga0265297, IMG submission 192502) | Leachate microbial communities from a municipal landfill in Southern Ontario, Canada - Leachate well 137-91 | ecosystem: Engineered > Solid waste > Landfill > Unclassified | place...
TCAGGTTAAATTTTGGGCTGGGTTCAGCCAATAATTCTGATTTAGGGTGCTGCGCGACTATCAAACCATTGGGCGCTAATATATCATAACCCTCCAGGGTATGCAAGATTTTTTTTGCCATCCCCTCATGGTAAGGAGGATCCAGGAATATAATGTCAAAATTTTTCTTATCCCGGCTCAACAGCTTGATCGCTTTCTCCGCGTCAAAATAATAAAGGTTGCAGGCAGGAGCCTTAAGCAGGGCGATATTCTTCTTTATCGCCAAAACAGAGTTATGGTTACATTCAACCATGGTCAACTCGCTTACGCCGCGGGAAAGCGCCTCAAAACCCACTGCTCCGGAACCCGCGTAAAGCTCCAGGAAGGACAACCCCTCTATATCCCCCAATATATCAAAAATGGCCTTACGCACCTTGTCCTGGGTGGGCCGGATGCCCCTGGGCATAAATAATTTACGATTATGGTATTTACCTGTGGTTATACGCATATTAACCCACTAACATTAATTTTTCGTATTCCGGAAATCTCTGCAGAAGCTTTTCCTTTAATAACTGATGCGGCCGCTCTTCCAGACGGATATCCCGGTTAAGTAATTTAATCGCTTCCTGCCTGGCTGACCTGAGCAGCTGCATCTGGGTAAGAGGATTAGCGAGTTTCAACTCCGCCAGGCCATGCTGCCTGTTGCCAAAGAATTCACCCGGGCCCCTGATTTTTAAATCCTCCTCCGAAATACGGAAACCATCGTTTGAAGAAACCATGGCCTTTAGCCTTGCCCCGGCCTCCTCGGTCTGGGCGTCAGAGATAAGCAGGCAAAACGACTGCAGACTCCCCCTGCCAATCCTTCCGCGTAACTGATGCAGTTGGCTTAAACCAAAGCGTTCGGCATAAGCAACAATCATACAAGTTGCGTTAGAAATGTCAATACCTACCTCCAAAATAGTGGTTGAGACCAGAAGGTCAAGCTCTTTATTACTGAATTTAAGCATAATCTCTTCCTGCTCTTTTGCTTTTAGTTTCCCATGTACCAGGCCAAGCCTAAACCCCTTGAACTGGCCCTCTTTTAATTCGGTAAACATTTTTTTAGCTCCGGCAATATCTAAAGCGTAAGATTCCTCGATAACCGGATAGATAATATAAGCCTGGCGGCCATAGTTAAGCTCTCCTCTGGCAATCGCGAAGGCTTTTTCTTTATTCTGCTGGCTAAAATGCAAAGTTTTTACGGGCAGGCGGCCGGCCGGCAGCTCATTAATTACCGAGATATCCAGGTCGCCATAGAGGGTAATCGCAAGTGTGCGCGGAATTGGGGTAGCGGTCATAATCAAGACATCCGGGTTGTTGCCTTTCCTGGGTAAAAGCGCCCTTTGCCCCACTCCGAATTTGTGCTGCTCATCAATTACCGTAAAACTTAAGTCCTTAAAATTCAGGTCTTCCTGCAAAAGGGCGTGCGTGCCGATAATCAGGTCAATCCTGCCTTCTTCAACATCCCGGTATATCTTATCCTTTTGCTTATCCTGACCGGTTAATAAACCCACACGCAGTTTACGGCCGTCAAAAGTCAAACCTGCCAACTGGGAGGTTATTTTAATAAAGTGCTGGCGGGCAAGTATTTCTGTGGGAGCCATAAAAGCCGCCTGATGGCCGCTTTGGATAGCGATCAAACAAGCTATGGTTGCCACTACAGTTTTGCCTGATCCGACATCTCCCTGCAGGAGACGCTGCATAGCCGATCCGCCGGCCATATCTGTTTTTATCTCATCTAAAACTTTTTGCTGCGCGCCGGTTAGTTTAAAAGGCAGATGAAGAATAAAATCCTCAACCAGTTTAGCGTTAACAGTATGTTTTATGCCTTTCTTTTCTTTACGCTTTAGCTTTCTTAAAACAAGGGGAAGCTGAAAGATAAAAAACTCCTCAAAACTCAAACGCATAAGCGCCTGTTTCTGCAGGGCGAGGTCCTGTGGAAAATGGATGTTCAATAAACTCTGCGCCAGGTTAAGCAGGTTGTTGCGGCTGCGTAAATCAAAGGTGAGGCAATCCTGGATTTTAGGCAGAAATTCATCAAGGGCATTTTTGATCAGATGGCGTATGCTGCGCTGGCTAGCCCCCTTAGGCAGGGTATAAACCGGCACAATCCTGCCGATATTTAATGAATCGTCATCCTCCCCGTTAACAAATTCATACTCAGGGTTATTCATCTGCATCCTGCCGTTATATAATTCCACCTTGCCGTAAAGGATCAAAGAAACCCCGGGCTTAAGGTACTCCTTTAAGTACGGTTGATTAAACCAGACACAGTTGATCTTGCCTGTCTTATCCGCCAACACAGCTTCGGTTATGCTAAATGTCCGCCTGCGCCAGGAGTTACGCTGGTCTCCGAATAAAACTTCAGCTTTTATGGTATAAATTTGGCCTTCCTTAAGCTCGGAAATATTGGAGAAATTTGTGCGGTCCTCATAACGGCGGGGAAAATAATACAACAGGTCTTCGATGGTGTTTATACCTCTTGCGGAAAAACTCTTTGCCCGCTTAGGGCCGATACCTTTAAGATATTGGATAGATGTTCTTCTTAACATGGATTTATTATACTATAAAACCAAACAAACCGTCTTAAAAAATATTTTTAGGGGGGTCTTGAAAACAGGGTATCTCTGTGGCATACTTATAATGGAACAGGGAAGTGGAACAGGAACCAAGAGGTGTAACAAGCAACAAGGAGGCTAGGAACGATAGCGGGAGCTATTAGGCCTATCACCTACAAAGAAACCCCGGGAAAAGACGGGGCTTTTTTGTTAATGGTGGCACAACTTACGAAACAAAGTGAACGTAAGTTGTAAGCCACCATTAATCCTGCGCCTACGAAGAAGATTTCGAAGAAATCTTCGAGTGATTAGGCGCAGGATATTGCATGGACGTGAAGCGTCCGCAAACTAATCCTCGCAGTTGCGAACAAATTCAAAATGAATTTGCGAAGCGATTAACTGCGATGATCTTGCATGCCGCGTTTAGCTACGGGTATATTACTATATAAATCTTCGAGTGATTAGGCGCAGGATATTATGTACGTGTGTATTTGTTATGTAACCATATTATTTACAGCAAGTTACATAGACTGTCTACAAATATTCTTTTATCCTGTTCAAAATCTTGGTGGAGGCTGCTTTATCCGCGCTGACAGCTCCCACGCGAACCTCAACCTTTGTAGAGGTATCGGCAATCCTTCTAACGTCAATCCAGATCTCTTTGCCATCGGTATAGCGGCTTCTAAACGTGGCGACATTGGCCTCTTTGGCTTCTTTAGTTATTTCAAATTTGAAAGATTTTAAAGCCGATTCAGTTGCCTGTATTGTCTGATCATAAGAAGCTTCAAATTGCTGGGTCATTTTCCCCGAAAGCCAAACCCCTGTTCCCACGCCGCCTGCCGCCCCCGCGAATAAAGCAAAACAGCCGCACATATTCATGAGCAAAAATCCGGAAAAAATAAAAACCGCCGCTTTCCTAAACATACCCTCCTCCTTTTCTTGCATTGAACAATTTATTCACCTACCAGGCAAAATATATATTTATTTTGCCAAACCGGGAAAATTATCATTTAGAAATTTTTCCGCATCAATCGCGTTATCCGGGACATTCTCTCCTTTAGCTATACACCGGATAGTTAATGTTACGTTCGGCTCGACAAACTCAGATAAAGCCGGATTCCCCAAGCCGGCAGGGGTTGAAGCGCTATATGAATTATTTTGATTCATTCCGGAAACTAGAGAACAAAACTTAGATTTATCTTCTTTGCTCAATATAATAAAATGGGAACATCCTTTTGCCAACGCTTCAGAGGAAGCTCTTTGCAGCGCGTACTTTTCAACCTCCATTTGGCCCATATACGCATTACCGCAAAAAGTTACCGTAACGACATCGGGTGAAATCCTATCCACTACCACCTGTTTCTTTTCACTGTACAATTGAAAACTTGAGCAGCCCGATAAAAGAAATAACAACCCTGATACCAAATAAAATATTACTTTCATTGTACCCTCCTATTCGCTATATATTCCCATTAAATATAAAGAATTAAATTGGCTGATTATTGATTTATCTGACTTTATTCCACTAAGATAAGATGGCAGGGTTGTAAAAATAAATCAGCCCTGGCAAAACGCCAGGGCTGATTATGGACGTACGTATTTGTTATGTAATGTTATTATTTACAATGAGTTACATAGACTGTCTACAAAGATGGTGGATAGCTCTATGGCGGCGTTCAGGTCATCGATATGGAAAACACCTGTTGGCGAATGGATATAGCGCGTAGGTATAGCCAAGACCCCCGAAGGCACACCCTCCCTGTTCATATGAATGATCGCTCCGTCAGTCATGCCTCCTTCAATTACAGCTATCTGGTATTTGATCTTATTTTTCCTGGCAGTATCAACCAGAAGATTCTTTATTTTTTCATTTACGATCAGCCCCCTGCCGGAAGCCTCAATAATGGTTATGGCTACGCCCTGGCCAAGTTTTAAAGAAGATTCTCTTTCGGTTATTTGCGGCGTATCACCGGCGACATTAGTATCTATAGCTAGAGCGTAATCCGGATCGATCTTAAATGCCGAGGTGCGCGCGCCTTTTAATCCTACTTCTTCCTGGGTTGTAGCTACGGCATAAACTTCCGCGTCAGCTTTAAGTTTCTCCATTATTTTAATCAGCGCGAAGCAGCCAACCCTGTTATCCACGGCTTTTCCATAATAAAACTTGCCGTTTAACTGGCCGGCATTAGGCTCAAAAATTACAACATCGCCCACTTCTACCTTTTTCTCGGCCTCTTCTTTGCTCGAGCAGCCAATATCAATAAACATATCTTCATATTTAAGCGGCTTCTTCCTTTCCTCATCCTTCTGCAGATGCGGGGGCTTGGCGCCGATTATGCCAAGGCAGTCGCCTTTTTTAGCTTTAACGATCACCCTCTGGGCAGGCAGGATCCTGTCGTCTATGCCGCCAAGTTTTATAAAATACAAAAACCCTTCTTTTGTTATGTGCTTAACCATTAGCCCTATCTCATCCATATGCGCGGCGAGCATAATTTTCTTTTTTCCTTTGCCTTTTCTGGCAATCACGTTGCCGAAATTATCTATATGCACTTCGGCGCAGCTTTTTTTAAGCTCATCATAGATTATTTTGGCAATCTGGCTTTCATAACCCGGGATGCCGGGAGCCTCAAGAATTTTCTTTAGCAATATGTCCATTGCAACCTCCTGTTGTTATTAAGCAAAACCCTATTCGATAACGTTAATCTTCCGCGCCCCGAATTCCACGCAGTCTCCCGGGCGGAGCTTGCGGCGGATACGCGATTCAACTTCCCCGTTTACTTTAACCAAGCCTGCCTGGATCTGCTGTTTGGCTTCAGCGCCGCTGGCAACAAGCTCCAAAACCTTTAGCATATTATCCAATTCAATAAACTCAGCTTTTAGCTTAAACTCCATTGCCCAACTCCCCGAAGCGACACTTAACTATAATTTCCATTAACATGAATAAGAATTGTATTATTTTACTCTAAACTTAACTTAATGTAAAAGGGAATTCTCTTGAAGGTGGGCAGTAATATTCGACAAGGAAATAATTTTCTGTAAATAACTTAATATATACGGGAAACGCCTTTTATCATATCCCTTCTGCGCGTCCTTACTTTCCGTATAGAACTCTTAACTGCTCAACAGTCGGATGGCCAGGATAAAACTCTCCTTGCGGCCCAACATAGCCATCTTTCTGTTTAACCAGCGTAACAGGAGTATAGCTGCCGTTTGAATTGGGTACATTAACTATAACTGTTTCTCCGGATATTTTTTGAGGCTGGCTAACGGCCAAGGAAGGAGATACCGCTGCAACATTTGGATTCACTAAAGGAGCAGGGACAATAATATAGCCGGAAGGACAAGCTGTATAATAGACATTATCATAAAAATAGTAAGTTACGCCTCCGATAATAATAGTCCTATAACCAACCGGAAGAACGGTGACAATTATCCCTATAGGCGGAAGATTAACGAGAATTTCAAACAAACCAAAAAATACAGGCCGGTAAAATCTGCCGTCATGATAACGATACCGCTCATGCCCTACGAAAATTTCTTCCGGACCTCTGCGAGAATACTCCGGGCCTCCGCCACGCGGCCCATCAGGCCCAGCCATTCCCGGGCGGGCAAGGGCATTTGTCGATTGCATAAAAAGAACCAAACTAAAACATAACACTGCCAGAAATCTTCTAAACAGATTGATTCTTTTCATTTTGCGCCTCCCGCAAGCATTACTATCAGCCATAACTGGAAACTTTTTTCTTCTTCAGGCATCTCGCTTCCACCGCCGGGGCCACCCATTCCGCCTCCGCCAAAAGGCATACCTCCGTCTCCTCCGGGCATACCGCCTCCCCTGCCTCCAGGTGGGCCCATCCGCCGCATCATTCCTTTATTAATCCCCGAAGTTTCAAATCCTAAACCGATCAACCTGTTTTTATTAACCCCTATAGCATAAGGATGCTGTTCGTTTTCAAAAAGTGGAACCTTTAACTCATAAATAAAATATCCTTTTTCATTTCCCATTTTAACGCTTATGCCGTATTTCCCGGCTGCCTCGACTGTCGTTTTATACTTTTCTTCTTTTCCCGGGCCGATAATTTCGATTTCTTGCCAAGGTTCTTGGAACATTTCCGAAGGTCTCTCCGAGCCTTTTTTATCCAGAGGCCCCAGATCTTCCCTGCCTCTGCCCATAGGAGGCATACTGTTTTCCGGTATCAAGCCGCCGCCAGAAGGAAAAAGAATCCCCAATACTTTATTATTAGCGCCATTTGGATCAAACCATACGGTAAAACCAGATCTCGCCAGTTGCTCCATAAGACCGTGGTTTCGGGTAATCAAACAAATATAAAGATAAGTATCGTCGTTAATTACTCCGACATTAACTCTTGTTTTTTCATCATAATATGATAAGTCATTTTGCCAATCATTGATTTTCCCATCGATAATAATCTCATGATCCCGCAATTTACTATTAAGTTTCGGTTTACCGCAACCAGCAATAAAAACACTTAATAAGATAAAGCATATAAACACAGAAATAATCCTGTTCCCCCGCATAATACCTCTCATCATGAGTTTGCCAACATTACTTACTCATACCTTAACGCTTCAATAGGATTAAGCCGCGAAGCCTGCTTAGCCGGCCAAAGCCCAAATACTACACCTACTACTAAAGAAAAAACAGTGGCAAGAATTACCGAAGATAGCGAAACCCTTACGGACCATCCTGCAATAAGAGTTATCAATACGGATGCGCCGCTGCCTAACATTACACCAGCCAAACCGCCAATAAACGACATTAACACGGCTTCAATAAGAAATTGTACCAAAATATCTTTATTATTAGCTCCTATGGCTTTGCGCAGGCCGATTTCGCGCGTGCGTTCGGTTACCGATACGAGCATAATATTCATGATGCCTATACCGCCGACTAAAAGCGAAATTGCCGCGATTGCCCCTAACAATAAAGACATGGTTTGAGTGGTAGAAGTAAGTGTTTTCTTAATGTCAGACATATTAAAAATAGAAAATGAATCTTTTTGGTCATCCGTAATCAGGCGGTGCTGCTTTATGATTAGCTTACTTAGTGCTTCTTGCGCGGCATCGGTCAAATCAGCGTTCTTTACTTCCACATAAATAGAATCTATATACTGCTTACCCATAAGCCTATACATAGCGGTACTTATTGGGATAAGCACCGTATCATCCTGATCTTGAGGGCCAGTTGTTCCTTTTACAGGCAAAATCCCGATTACCCTGAAGTTGATCTGGTTGATTTTGAGGGTTTTCCCGACAGGGTTGGTATTCCCAAAAATTTCTTTTAACACCGTGTTGCCGACCAAAGCCACTTTTTCCCTCGTTTTGACTTCTTCTTCGGTAAAAAACCGGCCGACAGTAGGAACGGATGAACGCAACTGCGCATAAGACACTCCTACGCCTTGAACCTGGGTATTCCAGTTTTTATTTCCGTATACTACCTGGGCCCTGGCTGTTACCGAAGGACTGGCGCTTTTTACGTAACTATTTAGTTTTTCAATAGCCTCTACATCATCAAAGGTAAACCGCGTAGTTGTTGCACCCGCTTCCATTGATACTCCTCCCATCATGGAAGCGCCGGGACTGATAACAAGCAGATTCGAACCGAGGGATGCTAATTGTTTTGCAATTGATTCCTTTGCTCCCTGACCGATTGCGAGCATGGTAATAACCGCGGCAACGCCGATGAGAATCCCCAGGATTGACAAGAATGCGCGCATCTTGTGAGCAAACATAGCGGTTACCGCCTGCTTAAAATAATCAATAAATTCCATGCCCCCTTTCAATGCATTACCGGACTTAGATAAAATATCTTTGACTAAGTTTTCGGACCCCTGCAAAATAACTTTCGAATGCTCCGCCTCTCCGGATGAGTCCTTATCAGAGATGATCTGGCCGTCGCGCATCGTAATAATTCGCCTGGCATGCGCCGCAATCTCATTTTCGTGAGTAACAATAACAATGGTCTTGCCCTTCTTATTAAGTGCCTTTAATATCGTAATTATTTCTTCCTTGCTTTTAGTATCAAGATTTCCTGTAGGCTCATCCGCAAAGATTATCGGTGGATCATTAACCAGGCTCCTGGCGATCGCAACTCTCTGCTGCTGGCCTCCCGAGAGCTGGTTAGGCTTATGAAACATCCGGTCTCTTAAGCCAACCTCCGTAATTTCCCTTTCTGCCCTTTGTTTTAAATGCTTCTTACCGGCGTAAATCAAAGGAAGTTCGGCATTCTCTAAAGCAGACATCCTCGGAAGTAAATGAAACTGCTGAAAAACAAAACCTACAAGCTGATTTCTGACTAAAGCCAATTCTTTATCTGAAAGCCTCGTTACGTCCTCTCCTCCCAAAGAATATTCTCCGGAATCAGGCCGATCCAATAATCCCAACACGTGCATCAGCGTGGACTTGCCTGAACCGGAAGCGCCCATAATAGCGACAAACTCGCCAGAGGCAATCTTAAGGGATACACCCTGTAAGGCCTCTACCTTTACATCGCCTAACTGATAGGTTTTATATAAATTCTTTGCCTCTATCATATTAATCCTGGCGGCTGGCCGCCCTAATTCTTCTTCTGCTTCGGAAACTTGGGCATAAATGGATTACTGCCTGTATTACTATCAGCCGCAGATGAAACAAAATCATTAGTCATAACAAGTATCGTATCCGCGGCAGTTATCCCGGAAAGTATCTCGTAATTGTCGCCTTCAGTGATGCCCAGCTTAACAACGCGCTTGACAGGCTTAATACTGCCTTCCTGCTTTAACAACACATAATCTTCACCTTTATCTTGTTGCACCGCTTCAACCGGAAGAATCAAAGCATTTTCTTTGCTTTCAACTATAAAATCCACGGATGCGCTCATTCCGGAACGGAAAAAATCCGGGACATCCTCCGGCACAAGATCCACTTTATACACGATTACATTATTCACTGTCTGGGATTCGTAATAGATATGGCCTACCTTAGCTTTTATTTTAGTATCCGGATAAGCATCGAGCGTAATGGCTACTTCTTGGCCAAGATGAATTTTGCCTATATCAGTTTCGTCCACTTGCGCACGTACAATAAGCTGATCGGATAGCACTATTACTGCATCCGCGGTAGTAATAGTCTGGCCGGGTTGGATAGTGGCGACAATGACCTCTCCGTTAATGGGGCCCCTTAGGGGTATCGCCTTATAGATTTTTTGCCAGCGTTTTAATTTCTCCTCTCCCTGGTCACTGGCGGCATCAAGAAGCGCTGCCCTCTCAGTTGAACTCATGTAAGCTAAAATCTGTCCGGTTGTTACGCTCTCTCCTTCTTTAACCAAAATCTCCTCTACCCTGCCATTCACAGGAGGTTTTATCTCCAGCCGGTTCTTAGGATATACCGTTCCGGTAGATGAAATAACTACCCGCATAGAACCCATCACAGGCTTGATTTCCCTGCTTACCTCTACAGGGCCTTGGCCTCCTCTCAATTTCATAAAAATCAATACACAGGCCACCAGTAAAACTAAGATTATAATGAATAATATTTTTCTTTTCTTATTCATACTCTAACGTCTCTCCTTTCGCCTGAATCCAATTAGCTTCAGCAAATAGCATATTGGCCTGGGAATTCAAATAAGACTTCTTCGCTGCTACCAAGTTATCCTCGATAATTGTCCAGTTATCAAAAGAAATAAATCCGGTTGAATACTGCGCTTCTGCTATTTCGGAACGCTTAGCCGCGGCATTCAATGATGTGTATTGAACGTCCACTGCCTCAATAGTATCCTGCAACTGAGCCCATGTCTGAGCAAGGCCGTAAATAGCCGCGTCTTTGGCGCTTCTTTCATTTGCCTCCGCCTGCTTATAGAGGGCCTTCGCCTGGGAGACCTGCGCGAGCCTTAACCCACCCTCAAATATTGGCATGGTTACTGTCAAGCCGGCATTCCAGGCTTTATCCCGTGGCGGCCAAGTTGAACTGGATTTATCAGCCCCTATGTTGCCTGAAAGCTCAGGGGAGAAATTAGCATAGGCTGATTTAATATTGAAGGAGGCGGCGTTTTTATTTGCTAGAGCCTGCAGTAAAGAGGGATTATTTTTAACTATCGCTTCAAAATCAGGCTTCTCTTTTGCGGTATCCCTAACAACAAAATCCCCCCTGGCAGACATCGGCTTAAACTCTTGGCGCCCCATTTCTTTTGTTAACTGCCTTTGCGCTACTTCAACATCTCTTTTCGCCTCTGAAAGCTCAAAATTTGCCTCTTTGAGGTCTGCCTCTGCGGTCAACAATGACCCTTCATTCTCTAATCCTGATTCATAACGCAAAGCTATTAATTCCAAGTCGTCTCTCCTAATCTTAACGATCTCTTCTGCAACATGCACTAACTCCTGTGCCGTTAATAAATTAATAAATGCGGTGCGTAAATTTAATCTTACCTCGGATGAGGTAAAGCGATAGCCCTCTTGCGATGCTTTTATATTCTCCGACGCGCCTTTAACATTATTTAAAGTCTTAAATCCGTCAAATAGCAGCTGTGTTCCGCTTACGCCGTACGAATAAGAATCCGTGGTCGTGCTTGTTTTAGCGCCTGTGACAGCATTGGTAGCGGTAGTTTTTGCCGTTGAAGCGGACAGGCTGCTGTCTATCTGCGGAAAGAGCGAGCTTGCGGTAATTGCTTTGCTTGCCTGCGACTCTTTTATCCCCTCTTGCGCGGCGATAAGGTCAGGATGGTTTTTTGCCGCTTCCTTAATACAATCTTGCCAGGAAAGGGTTTCTTCGGCAATCACTGAATTACATGAAATAAACAACACAGCCAATGCTACAGAATAAATACTAAAACATTTAAGTACGTTTTTTAACGATTCAATTCTCAGGTTGAAAATGCCCATTAATATACAATAAGGCAGAAGAAGGGTATTCTCTCTCCTGCCTTTTATTAAATCACGCCTCATATTTGTTATTCCTGAGGTAGCGGTAACTCTTCGCCTGGAGGCAATCGGCGTTCTCCCTTCGGACCGCGCTTTTCTCCTGGCCCCTTGAGCCCATAACCTTTACTAAATTCTCCTTG
>Ga0265297_10010494_pt1 | contig 11631 bp, 17 predicted proteins | sample Munlanlwell13791_FD_192502 | JGI IMG/M metagenome (GOLD analysis project Ga0265297, IMG submission 192502) | Leachate microbial communities from a municipal landfill in Southern Ontario, Canada - Leachate well 137-91 | ecosystem: Engineered > Solid waste > Landfill > Unclassified | place...
GGACGATGGCTGCAATGATGCCGGCGACAATCAGGAATGGATACGTCGCCTTGATGAGCTCCCAGACCAGCATCGCCAGGAAGATAACGCCGATGCCCCAGCCGATGATCTCGCCAGGCTCCATGCTCCTCTTCATGTGTTGCTGGCGGCTGCGGTGAACGTAAATCCATTCGTTGGGTCTGGCGTGAATACGACGACGGTTTCTGAACATGCGTGTGACCTTTCAGTGAGGTTGGGTGTGAAACAAAAAGACCCGGCACCTCTTGATGAGGCCCGGGTTGTTTGGAACTTCAGATGGGATTCGGGGACTACGGCTGCTGCGGATACTGGCTGGCCGGGGTCTCGTGAACTGCTGCAACTGGCTCAGGTTGCTTCATGCCCAATCCGGCTGACATGATCTGGTCAGCGAGCACGGTCATGGGCACGTTGCGTTCCTTGGCGGCGTGATACAGCTTCGAGACGAGCGGGCGGGACAGCTTCGGCGAGTAGTGACCTCTGCACATGTGGACCTCCTGTGGTTGTTGTGGCAGGTGGAAACAAAACGACCCGGCACCTCTTGTGATGAAAAGGCCCGGGTCATTGGAAAGCTGACAGCTTTCCTTTCAAAAGATTATACCAGCTTGTCGATGAGGTTCAGGAGGAGGGGCGGGCGAACTACCGTCTGCACGCCTCATTCACGAAAAGACAATCAGCTAGCTAGTATTTTTCACAGAACTTCTCAAACTCAGCTAACTCAGCCTGACTGCTTATCGGCACCGTCAGTTGCTCTATTGTTGCTTCACCTCGAAATGGATGACCGAACAGCTTCTCGTGCTTATACTCAACCCATTTTTCCACGAATTTTTCCCCGGCAAATGGAGCTCTTTCCGGCACGCCAAGAACAACGAACATGCCGGGGTGTGGCTTTTCACGCTCACCATGGAAACGGCCCGCCAACATTCCTGCTTCTTCGAACTCTCCGTCCATATTAAGTGCTTTTTGTCTTTTCCTCTTCGGACATTGTTTTGGGAAAGCAGCCTCAAGGATTAGCCGGTTCAGTTTTGCTCGTTCACTCTCGGTCAGGTTCGCTGCCTGCAACAAGAGATCCATCCCATCATCCGGCAGTGAAACTTGTGATCCTGTTTGAGTCAGCACGCTCCCGCTCAGGAGTTTATTGAGCGATTCGATTTCGCACGTTACCTGGATGAGATACTGACCTGCCCCTTGCCCGAAATAGCCGGTTGCCTTGGGGACTTCAATGCCATCCGCAGCGAGAGCCTTCACTAGATTGCCTGTCGTAAGCTTTCCACCGAATTCACCCAACCAGAACCAATACGGTGTCGCAATTGTGCCAGAAATCTTCCCTAGGTTCTTGAACAATGACGCTATTAGCCCGGTTTTCCTAGGCGGAGGAACATGGAAACTCTCCCCGCACGTTGGGCAGGCGACTACCAGCCCCACCTGCTGGAACTCACTTTGAATCTCTTTTTCGCAAAACGGGCAATCGAAGCTGAAGTTGCTCATGATGTTTCCTCTTTTCTTTTCTCGTTATGCTGCCTCCTTGGCAATGAAGCTGTAGTAAATCTTGCCGCCGCCGGAGACGATAGAGGCAAGGAAGCACACACGGTAAACGTTTTGCCACATAACCGCATTCCTGACGAGGTATTGATGTTGTTCGTCAATTCGTCGGGCGACATCGAAATCCCCAACGAAGCCGGAGAGAACACCCTCAAAGAAACCTGACCAGCCGCTGTGGCTCTGCACATACTGGTTCAAATCATCCACTGCGGAGTCGAACATGCAATAAACCACGAAGGTGCAGATGATTGATAGCCACCAGAGGTTTGCGAATTGTTTCATGCTCGGTGGGTTCTTTCCTGGTGTGTGGCGGTTCTGGTCGTTTTCTTCCGCTGATAATCCTGTTCCAATCTCGGAACCTTCTTACGCCTGCTTTTCGATATCGTCAAGTTCCGAACTCGGAAACATGGCCTCTCACAAGCAAAACGTCGTTGGCCCGCAGATCAGGAAGCTCCGCGACAAGCAGGGGTTGACGCAGGAGATGTTTGCAGCGAAATGCAGCGTGATGGGCTTTGAATTGACCCGGGTAACGCTGGCCAAGATTGAAACCCAGTTGAGGTGCGTGTCCGATTCAGAGCTTTGGACGCTGGCGAAGGCGTTGAAGGTGGAATTGAAGGAGTTGTACCCAGGGAAGAGATAGGTGTGTTTAGCTTCTTGGCAATAGCGTGGTGCCGCAGGAGATGGGCTTCAACCCGGTGTGAAATTGATGATGGAGGTCAAGGGAACTGTATTCGGGCGGGAAGCGATAGCGGGAACATCAGGAAGACAACGACGGCAATGTGGATTCATCAACGCCAGCCCAACGACACACTTCCCGGTGGTCAGAGTTTGCTCAACCATTCGTGCGTTTGCTCCACGCCCTGTCCAAAACCTCCCGGTCCCGGTCCTGCCTTGACGGCGATCTTCCCCTCCCGGTCCACGACGTAAACGCGGTCGGGCCACGCGGCGTAAGCTTTGTTAACGCCATTGTCCATTCCATCCACCAGACAGGGCAGTTTGATGTGCAACACCGAACACGCCTTCTCGGCGATTTTCACGCGAGCGTCGTAGGTCTTCGGGTCTTGGACGGAGATGCCTTCCCGCTCATTGGCTGGCATGGCCCAGCCGTCGCTCGGGTGTGCCTCCTTGATGTAAATCATGAAGAACTCTGCCTTGCCCTTGTAGCGGTCGTAGAGTTGTTCGAGGGAACCCACCTGGTTCCGGAAAGGCGGTCACGTGAAGCTGCCGAACACCAGCACCACCGGCCGCCTGCCTTTGAAAGTGGAGAGCCGGACCTCGCTGCTGCCGTCCTTGGCCTTGAGCTTGAAGTCCGGTGCTGCGTCACCAACATTCAGCGTGTCCGGCATTCGCAGGTCACGCGGTTGTCGTCCAAACCGTTGCTGGGCAAGTGCGGCGTGTCCCACAACCAACAGCGTGAGAGTGAGAAGAACTCCTAACGACGTTTTCATTGCAATCATTCCAGTGCTTTTCAACAACGACGCGGCCTTAAATCGCATTGGCTGCTACTTGTAGCTGATCGAAGACAGGAAACCCAAGACCATCCTAACAGGGTTCACTAGCGGGATACACGTTCTTCGCAGTCTTGACCTGGCTGTGCATGCGATCAACTGCTGTGCTTGCCTTTGTGGCCCTTCTTCCTCTTGACGGTTATTTTCTCGGCTGTGTCGCCCTTCGTGGTGACCTGAACCCGACTGCCCTCCTTGATTTTGCGAATCTTGGCCGCATTGCCTCGCTTGCCTGTCTTGCCTGCTTTGGCTTCCTTGGATGGCTTGGTCTGCCCGTGTTTGCCCAGCCTCTCGATGGTCGTGCTGGATGTGATTTGGAACTTTTGGTTTCCTCGCTTGCGGGTTTCGACAGTGATTGAGTTGCCGTCCACCGCAGTCACCGTCCCGCGAACGCCATGATCCTTGTTCCCGCCCTTGTTCTTGCTGCCTTTGGCTGAAGCCGTGGCGGCACCAGCGGTCAACATAAGAACCAACGCGAGTGCCAGAATTCCCGTCGGTCGAATAATGCTCATCGTGTAACTCCTGATTGGGCCAGGATGCGTTTTCTGTTCCACATCCTTCATGCCCTGATTAACACCGACGACGGGGAATTGTTCTGAAAGTCACATATGAATACTGTCGCTTGTAGAACGCAAAGTTCTAATGGTCGCCAGTGATCTGTGCATCCGTCAAAACGGCTTGTTCTTCTCCGCCCTGACCTTCGCCCAGCGAGCCTTGGCAGCAGCCGCAATGGCAGCACGACCGGCGGCACTCATTTTGTGTTTCTTTTTGGCAATTGGCTTGGCTGCCTTCTTGCCCTTGTTGATTTTGGCCCAACGCTTCTTCTGAGCAGCGGCAATCTTCGCCCTGGCTGCGGGGCTCATAGTCCGTTTGCCCGCAACAGCGGCCACGGGTGTGCCGGATTCAAAGGTTGACAGTTTGGCGTCCACCTTGGCGACTCGTTCAAGCAGGGCTTCCTTCTTCTTGAGGAGCTTGGTGATCTTCGCGAGGTCCGCGGATGTAAGAGTTGTTAGGTTCATGGGTGTTCTTTGTTTTTGACTTGGCGGAGATTGTCCCCTGGGTGCTTGTTGGGCAAGCGTTTTCTTGCAGTAACGATAGTTTCACGCCGTCTTGATGTCACCTCATGTTTTGACCCAGCACTCGTTTCCTAAATCGAAATCACTTGTTGCTACACTTCACCGGGTGTATAGACGGAAGCAAGTTCGAGCGACAACAGCAGATGACTCCATTGCCTCCATTTTCAGCCCAGCAACTTGAGGCCATAGCTCGCGTTTTGGCTGATACCGACTCGGGACTGACAGGATCGGAGATTGGTCACATTTTGGCTGAATGCAAAGTGCCAGATGTGAATCCCGAAATGACCAAGTGGAAGAGACTCTACAACGCTTTCGTTGGCTATCAGAATACGCATCATTTCAGCAATCACGTCATCGGGTTCATTCACAAGGCGATGAATCCGGTCAGATATACGGCCCGACAAGACCAGTTTAACGGCCGACGAAATGCCCTAAACACAGTCCTCGCATTTTCCGGACTCCATCTTGGAGAAGACGGAAAACTTCGTCGTGTCGAAAGAGCAACCAGCGTTTCAGAGGCAAAGCAAAGGGCCAATCGTCTTCACTCTGAACTTGAAGCCAGGCATGTTCACGAAGACGTGATGAAATTCTGCAGGGAAGAACTTCTGCAAGAGAACTACTTCCATGCAGTGTTCGAGGCGATGAAAAGCCTCGCAGCAAAAATACGGGCGATTTCAGGCCTCGGATCGGATGGTGCCCAACTGGTTCAAGATGCGTTTTCGCTCGGAGCAGACTGCAATCCGCTTCTGGCAATAAATACGCTCTCCGCCGAAACCGACAAAGGGGAGCAACGCGGATTTGTGAACCTTTTGATTGGGCTTTTGGGTGTCATTCGCAACCCTCTTGCCCATAATCCAAAAGTGGAATGGGATATGAGCGAACACGACGCACTCGACATTCTTGCCACGGCGTCTCTGATTCACAGAAAATTGGATAGGGCTTACAAGTTTAAGAAATGAACCGCTTGATGAGCATGTTTTACCTTCACGGAGCCGCGATGGCTTTCTTGACGGCTATGTGGAACAACACTCTTCGGTTTGAGGTGCAGCATGATTGAACCCACTGTTTCATTGGCGTTTTCCCTCCACTCAACAAGAGGGGTGTATGCATTGCTGCTCGGTTCGGGTGTTTCCCGCTCGGCTGGGATACCAACGGGGTGGGAAGTCGCTCTCGACTTGATCCGGAAAATGGCACACATAAAAGGGGAAGACTGCGAGCCAGATCCGCAGATGTGGTACAAGAAGACTTTCAGTCAAGACCCGGACTACTCACAACTGTTGGATGATCTTGCCAAGTCCTCGGCTGATCGGCAGCAGCTACTCAAGGGCTACTTTGAGCCGACAGAGGAGGAAAGGGAGCAAGGGCTGAAGATGCCCGCCGCCGCCCACAAGGCAATTGCTGAACTTGTCAGCGGCGGACATGTCCGGGTCATTATCACAACCAATTTTGACCGGCTTCTGGAAAAGGCGATTGAGGCGAAGGGCACGAACCCCATCGTCATCAGCACGGCTGACGCCGCACGGGGAGCACTGCCTTTGATTCATTCTTCATGTTCAATTATCAAGATTCATGGAGATTACCTCGATCCTCGAATCAAGAATACGACTGCCGAACTGGAGCAGTACGATGACGCTTTGAATAGTTTGCTCGACCGGGTTTTCGACGAGTTTGGACTGATTGTTTGCGGCTGGTCCGGGGAATGGGACACGGCTCTTCGTGGATTGTTGGAAAGATGCAGGAATCGCCGCTTCACGACCTATTGGACATTGCAGGGGGGAGGGGCAAGCGATTCTGCAACACGCCTGATCAATCTCAGGCAAGCAACGGTCGTGCCCATCAAGGATGCAGACACTTTCTTCACGGGTCTTGTGTCCAAGGTAAAATCTCTCGATGAGATTGCCCGGCCGCATCCGTTGTCGTCACGAATGGCAGTTGCCACGCTTAAAAGGCATCTCACGGCCAACCAGAAGATTCCCGTTCACGACTTGGTTATGGCTGAAGTGGAGAAAGCGTATGCAGAGCTGTCACCCGTGAATTTCCCTCTACAAGGAGCCGAGCCTACCGGGGAAGAGTTCGCCAAACGTCTCGACCGATACGAGGCGATAGTGGAAACGCTTCAAGCAATTCTCATCTCAGGATGCTACTGGGCTGGAGAAATCTATAACGATATTTGGATCAATTGTCTTCAGAGAATCAGCAACCCATCTGGAGATGGAGGCGGGTTCGTGGCGTGGTCGCGTACGAGATACTATCCTGCACTTCTGCTGTTCTATTCCATCGGTTTGGCGGCAACCGCGTCAAATAACTACTCAGCAATTCAAGCGGTTCTCTCAACGGTCAAGATCCGTGATGGCATCAATGAAACGCCGATAGCACTTACACTGAATTCATCTAAACCGATAGAGCCAGACTGGGTTCGTAAGCTGCCACGTATGGCACAACGCAACACGCCTATGAGTGATCGACTGTGGGGGATGTTAAGAAAGCCTTTTGCAGAGTTGCTTCCAGACGATTTGCGATATCACAAGACATTCGATCGATGGGAGTATCTGCTGGCCCTCATTTACGCTGATCTCAGCAAACGCGAGTGGGTGCCGCCCGGCCGTTTCGCTTGGAATATTCACGGCAGTTCTGGCAAATGGGTTCCAGACGAAGTCGATGCGGAAATGAATGAGATGCAAAAAGAGTGGCTGCCCCTAAAAGCGGGTCTATTTGGCGGAGACTTGGAGCGTCTAAAAGCAGCTAACGATATTGTCCACAAGTTTGTTCAAAATTGCCGGTGGGCGTAACCATTCTACCGTCGTCGGGTCACGGCACAGCCGCCATCGACTAGGCACGCCAACCAACTCAACAAATGACACCCATGGTGTCATTTTTGAAAAAGCCGCCAACGTTGGCTCAAGCGGTATTGTCAGCCCCTTACAAGGAACATTTCAAATTCAACCTTCCACTGCTTATACTGCCAGAAATACGAGCAGAATCCTCTGCAAACACGTGCCAGCCATCGGTTTTTCCGTGAACCACAACAAGGCGGTTGTATGAGCCAGATGGCGTGAGCGAACCAGATGCAACGCCTGAACCCGCCACGGAGAACGGGCATGAGCCGGATGGAATTATCTCAAACAAGCCCGAACCTCCTGAATAGTTTGCGTCTTCATATACTTGAACGCCGTAGCTTCCAGACTTGATAAAGTTTTCCAGAGAAGCAGATGCTTCCGAAGAAAGAACTGTCCTGAATTTGCCCCATCCGATGGACAGATTATTAGGATCGTGTTTCGCGGTAAGAAAAGAACCGGAATCAATTGCTTTCGACCACTCGGCGATGAGATCGTGTTTATCCATAACAGCCACATTATGCCACTGTTTCTCCAGAAACTTCAACAACCGACAACCCGGTCATCCTCATTTCCACCATTCGGTTCCAACGGGCGGCTCAGTGTGACCGAGATCAGGAAGAACAGCCTTTGATGATGATGGGCGTCGTGCCAGAGGAGATGGGTTCAATCTGAGGTGGAATTGAGGGTTGCGTTCTTATACCCTCTCTTTTTGATTCTAGTGTTAACGACCATAGGAGGCATTATGATTATCTGGGCATTCAAGAACCCCACAGGAGCACCGGACTTAGAGAAATACGTTGTTGATTCACTCGAAAAGGGGGAATCGCGTTTTGGTTGGGGCTATGACCCCGGCGCCGATCTTCTCAAGTTGCAAGGGAAGCCCTGGAAAGATATGACCAAAGAAGAAGGGGATTGCTGGTATCACTCTCACTTCTTGCTGGGCGTAAAGCCCGGGGATTGGATTGTACATGTCAACATTCCCCGCTACGGACAGTGTACGGCTGCAATGGTGTCCGGCGACTATCGTTTCGATTTGAATCAGCAAATCCGTGATTGTGGCCACTATTTCCCCATTGATCTCACGACTAAAATCCAATTCGACCGAAACGATCCCCTCGTTCACCCCCGGGTCAGCAGGAGTCTGAAGCCTCGCCAACGTTACCAACGCGTATATTTCGCGAACGAATTCCTCGAATCAATTGCCAGAATCAAAGCGGGGGGAGGACAACTTAAAAAAGGTGACAGTAAGGGGAAATTTTACCTACGCAAAGAGATGGCTGGGCCGCTCAAAGCAATCGCACAGCTTATCCACCGCAACCATCCTTCCAAAGAACTTGAATACCTAGTGTGCGAAGTCTTTGGAAACATTCCCGGCGTGACCTCTGCGAAAGTCAACGGATCCGGATGGGGCACTGATCATGGAGCGGATGTGATAGTCAATTATCAAACGGGACTGCCCTTTCCAGATCTCTTGAAAAACGAGATTCTTGTCGTCCAGGTAAAATCCTACGATTTTCAAATTCACGGTAAACTCGCCATTGAACAACTCAAAACCGCCATTGATAAATTCAAGGCAAATGCGGGTATGCTCATTTGCACGGCAGAACCCACCGATGTGTTTCGCAAAGAATTTAGAAAGTTCTCAGAAGAGTTGGGGAAAACGGGGATCCTGGTGAGCTTGATTGCTGGTCAAGAGGTTGCAAAATTCGTTATCAAATACGGCAACGAATTGTTGTTTGATGAGTGACATCGAGCCCGCCGAAATATATGAGCAAACATCGAGCCAATAGTGGAAGTGCTCTTCGCTTTCTTGACTGGACCGGTCTGCCGAGGAGCCGATTCATCGAATCGCTGGCCGCATTATTACCTGATGATGTTCGAGTGACGGCAGATGACCATTGGATGCCCTGTGGTCACGCAGCCCCTAAGGAAGCTCAGCTTGATAAGGTCGGCGACGAATTCCTAGCCCCAGAAATCCGGAATGAACTCGCCGGCTGGTGGCTTGTTGACCGTAGGCGAGGAACACCTCACTGGGACTTCGTTTCAACATGCACACTCGGCGGACAAAGAGGACTTGTGCTGATGGAAGGGAAAGCACGTACCGGCGAGGTGAATTCTGGTAAAGCATCTCGTTCTCGCGAGCCAAACGCTTCACAAATACGCCGGGCGGTTAGCCATGCTTCGCGGGAACTTAACAAGAGCTTGCCCGGTTTCGCCCTGTCGGACAGGCATCATTTTCAACTCAGCAACCGTTTCGCATGGGCCTGGAAACTGGCGGACCTCAAGGTGCCTACTGTGCTGATCTATCTTGGCTGGCTCAATGCAACCGAAATGCCAAAGAAGCCCTTCACAAGTGCTGCCAACTGGGAACAATGCGTGAGGACGTACGCCACTGGTGTCGTGCCCGGCGGTGTTTGGGAAAAGCGTCTGGACATCAATGGGACGCCGATATATCCACTGATACGCTCACTCGATCTGAGGTTTGTGACATGAATCCACCGCTCATTGGAATCCCAAGAACACTTGCCCTCCTGAAACAGTGCTGGAACGCCGCCGAGCTTCGAGTGTGCGAATCAGTGTCGCAACATTTTCATGCCCATGACGAAGTATTCATTACACGGCTGCTTCACGGCAAGCTTCACGAGGAGTTTGAAAAGAAGAACTCATCGAAACAGTTTGAGACCGAGTTGCGAGGCGACCTGACGGAGGCCTTCCAAAAAGATGGAGTTGGGAGAGATGAGATCCAGCGAGTTGCCACCGGGGTTGTTGCAAGGGTGACATATCATGAACCACACGTGGAACGAAAGAGCGGGGGCGATTTGGGATTGATGGTGTGCCGCCCGCAAGTTAGTCGTCACATTATTCGGCAATATCTTTCTTGTCGGCTCCATCGCCAGGGGCTGCTTTGCCAAGGGAAACGTGAGCATCGGGATGGGAGTCTGGGAGAGCTGACCAAGAATCAAAGGAAAGTTCTTCCTGAAAGGCACAGCTAATGTTCCTTTCTGTTTTACACCTACGCGAATGAAAGCCGGACAACACTCAATCCGTTTCTATGGCGGTTATGCAGACGGCTTGATCTGAGAAGGATGGAGGCAATCCTTGCTGACGGGGACTTGAGGGGCACTCGTAAGTCAGCATGGATTCTTGACGGCTTGGCGGCCGGAAACATTGGGACAGACGATCCGGAAATAATTAGCGAGACCATTTGCCCGGTTACGATGCCGTGTGTAGTAGTCAAAATAACATGGCCCGGCGACCGCCCCCCGGGGTTGCCACAGCATCTATTTTCTTATCAGCATCGAGTTTCCACGAAAAAAGAGTGTGTGTTCGCACAGCGTTGAGCCGGCTGAGATGTCCCTCAACGTCATCAGAGAATGACGGTCCTGTGTTCAGTCAGCCTGGTCACCATCATGTTCACCATTTGGTCACCACGGGCCCGGTTTGGCCGAACATCAGTTTTGGGCCGACATAGTTGACGTCATAACAAATCGTCGCCCTCCCCGTTCTGTTTTACCCTGAGTTTGATTTGAAAAGCATTTGACAAAACACAAAGCCTATGAGATGGTATTTCACAATGAGCGAGTATCCATGGGATACCCGAGCACTTTAGAAGTTCGGCTGAGTCGCTCCGTTGATCCAAAGAAACAAGAGAGTGGTGTTGTGTCTTTGAACAATGGAGTTGATGATGAGCCGAAAAATGCTGAGTAAACCGATAGGCCGCGACAAGCAGCCAAAGCAAATTCCCTCGTTTGAAGGAGTGGCACGACACCACGAATTTCGTCTCCGTGCACTCGGTATGTGTTTTGTTGGTAGCATTGGAGTTGTCCTCGCTATTGGGGGTATAGTGTTTTCATTCATAAACCCGACGCAGCCGGAACGCCTGTGGGGCGTCATCAGCAGCATTCTCATGGTTATAATCGGATTGCTCATTTATTGGGCTAATCCACGCAGGGCTAAGCCATGAACATCCACATCAGTCGGGCGGCTCGGATTGACCGAGATCAGTTCTTGCTGGTGCTACAATGGCTGGGTGGGGGCGGTAAATTGAGCTGATGGCTGTCGTCCGTGACCGGATTGAACAAAGCCCAATGCCGGAGAGGGCGGAGACGGCAGAGGCTCCGCCGTCAGTTCCTGTCTGATTGAAGACCGTTGGCAGTGATGCCTTTCCAGCCGCTTGTCCATTTGCCGTCCACACTCTTGAGGTCATTCCTCACCCCCAGGCCAAATTGATCCTTGATGACACCAGCCGCCAAACCCTTGAACGGGTTTCTCTGGACCGGCTCAAATCCCCGATGCTCACAAAACACCGTGTAGTTCGCATAGCAGTCGTTGACGGTCAGAATTCGTTCAGGCTCGGCGATGATAGCTTCACGGATGAACAGCTTGTGGGCTGGCTCGATTGCGGGATCGAGAATCCGGTCTCCAGAGCGACGCTTGTGGCCCGTAGGCGATTCAAAGAATGACCTGTCCGCCGCGTTGATTGATCTGGCTCGTCGGATGATTGCCTTGAGATAAGCTTCGTCCCTCAACGGCAAGAACAGCATTCCCACGTCTGCCACAATCCTGGGCATCGCTTCGGCACATCGGATCAAGTGCTGGCTCAATACGATCAGCAACTTCTCCTCAGTCGTTGGCACGTAACAGCCGAACCGCCAG
>Ga0265297_10010495_pt1 | contig 11631 bp, 7 predicted proteins | sample Munlanlwell13791_FD_192502 | JGI IMG/M metagenome (GOLD analysis project Ga0265297, IMG submission 192502) | Leachate microbial communities from a municipal landfill in Southern Ontario, Canada - Leachate well 137-91 | ecosystem: Engineered > Solid waste > Landfill > Unclassified | place...
GTCACCACCTCACTGATTTCATCCGCTTTCAGCGCGAAAGCGGCCTTGTCAAACTCCGCCACCATCTGCCCCTTGGCAAAAAACTCCAAGTCGCCGCCCTTTTGCTTGCTCGGACAGTCACTCAGCTCGGCGGCCACTTTGGCAAAATCCTCCTTGCCGGTCGTCACGCGCTCACGAGCCTTGTCAATCGCAGCCCGCTTGGCCTTCTTCACGTCCTCGCTGGCGTCCGGCGGCACCGTCACAAGAATGTGACTGGCACGAATTTGCGCCGGCTTTGAAAAATAGTCCGGATGCTCATCGTAAAAAGCTTTGATCTGGTCGTCGCCAATCTTGACCTTGCCTGCGAACTCCGTCTCCACAAATGTCTGCACTGTCAGCATTTGCCGAACGTCCGTGCGCAGTTGCTCGGCGGTGCGCCCTACTTTCTTAAGTTGCTCTTCAAACGCTTTCGGGTCCGGGAAGTTGGCTTTGATCTGAGCGATCTGCTCATCCACTTTCTTCTCCACATCGGGCACCTGGGTCTTGCTGGCAGCTTGGATCAGCAACTCCTGGTCAACCAGTTTGCCCAGCACCTGTCGCTCGTAACCGAGCAATTGCTCCGGCGTCAATTGTGTGCCCCGTTGCGCCAAATTCCGCAGATCACCGGCCATCACGTCATCGAGTTGACGCCGCGTAATTGCCTTGTCGTTGACCTTGGCCACGGCCTCATCCGGATTGTGCGTCGCCACGGCCGGTGCCGCAGGCTGGTTTTGCGCAAGAACAACCGTGCCGGCCAACCCGCAGGCGACCGTAAGAATCTGCTTCCATGTCTTCGATGTCATTGGTTCCTTTTGGTTTCAACGCCGCCACAAGCCGGCGAAAGTCGAAAACGCTACGCTGCGCCACGCGCCAGCGCAAGCGATAATGCCGCCTGCCGCTTTTTTTCTAGACGCCACTCACGCGTGTGGTAGCTTGGCGTCGTGAGCGAAGCCCTGACCCATCAGCAACGGCGCATTCTGGATTTCATTCACGACTGCACACGCCGCTGCGGACGTCCGCCAACGGTGCGCGAGATTTGCACTCACTTCGGTTTCCGCTCCACCGGCACGGCGCGCGACCACCTCCGGGCGCTTCGCGCCAAGGGCGCGCTGGAACATCGCGCCCGCGAGGCGCGCGGCCTGCACCCGACACGGCCGGTTCATGCCTTGCCGCTTCTCGGCGTCGTCGCCGCCGGCCAACCCGTGATGTCCGACGAAAACATCGAAGGATTCATCAACCTCTCGGCCCCTTTTCAAGGCCAGCGCAGCGGTCGCACGTTTTGCTTGCGTGTGCACGGCGATTCGATGGTTGGCGACGGTATATTCGAAGGCGACATTGGTGTCGTGCGGTCACAGCCGACGGCAGTGTCCGGTGATCTTGTGGTCGCGCTGGTGGATAACGAGGCCACCATGAAACGTCTGGTTCAACGCGGCGGGCACAAGTGGCTCGAAGCCGCCAACCCGAAATACAAACCGATTCCTGTCACGGAGACCGCGCGCGTCATTGGTCGCGTCATCGGCATTCTTCGAAGCTACGAAGGAACCATCAACATCGTCCCGCCCTGAACTCACGGCGCAAAAGCGGCCGCAAGCCGATGATTCACCCTGCCGGCCGCCAACTCGCATCTCATTCCCTCGCCGCGCGGTTCACGGCCGCAAAGTTTCGATTGCGTTCCGATTATCAGCCGCTATAGTGCGCGCTGTGCGGCGGAACCAATTGCTTTCACTTGCGCGTCGGCTTCTCAGCCATCCCTCCGCGCCATTCCACGAAGAGCGTGTGGCGCAGTTCATCCGAGAGTTCGCCATCGCGCGAGACCTGCGCGTGCGTTCGGACAAGTTTGGCAATTTAATCGTCTGTTATCGCCGTGGCCGCGGCCACCGTCCGGTTGCGTTCGTGGCGCACATGGATCACCCCGGCTTTGAAGTAACTGAAGATGCTGTGGGCGGGTTTGTCATGACGCGGTTCCTCGGCAATGTGCCGCGGCAGTACTTCCGGCCGGGTGGACGAGTGCGGCTCTTCGGCGTGGACGGCGAACGGCGCGCCACGATCTGGTCCGTGCCGGATGTGGATTGGGCGAAGGAAAAATTGGTCCGGCTGCGGCTGAAGGGCGCGGCCCGTCGTGGCGACTTCGGCATGTGGGACCTGCCCCCCGTAAAAACCAACCATCGCCTGATCTGGTCGCGCGCGTGCGACGATCTCGCGGGCTGCCTGGTGTTGCTTGGCATGCTGGATGACCTGGTTCAATCGCGCGTTCCAGGCACGGCTTATGCGGTGTTTACGCGCGCCGAGGAAGCCGGCTTCCACGGCGCGATGGGCTTGATGGAATCACGTCTGATCCCACGATCGGCGGTCGTGGTCAGCGTCGAAAGCAGCAAGGAACTGCCTCATGCGCCCATGGGCCAGGGACCGATCATCCGCGTTGGAGACCGTGCGACGACGTTTGACGCGCGCGTGACCATGTTTCTGGAAGAAGTGGCGGCACGCGTGGCACGGGCAGACCGGCGGTTCGTGTTCCAGCGCAAGCTCATGGACGGCGGCACCTGCGAGAGCACGGTGTATTGTCACCACGGCTACCACGCAGGCGGCGTCTGTCTGTCAATGGGCAACTACCACAACCTCGGTCCCGGCGAGCACATCCGCGAAGAATACGTGGATGCCGGTGACGTGCAAAAGACCGTGCAGTTCTTCATCGAAGTCGTGCGCCGCTCCAACGACTATGGACGCGCCATGCGTCTTCTGAAACAGCGGATGGATATGCTGTTCGAGCGAGGCCGCCGGCAACTGCTGCAAACCGCCGCGACCATGCGTCTGCCCGCTCCCCAACCGGGAGTTTTCACCGAGCCGGAGTAGTTGGGAAGTGGTGGGGCGGCTGGGACTCGAACCCAGGACCTACGGCTTAAAAGGCCGCAGCTCTACCAGCTGAGCTACCGCCCCACGGAAATCACGATCCATTGGGGGCGGGCACTCTGCCAGTGACACCGCGCCTTGTCAAAAAATTTCCCTTCGTCTGCGGCCTTTAAATATGAAGGGGACGCCCGTATCACCCTCCTGTGCCATGACAGCAGGCTGGCGGCTTGGACCCACAGCCGAAATTCCACAGGGATGACTACCCCCGAGCCACCGCCGGCAGCGTGAAATAAAAGGCCGCGCCTTTGCCAAGTGTGGACTCCGCCCACACCCGGCCGCCATGCCGCCGGATCATGCGTTGCACCAGCGCCAACCCACCGCCAATGCCCTCGTACTCATTCACGCCATGCAACCGTTGAAACACACCAAACAGTTTGTGCGCATACTTCATGTCAAAGCCCACGCCATTGTCTTTCACACAATAGACAATCTCACCTTCCTCAACCCGGCTTACGATCTCGATCTCAGCCACGGATTGTGTGCGCGTGTATTTGATGGCGTTGGAGATGAGCTCGGTCCATACGCGCTGGAGCATAGCCGGGTCGCCAGACACGGGAGGCAGCGGATGCAGTTTCAGTTGAAGTTTGCGCTCCGATGCCCGGGCAGCGAACTCGTCAAACACGCCTTTCGCCAACACCGTCATATCAACCTCCACGGACTGCACGAACGTGCGGTCCACTCGCGTGAACTCGAGCAAAGCGTCGATCAACCGGCCCATGCGTTTGCTTTCAGCACAGATGACACCGAGGGTGCGCAGACCCTCCTCGTCAAGCTGTTGCGTGTGCTTCGCGGTCAAGCCGGAACCGAAGCCGTCAATGGCTCGCAGCGGCGCACGCAAATCATGCGCCACGCTGTAGGAGAACTCTTCCAGCTCCTTGTTGGATGCCTGTAGCTCAGCCGTGCGTTCGATCACGCGCTGCTCCAGTTCGGAGTTGAGCTTGCGGATTTCCTCCTCCGCCCGTTTCTGTTCCGTGAGGTCACTGAAGCTGCACAGAACCCAGGGTTCACCATGAATGGCCAGGATTTCTGCCGACGACAGGCCCGGGGCAATCTCACCGCTTTTCTTTCGAAAGGGAAACTCCATGTCCCGGATGGATCTGTTCTGGAGCAACTTGTTGAGAAAGACTGTCCGATCTGCGTCCCAGACCCAAATACGCAGTTCGAGCGTGGTTTTCCCGGTAACCTCGGCGCGTTGATAACCGGTGATGTTCAGAAAACCTTGGTTGACCTCAAGGATCTTCCCATCGTAAAGGCGCGTGAGGATAATTGCATGGGCGGACGAATTGAATGCCTTGGAATATTTTTCCTCTTGGGCCTGAAGATCGAGGTTCAGACGGCTGTTGACCAGGAGCACCAAACCGAAAGCGAGCAGGATCAGCAGCAATTGATACGACATCAGGAACAGGGCTTCAACCACACCGGAAGTAAAAAAATTATCGGTGGTTAGTGGGCGGGAAAGGAGAGCCGCTATGCGCGCAAGACCGACCAGAGTGAAGGCGCCGAACACCAAGCCCACACCTCGCGTGATTCGGCGCAAATTAGGATTCACGCGATGCAACATCAGCCACATACACTGAAGGGTAATCAGGGACAACGCCGCGGAAATATTCAGGGTGCGCGCGGTCAAGTCCGGTTGCACCAGGCAATAATAGGAATGAACCACAACAAAGACCGCGACCAGTGCGTAGTTGTGCCATTGCCTTCCGATGTGGCCTACAAATCGCCCCAAGCCTACATAACCCAGGAGCGCACCTGTAATCACCAAGGTATTGGACAGGATCACGGACGCCCAATCGGGAACATGCCCCCGTAATCCGATCAGCAAAGCCGCCGCCAACTGGAGCACAAAGTCCCCCAGCAAATATGACAACCCATCGTAGCGGTTCCGGTATTGCCGCCATAGGAAGGCCATGACAAACGAACACATCAGCCCGGTGGCCAAGTGACTGAAGACGATGGTCCGTATATCGAGAATGTTCATAAGTAAACGCGTCGATGCATCGGGTCCAACATGCCATCAACGACCTCTTCGGGCCAGTCGCATTGCAAAAGAGGAAGCAATGCCCCCTAAATTACGTGCCAGTCATGTGTTATTGCCTCCGCGGCAGAAGTCTGTATGCTGGTCCCGCGTTCGATTGGAGAATTAAAACCGTGCTAGCTGTCACCAGCTTTGGAACCTTGGATTGGGCGATTTTGATCGTCTATTTCGTCGGCATCACGGCGTTTGGCCTCTGGCTGGCGCGGCGAACGCACAGCAGCAACAGCTATTTCCTCGGCGACCGCAAGCTGCCGTGGTGGGTCATGATCGGGCAGGCGTTCGGGACGGGCACGCACGCTGAACAACCGGTGGCGCAGGCGGGCGCGACGTTCGGCATGGGGTTCGCCACGATCTGGTTCCAATGGAAAAACATGCTCATCACGCCGCTCTACTGGCTGATGGCGCCGTGGTATCGGCGCAGCGAACGCACGACCATCGCCGAGATGATCGAAGACCGCTATGGCCGCAAGCTCGCGTTTGCCTACACTCTCTTTGCCATCACCTACTTCGTTTTTGACCAAGGCGTGATGCTCAAGGGCGCCGGCAAGGTCATCTCCGTGGCCACCGGCGGCGAGATGATTTCCCCCAACGGCGTTGTGTTCGCGATGACCGTGGCATTCGTGCTCTACAGTTTCTTTGGCGGACTGGTGGCGGCGGCTTACACGGACTTCGTGCAGAGCTTCCTCATCATCGGGTTGTCCTTCATGCTGATCCCGCTCGGCCTGCATGAAGTGGGCGGCTTCACAGCGATGCGGAAGGCGCTGCCGGAAAACTTTTTTCAACTCTACAGCGATGCCAGCGGCATGACCGTATTCACCATCGCCATGCTCGCCCTCAACGGCTTCGTCGGCATCACGGCCCAGCCGCATGTCCTCTCGCTCTGCGCCACCGGCTCCACCGAGCGCGCAGGACGCGTTGGGCACACTTACGGTGCGATGACGAAACGCTTCTGTACCATCGGATGGGCACTCACTGGCCTCATCGCTGCCACCCTCGCGATCCAGCACGGCGCAAAACTGCCCGATGCCGAACACGCCTTCGGCTACGCCTGCCGCGAACTGCTTGGCCCCGGCCTTGTCGGCCTCATGGTTGCCTGCGTCCTTGCCGCCAACATGTCCGCCTGCTCCAACCTCATGGTCAACAGCGGCGCGCTATTCACCCGCAACGTCTGGCTCCGCTACATTCGCCCGGCCGCTGACGACCGCGAGTTGCTCTGGGTCGGACGCCTCAGCAGTCTGGCACTGACCAGTTCCGCCATCCTGTTTGCGCTCGTCGTAGACAACATTCTCCACGCCTTCCTGCTCAGCGAAACCGTCGCGGCCCTCTTCGGCGTCATGTTCCTCGGCGGCATCCTCTGGCGTCGCGCCAATCGAGTGGGCGCGGCGGCGGCCACGATCGTGGCGTTTGCCAGTTACTATGGCGCTCTCTACCTCACTACCTGCGCGCCCGGCACCACCGCCAAACCAACCGACCTCTCCACGGCCTTCGCTGCCCTCGCCTCTTGCGACAATCTCTGGACGCATCTTCACACCGGCCAGTGGATGCTCGTCTATAAATGGCTGCCCGGTCCGTTCGGCTTCGCCATGCTCTTAAGCTTCTCCACGCTCATTCTCGTCAGCCTGCTCACCCGGCCCGAGGACGCCGCGCGCATGGACGTGTTCTTCGACCGGATGCGCCGATCCACCGACATGGAGACCGTGCCGACTGGCCAGCCCAAACCTCTCGCCGCCGACCGCGGCGAAGAACTGCTCTTGCTCGATGTCGGCTCGTGGTTCACCGCCGCGCGCTGGCGCGGATTCCCCGGCCGTTACCGCGAAGACCTCATCGGCTTCGGCCTCGCGTGGCTCACTGTCGGAGTGATGGTCCTGCTGGCATGGGGCGTTATGCAGATTGGAAGGTAGCCACTCTCCTTCCATCTTGAATTTCAGCCCGCACATCGTCATTTTCCCTGCCACAACCCAATCATGCTAACTGACAACATTCTGAGTCTCATCGGCAACACGCCGCTGCTTCAACTGAAAGGCGAGCGCGTGTTCGCCAAGGCGGAGTTCTTGAATCCCGGTGGCAGCATCAAGGATCGTATTGCGCTGGCCATGCTCGAAGGCGCGGAGCGCGACGGGCGATTGAAACCCGACTCGATCGTTGTCGAACCCACTTCGGGGAATACCGGCATTGGCGTGGCGCTGGTCGGCCGCTTGAAGGGCTACCAAGTCCGCATCGTGATGCCTGAAGGCATGAGCATCGAGCGCCGCAAACTCATCAAGGCCCTCGGCGCGGAACTGGTGCTCACACCGGACAAGGAAGGCATCGGCGGCGCAGTGCGTCGCGTGCGCGAGATGGCCGCCGAAGACCCGCGCGTGTTTGTGCCGCAGCAGTTTGAGAACCCAGACAACCCGCGCGTCCACTACGAGGAAACCGCGCACGAACTCTGGCGGCAACTCAGCGGCGACATCGCCGCGTTCGTCGCCGGTGTAGGCAGCGGCGGTACATTGCAAGGCGTCGGCAAGTTCCTGAAGGAACACAAGCCGGACGTGAAGGTGGTCGCCGTCGAGCCAAAGAACGTGTCCGCGTTGCTCGGCCACGAGCCGGGCCTGCATCAGATTCAAGGCATCGGCGACGGCTTCGTGCCGGCGGTCCTCGACGTGAAGATGATTGACCAGGTCCTTGAGGTTTCCGACGACGACGCCATTGAGACCACGCGTCAACTCGGCCGCGACCACGGCTTGCTCGTGGGCATTTCTTCCGGCGCCAACGTTTGGGCCGCGCGCCAGTTGGCGAAACAGATCTCCGGCAACATCGCCACCGTCCTCCCGGACCGCGCCGAACGCTACTTCAGCACCGCCCTGCTGTAGAGCGTTTCGCGCCGCCGCGTCAGGTGGCGACAGATAGCGGGGTAGCGCGGGCAGACATGAAAGCTGCCGGCATCTGTCCTCTGTAAAGTGGCTCCACGGCGTCTCACCCTACCTATCTCGACCGTCCTACTTCGCCTGATTGGCGCCTTTGACCCGCATGCGGATCGAGTAGAGACCCTTGCTGGCGGTGATGAAGAGCGTGCGCTTGTCCTTGCCGCCAAAACAGACGTTCGCCGACCACTTCTCCGGCACATCAATCTGCTCGATCTGCTTGCCCGTGCGGTCGAAAACGGTAACGCCCTTGCCGGTAATGTAGATGTTGCCCTCGTCGTCGAGCGTCATGCCGTCAGAGCCAGCGGCGAAGAGCAGCTTCTTGTTCTTCAGCGAGCCGTCGGGCTGAATGTCATAGCGGTAGGTTTTTTTGTCGCGGATGTCGGCGACATAGAGCGTTTTGCCGTCCGGGGTGCCGATGATGCCATTGGGCTGGACAAGGTCGGTGGTCACGCGCCGCAAGGTCTTGCGGTCGGGCGTAAGGAAATAGACCTGCTGGCTGTCCTGCTGCATCGTGTCGCGGTTCCACCACGGGCGCTTGTAGAACGGGTCGGTCAGATACATGCCGCCGTCGGGCCGCACCCAGACGTCGTTGGGACCATTGAGAAGCTCCCCTTTGTAGTTCTTCACGAGCACGGTCACGGTGCCGTCCGGCGCAATGCTCCACAGCTCGTTCTTCTCGTCGGCGCAGGAGATGATGTTGCCGTGCGCGTCGAAACACATACCGTTGGAGCGCCCTGCCGGCTGCATGAAAGTGGAGAGCTTGCCATCCACGCTCCACTTCATGATCCGGTCGTTAGGCTGGTCGGTGAAGAAGACGTTGCCGGCGTTGTCGCAAGTGGGTCCTTCGGTGAACGCAAAGTAACCCGCAACCTTGATCACTCTCGCCCCTGGAGCGATGACGCTCTCCGCTCCGTAGAGAGGTAACGCCGCGATCAACCCCGCGCCAAGCATTGCCAACAGAAGTCTCGTTTTCATCGTTGTCTCCTCGATTGCACGAACCGCCGGCCGGCCAATCGCCCTGCCAAGGCGACGATACCGCTCAGACCGTCCGTGTCAATCCAGCTCATTACGGCGGTGGGATTATATCTGTTATGCTAGACCGCGTGCTGAGTGTCGTGGTATTTGTGGCGTTGTACGGTTTCGCATCAAACCAGCATGAGCAACATCTCGCGTCGTGATTTCCTGAAGAGCGCAGGCACCGCGCTTGGTTTTCCCTTCATCATCCCATCCTCCGCACTCGGCTTGAATGGTTCGGTTGCGCCCAGCGGTCGCATTACGATGGGCTTCATCGGCGTCGGCGGCCAGGGCGGCGGTCATCTGCTGGGCGGCGCGTGGACTTACATCCCCGGCGGCTACAGCGCGCGTCCGGACGTGCAGGTGCTTGCCGTGTGCGACGTTCGACGTGAACGCCGCGAGAACGCAACCCGTCGCGTGAACGAGAACTACGCGCAGATGCCCGGTCGTGGCGGCGGCAAGCCGTGCGAAGCGTATGTAGACTTTCGCCGCGTGCTTGAGCGGGGCGATATTGACGCCGTGCTCATTGCCTCGCCAGCTCACTGGCACGCTATCATGGCCATTATGGCGGCTGAGGCGGGCAAGGACATCTACTGCGAAAAACCCACGGCTTGCACCATTCATGAAGCGCAGGCGGTCGCGGCAGCCGTGCGGCGCTACGGGCGCGTCTATCAGGCTGGCACGCAGCAACGCAGCGAATACGGCGGCAAGTTCCGCCGCGCGTGCGAGCTTGTCCGCAGCGGACGCATCGGACGACTGAAGGAGATTTACGCCTGGCGCGACGGCGGCGCGATCAGATGGCCGTCGCGTTTCGGCGCGGGCGGGCCGGTGCCCGACGGATTGGATTGGGACCTTTACCTCGGCCCCGCGCCGTGGCTCCCCTACGATGGCAACGCCGGCTCCCACCGCTTCGACATCGGCGAACTCAACTGGGGCCAGCACCACTACGACATCGTTCAATGGGCCGCCAACGCGGACGAAACCGGCCCGGTGGAGTTGTTCATGGACGAAGGCCGCACCGCCTACCGCTACGCCAGCGGCGTGACGGTGTTTGGCAAGCCCTATCCCGGCGAGAAGGTTGGCGGCAACGGCGGCGCGTGTTTCATCGGCACGAACGGCCGCATCGCCGTGGACCGTGACAATCTCGTTTCCGACCCGTCCGACATCGTGCGGGAACCGCTCCGCCCCGATGAAACGCGCCTTTACCACAGTGACAGCCATTCGGGAAACTTCCTGGAATGTGTTCGCACCCGCCAGCGCACCATCTGCCACGAAGGCATCGCCCATCGCTCGGCGAGCGCGCTGCTGCTCGGCGGCATCGAGAAACAGTTGCAGCGCCCGCTGAAGTGGGACCCGCAACGCGAACAGTTTGTCGGCGACGACGAAGCCAACCGCATGCTCTCCATCGCCCAGCGCCCGCCGTGGCACATTTGAGGAAACCATGAGACTTTTCCTCCTCATCGCCGCCGCTCTCGTCGTTTCCCAGTCGCCGCTGTCCGCTGCTGACGCGACTGAGGAACAACAGATTGCCATCCTGCAATCGGCTGCCTCGCCACAACAGAAGGACGCCGCTTGCGCACAACTCAAACGCATCGGCACCGCGCGCTCCGTGTCCGCGCTGGCCGCGCTGCTCGCCGACGAGCAGCTTTCCCACTCCGCCCGCTACGCGCTCGAATCCATGTCACTGCCCGAAGCGGGCGCCGCGCTGATTGGCGCACTGGATAAGACCGCTGGCCTCACCCAAGCCGGCATCATCAACTCACTTGGCAACCGCCGCGAAGCCGCTGCGCTGCCAGCGCTCGCAACACGGGTCCGCGACCACAATCCGCTCGTTGCCTCCGCAGCCGCCGTGGCCTTGGGGAAGATCGGTGGAGCACAAGCGGTTCAAACCTTGAACACGGCCCGCTCTGATGCGCCGGGCCAAGTTCAACCAGCCATCATTGATGGTCTGCTTCGCTGCGCCGAGCGATGGCTGGCCAAGGGTGACAACACGGCCGCCTCGGCTATCTACCGGCAGTGTCTCGATTCCAAGGAGCCGCGTTTCCGGACAGCGGCCCAACGCGGCCTGATCTTGTCCGCTGGCAAGGACGCTGCCTCGCTGGCGCTCAAGGCGCTCTCTAGCGACGATCACGCCGCTCGTCTCGCCGCGTTGCAGTTGGTTGCCATTATTCCAGGTCCAACCGCAACCAAGACCTTCGCTAAATCGTTGTCATCCTTCGCGCCCGACATTCAAGTTGCGGTGATCGAAGCCTTGGGACGCCGAGGAGACGCTACCGCCATCCCCGCGCTCGTCTCGGCAACAAAAGCCTCCCCGGAAGCCGTGCGAGTGGCGGCTCTCCGAGCGCTCGGCGCGTTGGGCGATGCCTCTGTCGTTCCGTCGCTGGCGGAAACCGCCGCCACGACAAAAGGCGTTGTGCAAGAAGCCGCACGGGAATCTCTCAACCAGATTCACGGCAAGAACGTCGCCCAAGCCATGCTGTCACATCTGGCAAGGGCAACGCCGGAAGTTCAGACGGAACTGATCCTCGCGTTGGGCCGGCGCAGGGAAACGACCGCTGTTCCGGCGCTGCTGAAGCTCGCCGGAAGCACTGATAAATCATGTCGCACCGCTTCACTTCAGTCGCTAGCGCTGACAGCAGACGAGCGCGTCGTGAGCGACTTGGCCAAGCTTCTGACAAAGGCCGGCACCGACGCCGAACGCGATGTCGTCGAGCAAACCTTGCTAACCATCTGTAGCCGCAGCAAACA
>Ga0265297_10010496_pt1 | contig 11629 bp, 11 predicted proteins | sample Munlanlwell13791_FD_192502 | JGI IMG/M metagenome (GOLD analysis project Ga0265297, IMG submission 192502) | Leachate microbial communities from a municipal landfill in Southern Ontario, Canada - Leachate well 137-91 | ecosystem: Engineered > Solid waste > Landfill > Unclassified | place...
CGAGTATCGACAACCTGAAACTGATCCGTTCTCTGAAATGGCATTGGTGCACCCGACTTAAATCCAACCGGCTGGTCGACCCGGATCACTCGTACAACAGATCGGTTTCTGATATTGATATCCCTCCCGAAGGAAGGGTTGTGCACCTCCGCCAATACGGTTTCATCAAGGTTTTCAGGATTGTTCACTCCGACAAGGAGCCTGAACACTGGGCTACCGATATCCTAAATGCATCGGAATCTGACAGAAAATCGTTCAAGAATTTTGGCTGGAATATCGAGGAATATCACCGGGGCATTAAGCAGTGTTGTGGGATTGAGAGATGCCAAGGCCGCAAAGAAATTGTCCAACGAGGCCATATTCTCCTCTCGTTGCTTGCGTTTCTTCGTCTTGAATCTCATCGCTTGAATACTGGTTCCAGCTGGTACGAATCGAAACGCTCGATTCATCGTGCGGCTTCTTCTCGCTTTATCGCATCACCAGCTTTCTAATCTTTTTTACAGGGAGTTATGACGATTAGCTCTCGCTTGAACTGGATCCAACCGCGTAAGTCCTAATCAATATATTCGTAATTTTTCACGGATAGGTAACTCGCTGGGAGTGACTGTTTTTTCTGAAGAGCCAAGCATAGTCCACACGTCATTTGCCCGTTTCTTGAGCAGATCCATCGCGTGAACTTCAAGACTTGATTTTTGATCCGTTCCCCACAGGTCATGTGATAACGTAATGTGTCGTTCAATAACCTGGGCACCCAACGCAACCGCAATGACTGTTGGTTCCAGATCAAATTCATGCCCGGAATAACCAATTACACAATCGTATCTCTTTTTCAATACCGGGATGAGGTTCAGATTTAATTCGGAGGGGGGGGTGGGATAACTGGAATTTGTATGCATCAGAACCGGTTTTGCCCCGTATTTTGTAATTAACCTCATTGAATCATCAATTTCATCCCAAGTAGACATACCCGTGGAAACAATTAGGGTAATATCCGATTGGGCAGCCTCTTTCAAGAGTACCAGATTTGTTAATAGCGCTGAAGGGATCTTGATGAAGGGGACATCATAATTCAATATAAATCGCAGGCTGTCAAGATCCCAGATTGAAGCAGTCCAGTCGAGGGGTTTTTCTCTGCAATAGGTTTCGATGAAATCATATTCGGGTTTTCCGAACTCAATTTTATATTTGTAGTCAAGATAGGTCATTTTACCCCAGGGAGTATCGCGGACTACATTTTTTTGCTTTTCCGGAACACAAACCTCAGGATTTCGTTTCTGAAATTTCACGCAATCCCAGTTACATGCAAACGTGGCATCCATCAGTTTTTTAGCTATCTGGATGTCTCCATTATGATTTATGCCAATTTCTCCAATAAAATATGGCTTGTCTAGATGTTCAAAATCCATAGTCATATTGATCACCATTGGTACAATATGAGGAGAACAGGATATAATATATTTTCATCGTGCCAATATCAGGTTACCCGGATTGGAGATAGCCACGAAGAATGACGTTTAGACTCATAGGTACGATTCCTGACGTCAACCCAGAGCATCCCAGGTACAGCTGAAAAATGAAAAATACATGGAAATGCAGGAAATGTTATTTGTCTATAATAAAAAACTGCGAGAATCCAAAAGGAGTTATTACTAATGAGCGATTCAAAGTATACCCCAGAGAAAAATATCCCTGTTTTTATTACCGCACGTATCGGTTCAACACGTCTACCCGGGAAGCACCTTCTGCCGGTCTGTGGCAAGCCAATTATTGAACAGATGATTATAAGGGCCAAACATGCTAAAACTCCGAAATTATTTGTTCTTTGTACTACCAACCTTCATGAAGATGATGTTTTTGTAGATATTGCCCATCGTTGTAATATCGAGATCTTCAGAGGTCATCCGACAGATATACTACAACGATGGCTGGACACCGCAGATCATTTTAAAGCCGATTATTTCATCAGTGCTGAAGCAGACGATGTCTTCTGTGATCCGGAATATATCGATGTTATTACCGGAGAATTATCAACAGACGTATTTGACTATATTACCTGCAAAGGACTGCCTTTTGGCGCCACACCGACTGGAATAAAAGTATCGGCGCTCCGGAAGATCTGTGCTATCAAAGATGACGATGACACTCAAGGCCAAGAGAGGTTTTTTACAAAAACAGGGTTATTCAAGATAAAAAATATTCAGGTTACAGATGCTGAATTGAACCGCCCTGAGGTAAGAATGACTCTTGATTATCAGGAAGATTACGATTTTTTCAAAACGGTTTTTAAGCACCTCTATTCAAAGAGTGGATTTTTTTCCCTGCGGGAGATCATTCAGCTGCTCATTGATCACCCTGAAATTGTCCGTATTAATGAAAAAATGCAGGAAAGATATAGTGAACGATATAATAACCTGTATGGGGCCGTGAAACTGAAGAATCAACAGTCATGAAATATCACGACTGATATACCCATTTATGCGCTAATCGGACATGCTGAACGATTTTTATCCAAAAGAGTACATTCTCAAAGGATAACATTGACACCACAGAATAGTATAAATGCTTATAAACAACATTAGGCTAATTTCAGTTGGGGATCTCTATTTACTCGAAACTTCGAAAAAATATGTTTCAATTGGACAATAGATAGAAATTATTAAAAATTTAATACAGAACCGGAATTGAGAGAAATATTACAGTATAGCAGATAGAAATGCAAATTGTTCATCAAAGGGTTGCACGTAACCGTCAGGTGAGTGTTCTATGTTTCTGATAACTACTGCTGATCAAAGATTCTGGAAAACAGATGAACCTATTCTTTTCCTTGGTGAATGGTGTAAAATTTACAATCAGAGGGACATTTGGTCAAGATTAAATTATTCAGTATTACCCTATCATTGGAATGATAGAGAGAAATTGTATCAAGATTACTTGTATCTAGATACAATTTATGAAAAATATCTGCCGTTCTTAACTGAGAGACTGAACGCTCTCCATAATGTAAATTATTCGTTACGGTACTGGCGTATTGTTGCCGGCTTCTGGCTGTACCAGTTTATTGAGATAGTTTTTGACCGGTATCTTTCGATAAAACAGGCTACGGACTCTGGCCTGGTGAGTGAAACCTGGATATGTCCTCACGACAGAGAGAGATGGGCACCTAGTGACTTTAGTGATGCACTCCAATGGTTTTTTTCAGATGAGTATAATAATTACTTATACAGCAGGATAATCCAAAATCTCGGTGAGATACCATTCAGGATATTAGAGAGAGATCCATCTCTGGTATCTGACAATTCATTAAAACCAAATAAACCACATTTTCACGATTTTATCAAAAATCGGTTGGGCAGTTTCAATAAATATTTCCCATCTCGATGGAATCAAGTGGTTTTTGACATTACGTATCTGGATAAATGGGATAGTATACACTTGCAACTATCGCTGGGCCAGATCCCATATTTTGAGTTCCATCCGGCCTTACCTGAGTGCGATCCTTTTGACTCGTCAATGCGGGAAAAACTGATATTCAGAAGTGCTACAAACGAGTTTGAATCAATTTTGGATTGGATGATTGCTGAACACATCCCAAGAGTATATGTCGAAGGGTATTCTGATCTTCATATAAAATCACTTGATACCTTTCCAAAAAGACCTAAAGTAATCTTTACCGCCAACGCTTATAACGGCCATACGCTTTTCCAGTTATGGTCTGCATTTCATGTGGAACACGGTGCAAAGCTGATCGGAACACAGCATGGAGGGCATTATGGAAGTGGTCTCTGGTCTGCGTCGGAATCTCATGAGATACGTATTTGTGACAGATTCTATACAACCGGGTGGGAAACTGATGCCCCAAATATTCATCCGCTATCCACCGGTATCTTTAATGGAGCAATAAAACGAGTATCTCCTGATCCAGAAGGTACTATCCTGATGGTAAGTACCTCTCTTCCACGTTATTCATACTGGATGTACAGTGTCCCTGTTGGGCCGCAGATGCTTGATTATATAAATGATCAGTATCGTTTTGTCCGATCCGTTTCAGAAGAAGCACATGAAGACCTATTATTACGATTATATCCATTAGATTATGGCTGGAATGAAGCAAGTCGCTGGAGAGACGTCTATCCAGAAATCAAGTTGTATCAGGGTAGGAAATCGATCTATCAGCAATTAAATGAAAGCCGGTTGTTCATTGGCACATATAATGCGACAACATACCTTGAAACATTTGCAGCAGACTATCCAACGATTCTTTTCTGGAATCCGGATCAGTGGGAATTGCGTCCATCAGCCAAACCGTTTTTTGAAAAATTGCGCGCGCAGGGCATCCTTCACGACACCCCTGAATCTGCTGCCGAAAAAGTTAACGAGATTTATAAGGATCCACAGACTTGGTGGAATCGTACAGAAATCCGGAAGGCAGTTTCAGATTTCAAGTATCATTTCCTTCGTACATCGGACAACTGGCTTGAGGAATGGAAGCATGAATTTCAGGATATCGTAAAAGAATATGATTCCGTGAAATTAAGCCGGTAATGTACTAGAATTAAATCAGAAAGACACCCCATACCCAGCAGTCTGCAGTCCTAAAAGCAGTTCCTGATAATTTCGAATACGGTTCTGTTGCATCTGAACCTGACCGTGAATTGTTCTAATATCTCATGTGGAACCTCAAAGATTTCACCGAGGGATTAAACAGTGCTGTGTGATCGAGCGATGCAAAGGGATCCAATGTGGTATCCAAGGTGGCCATATTCTTATACGTGCTGCTTGCATTTCTTCGCCGATGAATCTCACCATAAAAAACCCCGTCAGATTGTACGAAGTGAAACGTTCGATTCATCAAACGGCTTCCTCTCACTTCCTCTCTCAACCGTCGTTCTGAGTCCACTTCTTTTTTAAGGAGTTATGACAGAATCCCTCTTTTCAGACTAATTAACGATATAAGTCCTAGATTTAATAAGAATGAAATTAAATAATCCGAAGAGCAAATGAACAAACCTATGGACTTATTGCCAACAACAATTCAGGCAATCATCTTTGATTTTGATGGGGTTTTTACTGATAACCGTGTAATCGTAGATGAAGAGGGGCGGGAATCGGTTATATGTAACCGTAGCGATGGACTTGGAATAGCCGCCGTAAAAAAATGTGATCTGTTTCTTCTTGTTCTGTCAAAAGAAAAAAACCCTGTGGTTCAGAAGAGATGTGAGAAAATGGGAATTCCCTGTGCCCATGGAATTGATGATAAAAAGACATTTCTTTCTGCTTGGTTGAAAGAAAACTCAATTGACCCAAATAATGTAATATATTTAGGAAACGATCTCAACGATATTGAATGTTTAGAATTTGTGGGGTGTGGTGTCGTGGTTGCAGACGCATACAATGATACGAAACGGGCAGCCAAACTTGTTTTAAATAATAAGGGGGGGCATGGTGCAGTACGGGAATTATGCGATTTGGTAATCACAAGATTTTCTTCTGTTTAACCGTAGTCTGATACCTGTTAACATATGCGTGCTTCCGGTGAGGTTTGACGTACTTCACATTATGAAAATAAATAATGAAGTCAAGTGTATTAATACCGAAGAACAATACCATAAATGAAATGCACAGAATTATTTAACATTTAGGAGCATCCGAAAAAAATGAAAGTTGCAATACTTTGCGGAGGATACGGGACCCGTATTCGTGATGTGGCGGAAAATATTCCCAAACCGATGATCCCGATCGGAGAGTATCCCATTCTTTGGCACATCATGAAATATTATTCATCTTGGGGTCATGATCAGTTCGTACTCTGTTTAGGGCATAAGGGTGATATTATCCGAGATTTTTTTGCGAATTACCGGTCCCACACAATGGATTTTACCATTGATATGAGTGGGAGAAAACCCGTTGAATATCATAATGAACAGATCGCAGAAAACTGGAAAGTCACTCTTGCTGAAACCGGACAACATGCAATGACTGGGGCAAGAATTAAACGCATTATGAAATTTTTCCCGGGAGAGGACAATTTCATGCTGACTTATGGAGACGGAGTCGGCGATGTCAACCTTGAAAAATTGATTGAATTTCATAAATCCCACGGAAAAATCCTGACGGTTACTGGCGTGAGACCCCCGGGAAGATTTGGAGAACTCCAGTGCAATAATAACGGGCTTGTCACAGAGTTTAATGAAAAACCACAGACCACCGGAGGAAGAATTTCGGGAGGTTTCTTTGTCTGTTGTAAGGAAATCTTTGATTACATTGATGACAGGGAAGATACCGTTTTTGAACAGGAACCTTTGCGGAATCTTGTAAACGCCGGGGAAATGATGGTCTTCAAACACGACGGATTCTGGCAACCCATGGATACTTCAAGGGAATACAATCTCCTTAACCAGATCTATGAACAGAAGAAGGCTCCCTGGGTGATATGGTGAATTCCGGATACGCGATCTTCAAAGATAAAAGAGTGCTGGTGACCGGTGATACCGGTTTCAAAGGGTCATGGCTTGCGTACTGGCTCTATCACCTCGGTGCTGACGTGTATGGATTTGCCCACTCCCCTGAGAGAGACTATGATCATTATGTTATGATAGGTCTCGAAAAACATATTCATCACAGGGACGGGGAGATCAGAGAGTATTCCCAGATTCATGATTTCATGAAACAAATCCAGCCGGAATTTGTTTTTCATCTCGCAGCTCAGCCACTTGTCCGGAAATCATATCAGGAACCTAAACTCACCTTGGACACAAATATTGGCGGAACCGTGAATATCCTTGAAGCGGTGAGGCATACGCCCGCGGTAAAAGTCCTTGTTACGATAACCTCCGATAAATGTTACCGGAATAAAGAGTGGTGCTGGGGATATCGCGAAAATGATGAACTGGGTGGCAAAGACCCATACAGCGCCTCAAAAGCAGCTGCAGAGATTGTATACTCCGCGTATCAGGATTCGTTTTTTAAAGACAGACCCCAGTTTGGAGCGGCAAGTGTCAGGGCAGGAAATGTGATTGGTGGTGGCGACTGGTCTGCCGATCGTATTGTTCCGGACTGCATCAGAGCGCTCCAAACTCAAAAACCAATTGAATTAAGAAATCCCAATGCCACCCGACCCTGGCAACATGTGCTTGAGCCATTGTCCGGCTATCTTCTTCTTGCATCCCGCCTGTATGAAGACCCAAAACAGTACCGGGAATCCTATAATTTTGGACCAGACAACAGGGAGATCCGTACCGTGCATGACGTTGCCAGAGAGTTAATTTCAGTGTGGGGATCGGGTCAGATTAGCATCACGAGAAAAAATAATGATCCCCCGGAATCAGGTCTCCTGCACCTGAACTGCGATAAGGCGCATCACCAACTGGGCTGGTATCCCCGGTGGAATTTCCAGAAGACTGTCGAACAGACTGCATACTGGTACAAAACAGTAATCGGCGGAAAAGATGCCGAATCGGTCACGAAACAGCAGATTATTGAATATATGGAGAGTTAATCATGATTGATGGTGTTTTAGTCAAGCCACTTCGGCAAATCCCGGATGAGCGGGGTAAAATCATGCATATGATACGCAATGACGATCCAGATTTCATTAGTTTTGGCGAGATCTATTTCTCATGCGTATATCCCGGCGTGATCAAGGGGTGGCACATTCATAAAAAGATGACCCTGAATTATGCGGTGCCCTTTGGCACCATCAAGCTCGTCCTCTATGATGACCGGGATTCTAGCAGAACACGTGGAGAACTGCAGGAAATTTATATTGGACCGGAGAATTATTGCCTTGTCCAGATCCCCCCCCTGGTCTGGAACGGGTTCAAAGGCGTCGGAACTACCGCATCGATTGTGGCAAATTGTTCAACAATTCCTCATGACCCTGATGAAATTGAACGATTAAATCCATTCGACAACCGGATAGGTTATAACTGGGATATCCGTCACGGATAAACCGGGCGATCGGGATTATGACAATTAAAAAAATTTTTGTAACCGGTGCAACAGGTTTCATCGGACAGCACCTCGTAGACCGGTTGCTGCTTGAAGGGTATATTGTTGGAGCGCTGGTAAGGTCTGCATCACCATCATCAAAATACTTCAGAACTGAAGGGATTTCGTATTTTCCGGGAGATATCCGGAATTATGATGAGATCAAGTCCGCGATCTCGGCATTCAGGCCGGATGTGATCATTCACCTGGTCACCTATTACGCGGTCATGCACCGGGCCGATGAGATCGGCGTGATGATAGATTCGAATGTGAAGGGAACGATCAATCTCCTAGATGCCGCAAAAGAAAATGGTGGCGTACAGCTCTTCGTGAATACCAGTTCCTGCGCAGTGTACAACCCGAAAAACCAACATCTCCGTGAAGACGATGCGATCAGGCCACAGAACCTGTATGCACTCACCAAGGTCCAAGCAGAAGAGGCATGCAGTTTCTATGCCAATACATTCCAGCTCCCCTGTGTTACCCTTAGGGTGTTTCCTCCCTATGGGCCCGGCGATCATGAACGACGTCTGATCCCGTATGTCATTGACTGTATCCTTAAGGACACTCCACCCAACCTGACCACCGGAAAGCAGGAATGGGATTTTGTATATGTCGATGATATTGTCAATGCATACATGGCCGTGCTGAAAACATATCCCTTCAAGGACAAGCATCCCGTCTTCAATATTGGTACCGGGACGCCGGTATCCATCCGATCGGTCGTAGAGAAGATACGCGGGAATATTGGTTCAGATATCGATCTTCCTTGGGGATCGGTTCCCCACCGGACAAACGAGGTCTGGTACAACTCTGCGGACATTAACAAGATCGGGGCCGAGCTCCACTGGTCCCCGGCAATTGGGCTCGACGAAGGTATCCAGAGGACCGTTGCTTGGTTCCGGGACTATTATCAGAAAGACCAACGATGATGCAGATCAGACTTCAATCGGTACAATGCAGCAACATGATACACGGCCTGCAGGATTCCCGCCATGACTGACAATCCCTTGGTCACCATCTGTATCCCGACATATAATCGGGCCGGTATGATTGGCAAGGCGATCGGGAGTGCACTTGCCCAGTCATACCATAATATCGAAGTGATTGTCGTTGATAACGATTCCAGCGACAATACTGCTGCCGTAGTGGCCTCTTATGTCGATAAAAGGCTCCGGTATGTAAAAAACGAGCGGAACCTGGGGTTATTCGGGAACTGCAACCGCTGCATTGAGCTTGCGACCGGTACTTACCTGCATATCCTCCATTCCGATGACTACATTGATCATGAGTTCACTGCACGATGTGTGGCGTTCTTTACGGAGCACCCCTCAGTGGTCCTAACAACAACGGGATCGCGTATTGTCAGCGATTCATTCGAGAAAGAGATGCCCTGCAGTGAAAAGGATATGGTATATCCGGCACCGGAGGGATTACGGCGCCTGCTTTCCACCCGTTCTTTTATTGTATGCCCGTCAGTCATGGTCCGGCGCGACATCTATCGGGAGGTAGGGCCGTTCAGCATGGAATATCCCTATTCCTCCGATTATTACCAGTGGCTGAAGATTGCCCGGAACCATGATATCGGATTTGTGAGCGGGGCGTGTCTTTTTTACCGGCAAGGCGAACACTCCGAGACATTCCGGTTCATGTTCTCTTCCCCGCAGGGATACATGGATATGTTAAGGATGTTTATCCAGATCCGTTTGGATCTGGGAAAAGAATCCGATCAGTATGCCGGTGAGATTCTCGCTGCGCAGCGACGTTTCATTCACGACTGCCTATTCGCCGGCTTTACCCGGGGTGATGATATGTCCGGCTTCTCACCATTGATCTTTATCGGGTTTTCACTTGCGTGCTGGACTATGGAAAGACCCCTCTTGGTCTCCCAATGGTTTGGGAAATTCTGCGATCTCTTCATCATCATCGCGACAGGATTGTTAATGAGCTGGTACCCGACCCGCAAGATGGTCCGAGCACTGTTTTTCTCCCGGAGAGACGGTTATTGATATGCCGGATTGGGAAAAAAAATGGTATGCAGGGTGCAGGTGTTACTACCGGAATTTCGGAACCCGAACCTGCAATGAAGCGTTCAGGATCTGATGAATGCGAACAAAAAACGCGTCCCTCCCCTCATGAAAGCACAGATATGGCAGGATCGCTCATTCTTTCTATAACAGGACATTTTGAAAATTTCCACAGGAGCCTGTACACAATGATCCTCCTCCTCATCGCCGACGGCCGCAGCATCCATACCCAGCGCTGGGCAGAGTACTTTGCAGAGCGCGGACACAAGGTTCACCTGGTTACCTATGATCCTATGGATCGTGTAATTCCCGGGGTCACCGAACACGTTCTCTCCTCCCGCTGGAAGAACCTGTATCTCTCCTATATCCCCCGGCATAGCGCCATCAGGCATCTCGTGCACCGGATCAACCCGGATCTCATCCATGCCCATTTCATCGCAAAGTACGGTTTTCACCTGCTCTGCCTGGGAGGCCGCCGCCCCGCCCTTGTCTCCGCGTGGGGCGATGATGTCCTGATCCTCCCCCGGAAAAGCCGTCTGATAGCATTCGTAACAAAAAAAGTCCTGGAATCTGTTGACCTGGTATATGCGGTCTCCCGCAATATCCAGGATCACATTATCCGCGATTTTCAGATTCCCTCGTCAAAGGTGCAGTACCTCCCGTTTGGTGTCGACACCGACCTCTTCTCGCCGCGACCCGACCGGAAAACGGATCCTTCTCCCACAATAGAAGTCTTCTCGAACCGGGGGTTTTTCCCGGTCTATGACAACGAGACCCTGATACGGGGATTTGATCTTGCGTACCGGAAGAACCCGGTGCTCCGGCTGATGCTCAAAGGCGACGGCCCGCTTGAACAGTCCGCACGGGATCTGGTATCCTCGCTGGGATTATCGGAGGTCATCACGTTCCAGAAAAAAACAGCCTATGCTGAGGTTCCTCTTGATTATCGCAGGGCGCATATCTTCATCACCACGTCCGTCTCTGACGGTACGCCCGTCTCCATTCTCGAAGCCATGGCAAGCGGCCTGCCCTGCATTGCAACGACCGTTGGCGGGATCCCTGAATGGATTGAGGACGGGAAGACCGGGCTCCTTATCGCCCCGCAATCCCCGGAACAGGTAGCCGGTGCACTGCTCCGGCTTGCCGCAGATTCCGATCTCCGCACTCGTCTGGGTACTGCAGCACGGGATGTCGTAGTCAAAAATGGCCAGTGGCGCACCCTGATGGCACGGGCAGAGAAAGATTATCTGGCCCTCATTGAAACATATAGACAGGACTAGACCATGAAGTGGGACGACAAACGGGTGCTGGTGACCGGTGCCGGGGGGTTCATTGGCAGTCACCTTGTCGACGAACTGTTGCAGAAGGGTGCCGATGTCACGGCATTCGTGCATTATAACGCCCGCAACGACTGGGGCATGCTCGAAGGGCGCTATTCGGACGCGACCCCGAACCTGACGGTCATTGCCGGGGATGTCACCGATGCCCTGTTTGTAAAAAAAGCGGTAGCCGAGAAAGAGTATGTCTTCCACCTTGCCGCCCTCATCGGCATCCCGTATTCCTATGTGGCCCCGGAATCGTACATCAATACCAATATCAAACGCACCCTGAACGTG
>Ga0265297_10010497_pt1 | contig 11628 bp, 11 predicted proteins | sample Munlanlwell13791_FD_192502 | JGI IMG/M metagenome (GOLD analysis project Ga0265297, IMG submission 192502) | Leachate microbial communities from a municipal landfill in Southern Ontario, Canada - Leachate well 137-91 | ecosystem: Engineered > Solid waste > Landfill > Unclassified | place...
GCAATCTCAAAACCGCTATTACAGCTACTAAATGATTCCAAACGTTCATTTTTACCGCTTTTGTTCGTATAAAGATAACAATACCCCTGCAATCCCGTCCGGCTCACCCGACCGCGCAGCTGATGGAGCGTTGAGAGGCCTAATCGTTCTGCTCCGACAATGACAACCGTCGATAAAGCAGGCAAAGAAATACCTACCTCTACAACCGTAGTGGCGAGGAGGATATTTCCCTTTTCACGAAACGCCATCAATACCGCCTCTTTTTCTTTGTCTTTTCCGTGGGTAACATAAACATTATCAAAATTCTTTTCCCAATACCCCCGTGCTTCATCGATACTTTGGTAGTTGATAGTTTCGCTCTGTTCTACCAGTGGATAGACGATAAGGACTTGATGCTTTTGGGCTATTTCGGAGCGGATATGCTCTAATAATTTTGTGAAATCACTTTTACCAATGATGCGAGTAGCAATATTTTTCGTAAATGGAGTTTGGACAATCAGACTCACATCAATGTGTGCCGAATCAATCATCGCCTGTGTACGGGGGATCGGGGTGGCGGAAAATTGGAGATAGTGTGGCGAGGTATCATTTTCAGTGAGCTTGGTTAGGGCATGGCGCTGAGCAGTACCGAAACGGTGCTGTTCGTCTACCATTACCAATCCCGCTTCCGGGAGAGGCCGATGAAGAAGTGCGTGGGTACCGATGATAAAATCATAATCCTCAAGCGAGCCTTTTTTCGTTGCATTGGTCACCAATGCTATTCGCAAATCAGGGAGAAACTTTTGCGCCTCCTCATAAAGCTGTGCGACGAGAATCGTTGTCGGTGCCATCAAAATACAGCGGTGTGGTTGCATCAAAACAACCGAAGCCAATATCACCATCGTTTTTCCCGACCCGACATCTCCGACAATCATTCTTCTTGCTGCATTGTTACCTGAGAGATCATTTTTTATTTCGGAAATCGCTTTCTTTTGGTCCTCTGTCAGTTCAAACGGAAGTGTTTTCATCCAAGCGCGTTCGTCTCCCGAAGCACGATAAGCGGTTTTATGATAACGGCGCTTATTTCGAAGACGGCGCATATATTCAAATAACTCTCCAAATTTTAGAGCATGAAGCTGTTGTTCACTCAAGGGTTTGGGGATATCAGGGAAATGGATAGTATAGAGTTCATGTGCTATTTTTTCAGGAAGCCCGTCCTGAATTAGATTATTTACTGTGATCGTTTTCTCAATCAAGCGGCGCATCACATCGATGCGTAAGGGAGTTTTATAGATGGGAACAAGAGATCCGACCGCATTGATTTTAACCGGATGAACAATCGTCCACTTTCCTAACTCCCATTGAGCTTTTCCGTAAAAATAACCTCTCTCATTTTTAGGAAACTGATGAATCATATAGGGCTTTGGATTAAAAATTATTCCATCGATTACGCTATCAAGGTTATGGGCAAAAAAAGTGATTTTGAGAGTTTTGGGGGTACGTACGACGTGCTCTACTGTCGCATCAATAACACAATAAGCATTATGGAGAAGTTCACGGCTTAAACGGCGATCTTCGAAAGAAATTGGGGCGATAAGCGATAGAGCGGTGACACTCCCGACCCCTAGACGGTGAAACTTGTCACCGTCCTCACTTGGTAACGATAGCATAGCTAAGGTTTGTAATTTCGTTATGACGTTTAATAAAATCGTTCACTTCATCAAGGCTAAGATTACGGATAGATTCTAACTCCTGCACACTCGAACCGAGCGGTTTACCGGAATAATATTCGCTAAATGTTCGACCCAAACGTTGAGAGAGAGTTTCCACACGAAGCGGTTCTGATCCTAAAAGAAACTTTTTTGCCTGATCCAGTTCACCTTGGGTTACCCCATCACGAACAAAAGTATCGATTACCTCGACAACCGTTTTTTTCGCTTCATCACCGGATTCCAATTTGGTTTGGAGATATCCGCTGAAATAGGTGTTGGTTTTGGCAACGGATAGACGTGAATAGGCGGAATAAGCAAGACCACGTTTGACCCGGATCTCTTCCATCAAGCGACTTCCAAAACCGCTGGAACCGAGGATAAACATTGCGACGCGGGCTTTATAAAATTCACTGTCACCTTCACGCATCGCGAACGGAGAACCGAAATAGAGATAAGCCTGTTCGGTATGCGGGCGTTTCAGGATCGATTCTTTAGGATCTTTACGAGGTTCATAATAACGCTCTTCACCCTTTTTCCCGACTTTCAAAATACTCAATACTGATTCGATTTTTTGTTTTGCGTCACTGACATTTATATCACCGCCCATAACGATCAGGACATTTGAAAGGACAAAATGAGACGTTGCAAAACGGGTCACGTCATCGAGTTTTATAGCGCCGATGCTCGCTTTGGTTCCAATATTTGGGGTCGCCATCGGCGTCCCTTCAAACAACACTGCTTTGAGTTCATCAGAGGCAACCGTATCAAAATCAGCCTCTTTGCGAGAAATATCACTGAGGGTCATTGTTTTGATTTTTTCTAATGTTTTTGGGGTAAAATTAGGTTCGCTCAGCTGCTCACGCAGCAATGAAAGTCCTCTATCAAACTCCTCCTTAAGGCTTCCGAGTTCGATAACAAACGTTTCATTTCCGGCATTAGCGCTAAGCTGTATTGCCCGTTCATCGAGAGCATCGGCAAAACCGACGGAACCACGTTTGAGGCTCCCTTCATTCAACATTTTGGCGGTTACGCGAGCCAAACCGATCTGTTTACCCTCATCAATACTGCCGCTGCCGGTAAAAACCAATTGCATCGAAACGATGGGGAGGCGTTTTTCCTCTTCGAAAATAACGGGTATTTTTACCCCTTTGACCTCAATAAAATCCAATGTGCTTGCCATAAGTGCTTGCCCTAATAATAAAATCGTGAAAAAAAGAAGTTTGCTAAAAGCGCGGTTCACTGCGCGTGGACTCTCCGTCGAGGAGAACGCAGCGTTAGCGTAGCCCAAAGGGGCTTTGCTCCTTGGGCGTTTCAAATTAATGTAGCTCACGCAAATTTCTCTAATACGTCATACGCTGTGTTACGAATCGCCGGAGTTTCACCGATATCACGGATCAGACGAACCATTTCGTCTTTTGCCATGCGAAATCCCGCACCGGCACTGCGAACCACATTCTCCTCCATCATCGTTGAGCCCAAATCATTTGCGCCATAAAGCAGTGCCATCTGACCGATATAGGGTCCCTGGGTTACCCATGAGCTTTGGATATTTTGGAAGTTATCCAAAAAGAGACGTGATACCGCCAAAAGGCGGAGGTAACGATTGGAAGATTGTTTTTCAATCTCAGGATGTTCTTCCATAAGCTGAGTATTTTGCCCTTGAAACGACCACATGATAAAGGCACGGAACCCTCCCGTCTCATCTTGGAGATCACGTATCAAGTTCCAATGTTCAATAATTTCTTCATCTGTTTCTACTGTGCCATACATCATCGTAGCGGTCGATTTTATCCCTAGTTTATGCGCTTGGCGGTGAACATTTACCCAATCTAGCGAATCCATTTTTTTCGGTGCGATGATATCGCGGACACGGTCGCTGAGAATCTCAGCTCCGGCACCCGGAATCGAAGCCAACCCTTTGGCATGAAGCCGTGAAAGACACTCTTGAATCGAGATGTGGGAAACTTTGGCAATAAAATCGAGTTCAATCGAGGAAAACCCATGGATAGTAATTGTAGGGTATTTAGTATGGATATGTTCGACCAAATCTTCATACCACTCAATTTTTAGTTTGGGATGGACGCCCCCTTGGAACAAAATCTGAGTTCCGCCGATCTCAAGCAACTCGTCGATTTTTTGGTCAATCTCTTCGAACGTAAGGACATACGCATCTTCATCTTTACCATGACGGTAAAAGGCGCAAAATTTGCAATCAACCCAGCAGACATTGGTATAGTTGATATTACGGTCCACGACAAACGTCGTAATTCCCTCAGGATGAAGCTCACGCTTACGCGCTGACGCCATCTTTCCGAGTTCTTTCAAATCACCGTGACGAATAAGGTCTAGGGCTTGTTCTTTAGTAAGACGCATGGTAATCTATTTGTCTTTGGAGATTGCGTCCAAAACGCCGTTAATAAATTTCGGAGATTGTTCGCTCCCGAATGCTTTCATCACTTCAATCGCTTCATTGATAATCACTGCTGAATCGAGTTCACCAAACATAATTTCGTATGCTCCAAGACGGAGTGTCGCACGTTCGATAGAACCCAAACGGTCAAAATCCCAATCTTTAAGATGCTTGTTAATCGCTTCATCCACTTGTGACAAATGTTCAATCACCCCTTTGAAAAGATCAAGGGCAAAATCGCGTTGTTTGTTACGGATTTTTTTCTCTTCGAGAATCTCATCACTGAAGTCGGCAATACTCTGGTTACCCAAATCGTATGCGTACAATAAACTTACTACCGCCATGCGGGCTTGATGACGTGTCGCCATTATGCGCCAATCGCTTCGTAAAGGTCAAGCATTTCGATCACAACGGTCATCGCTTCAAAGCCTTTATTTCCTGCTTTGGTTCCTGCGCGCTCAATCGCTTGTTCAATGGTATCAGTGGTCAATAATCCAAAAGAGACCGGTTTTTTATGTTTCAAACTCACCGTCGCAATCCCTTTGGTCGCTTCCGCTGATACATAGTCAAAATGGGGAGTTGAACCGCGGATTACCGCACCCAATGCACAAATAGCATCGTATTTGCCGGTACTTAAAAGTTGGTCGATCACCATTGGCAACTCGAATGCACCCGGTGCTAAAACATGCGTAACATCTTCTTCTGATCCGCCATGGCGTGCGTAAGCGTCTTTTGCCCCTTCAACCAATCTATCCACAATAAAATGGTTCCAACGCGTGCTGACAATAGCAACTTTCTTGCCCGGAATAACGTGCAATTTACCTTCGATAATCTTCATTTTTTAATTTCCTTTTACTGAGTCTATTTTTATAAGCGTTTCACTGAGTTCTTCAAGTTGCTCTAATTTTAACATATTCGGCCCGTCACTCAAAGCGCAGATCGGATCAAAATGGGTCTCGAAGAAAAAACCGTCTACGCCGACTGCCGCCGCTGCACGGGCAAGGTGGGGAACCATTGAGCTGTCTCCCCCTGTTTTACCCGTTCCCGTTCCCGGCATCTGCACCGAGTGGGTCGCATCAAAAACGACAGGTGCAAACTGTCGCATAATAACTAATGAACGCATATCGACGACGAGGTTACCGTATCCGAAACTTGAACCCCGTTCACATAACAAAACACCGTATTCTTGAGATGCTTCATAACTCACTTCATCACATCCGCGTGTTTTGAGTACTTTAGCAACCGAAAAGCGCATATCAGCCGGGGTCATAAACTGACCCTTTTTGATATTAACGATTTTATCAGTTTTCGCCGCCGCTACGAGGAGATCCGTTTGGCGGCATAAAAAAGCGGGAATCTGTAACATATCAACGACTTCAGCCGCAATAGGAACCTGATAGCTCTCATGCACATCCGTGACAATTTTATAACCGAAATCGTCTTTGACCTTTTGGAGTATTCGCAATCCCTCTTCGATCCCAGGTCCGCGATAGCTCTCCAGTGAAGTACGGTTGGCTTTGTCAAAACTCGATTTAAAATAAAAATCAAATCGAGGATCATTCTGATAGCGTTCGAGTGACTTGGCGATTTTAAAAATCGACTCTTCACTCTCGATGACACACGGTCCGGCTAAAAGTATCATCCATGCTCCTATGAGTTAATAGTGATATTGTACTGTGAAAAAATTAAAATCCCTTTCGACAAGGACGTTTATTTTTTCGCAACAGTTCATACCCTTTAGCACACTGCAAATGGATACGAAAACGATAACTTCGCATCACTATCATCTTTATCCAATAGCCTAATAAGCCGCTAAAACGGATCCATCCCAGCAATGAAATACTGGCATACTTTCCGCCCAGAGCTATAAGCGTCCCTCGCATCCGTAAATCAGAGGGGATCATCATTTCATTTTTCATCAGTGCAATGATATTTTTTGCCGCATGTTCAGCGCTTTGCACTGCACTTTGAGCTGTAGGTGGTATCAAATTCCCTTTTCTATCCTGTAATTCGGCTATATCTCCAACTGCAAATGCCTTTTCGCAGGATGGGAGACGTAAATACTCATCGACGATTAATTGCCCTTTTTTATTTTTCGGGACATCCAATCCTGCTGTTAACGTCGAGGCAACAATCCCACCCGCAAAAATCATAAAATCAAAACAAACGGACTCTTTTTCATTGAGAATAAGAGAATGTTCATCAACCGATGTAATACGGGAATGATTGATGATTTTCACCCCGAGCTGCAAAAGTCGCTGCGTTGCGTGTCGGACCAAATATGCTTCCATCCCGTCCAAAACATTTTCATGAGGAATAATTAAAAAAATATGGATATTTTCGCAGGTAAGGGTGTTGTCTCTGTGAAATATCCGTACATAATAGGCCATCTCCGCAGCAATTTCGACACCGCTCAATCCGCCGCCGCCGATCACGATATTAAAAGGCTCGGTGTGCCATCCCCCCTCACTCTCCATTTTTTCATACAAACGCTGTTCAAACTGCTGTTTAAATGCCAAGGAACCCGAAAGGGTTTTAACGCCATGAGAATGTTCTCTTAGTCCAAGGATAGAGCTCGGATACGCAGTACGGCTCCCGGCGCTTAATACTAAATAGTCATACGGATGACCTGAACTTTCTCCGAGAACATGTTTGTTGTCAAAATCAATCTCACGGACAGTGTCTTTGACGTAGAGCACCTGTTCTCCGTAACTCAGACAGAGTGCCACAAGATCGATCGAAACCATCGTCAAGGAGCATTCATTAGCAATCAATTCATACGCATCGGTCTGCAGATAGTGATAAGGGTGCTGATCGATTAATACGATATCGCATATTCCTGACATTGCCAAAACATTGAGTGCTTTAACTCCTGCATATCCTCCACCAACAATAACAACACGATGGCGTTTCATAATGTCCCTCATTCTAAAGCTCAGGAGACGATTATATCACTGTTTCATTATTGCAGTGGAACAAACAACAGCGGAGCTAAACGCCCATTGGAAATTATATCCCCCGAGTTCCCCTGTCACATCCACAGTTTCGCCGATGAAATAGAGTCCTTTCATTTTGACACTTTCCATAGTGAGGGGGTCAATCTCGCCCATGCCACTCCGCCTCGACACGCTTCGGCCTTGGAAAAGCCGAATGTTCCTGAGGGTGCCATCGCATAGTTACGGATACGCAAAACACTCTCCCACTCATCCGTATTTAACCGATTGCACGGTTTGTCTTCTACCCCGACAGCCTCTAAAAACGCTTTGATAAACCGTTTCGGCAACGGCAATGCGGTACTAAGCAGTTTTTTCTCACGACGGATAGCGTTTAACTCAAAATCGGGGAGGAAATCGATAACGATCTCCCCTCGATGCCAATAGAGCGATGCGGAGAGGACGACGAGGCCGCTGATCCCCTTATGAGCAAATAGCAAATCCTCGTCCAGCGTTTTACCTGCCACATGGATTCGTGCGGGGCAACTGATTCCGCTGAGTTCTTTCATCCAAAACTCTTTGGGCTGCAAGGTCAGTCCTACCAATGCAGGAGAAAACGGCACGGTTTGAATCCCGTAGTTTTGAGCAATCTTTACTCCGATATCACTTGCCCCGAGCTCTTTGTAACTTGCACCACCCGTTGCGACTACAACTCGACGGGCTTGAATTTTCCCTTTGTCGGTTGTAACGGTAAAAGGATTTTCCCCCTCTAAGGAGAGGATTTTATGTCCCAACAGAAGATCGCACCCATTTATTTTTCCCATCAAAATAGAGATGACCTCATCAGAACTTTTCGGGCAAAAATAGTACCGCTCTTTACGGATCACCGGACGCAAACCGCCCGCTTTAAAATACTCCAACAGTGCTTTTTGCCCAAATACTGATAATGCCTGTTTAACGAGATTCTCATCCCCTAAAAAATGGGTCTCGTCCACCTCAACATTGGTAAGATTACATTTGCCTCCGCCCGATGCTTTAAGCTTTAGTGCGGGTCGGTTATTTCCCTCGATAATCGCAATTTTTAAGGAGGTGCGTTCTCGCAACTGCGCCGCGCACATCAGCCCGCTCGCTCCTGCTCCCAGAATAATAACGTCGTAGTGTCTCATCGCTTAATCAACCGCAATACCAGCAGGGAAATAAGAACTCCCGCCATTGAAATATGGTCCCACGTAATCGTTTTATGACTCATCAAATAGTGAACGACAATCAATACAGCGGCAATATAGACCATTCTATGCCATGTTCGAAACAATCCAAACAGTTTTTTGGTTGAGGTAAGTGCCATGGTGAGCATAATGACAAATGCACCCATCCCAAATGCAATAAAAGGTTTCGTAAGCACTTCATGGATGACGCCTCCGACATGAAATTCCTGATCGATTCCGATAAAAAGCATCGCATGAATCAGTGCATAAAAAAAAGAAAACAAACCGGCCAAACGGCGATATCGAATAAGATTGAGTTTTAAAAATACACGTACAGGGGTAAAAGTAAGAGTAAGCGCCAAAAGCCAAAAAGCGCTGTCACCCGATAAATCGGTTAAAAATTTCAACGGATCGGTTGGAAATTTGGTCAATGTAAAAGGGATAAACTGCTCTAAAAAAATAAAAGATTCACGCATCCACTCCGGCTGAATCTCTACACTCAGACGGACGAAGGCATACCATGCCGGCAGTAATGCACCAAACCAAATAACAAATCTCATTAATAACCTTTTTAGTAAAACTTGCGTAAATTCATCCCTTTGTACAGATGTGCGACTTCCGTAGCGTATCCGTTGAAGGCAAGGGTATCTTGTTTAAAAAACTTTCCTATCACCCTCTCACGCGCCTGCGACCATCTCGGATGATCGACAGCGGGGTTGACGTTGGCGTAAAAGCCGTATTCATTCGGGGCTACTTCGTTCCACGTCGAGCGCGTTTGGTGTTCTTTCAACGTAATCTTTACGATCGACTTAATACTTTTAAACCCGTATTTCCACGGCACGACAAGCCGAATCGGCGCTCCGTTTTGCGGCATCAGCTCTTTCCCGTACAAACCGACTGCCAAGATGGTGAGCGGATGCATCGCCTCATCAATCCGAAGCCCTTCATGGTAAGGAAACGCAATAGTACCAAAACTTTGTTTTTGTCCGGGAAATTGGGCAGGATCAAACAGCGTCTCAAATTCAACGTATTTGGATTTTGAGGTCAGTCCGGCGGCTTTAAGCAATGAAGAAAGAGGAAATCCGACCCACGGTATGACCATCGCCCATCCCTCGACGCATCTAAGACGATAGATGCGCTCTTCCAAAGGGATTTTTTTTATGATTGCATCAATATCAAGCGTCTGCGGCTTTTGCACCTCTCCGCCGATAGCGACCGTCCACGGACGGGATTTAAAATGTTTCGAAAGCTTGGCAGGTCCCTCTTTATCAACGGAAAATTCATAAAAATTGTTGTAGGAGGTCACCAGATCAAAGGGGGTCAAGTCCAATGAACTTTTTTGTTTTTGAAAAGCCAAGGCAGCTGAAAGCGGGGAAGCCATTGCCAAAACAGCAGCCGATGCACCCAGTTTCATCAAGGCTCGACGCTCATGATAAACAGACTCGGATGTTATCTCTGACGAGGGGATCAAATCGTAATTGTGTCGTCTAAGCATCTTCAACCTCCAGTTGGCTATAATTGCACTATATTATCCAAGGGTTGGTAAATGTCCAAAAAACTCCATATTGTTTCATTAGGTTGTACTAAAAATCTCGTCGATACCGAGGTAATGCTTGGGCGTCTCAAAGATTTTGAAATGACCGATGCGAGCGGTGAGGCAGATGTCATTATCGTTAATACCTGCGGATTCATCGATGCAGCAAAACAAGAGTCACTAAATACTATTTTTAATCTCGATGCAGGACGTAAAAAAGATTCGGTTCTCGTTATGGCAGGATGTCTCTCTGAGCGGTACAAAGAGGAACTGTCCAAAGAACTGAGCGAAGTCGATATCTTCACCGGTGTCGGTGATTATGACAAAATCGACGAACTTCTTGCCGCTAAACAAAGCCGTTTTACCCCTGAAGTCTATCTCATTGACGGCGCAGAGCGAGTTGTAACCGGTTCGACGTATCATGCCTACATTAAACTCTCCGAAGGGTGTAATCAGGTGTGCAGTTTCTGTGCCATCCCCTCGTTCAAAGGGAAACTCCATTCGCGTGATTTAGAGAGTATCGCTCGTGAAGTCGAAGGATTGGTTGCCAAAGGATATTACGATTTCAGCTTCGTTTCCCAAGACTCCAGTTCCTATTTACGAGATCAAAACATCTCTGATGGTCTTATCCACCTCATCAAACGGATCGAACTGATCGACGGGGTAAAAAGTGCCCGTATCCTGTATCTCTATCCATCCACAACCACGTTAAAATTGATTAAAACCATCGGGGATTCGAAAGTTTTCCACAACTATTTCGATATGCCGATACAGCACATCAACGACGATATGCTTCGTATCATGAAACGGGGATTCGGAAAAGCAAAAACCCTCGAGCTTCTTAATGCCATGAAAGCACTCCCAAATGCCTTTATCCGCACCAGTTTTATCGTCGGTCATCCGCACGAGTCTGAAGCAATGTTTGATGAAATGGCAGAGTTTGCAGGGAGTTTTGGTTTTGATCGCATGAATGTCTTTAGCTACTCTGACGAAGAGGGAACAAGTGCCTATACGATGGACGAAAAAATTCCGTCTAAAGTGATCAATGCCCGCGCTAAAAAGCTCGGAAAAATTGCTTCGGATGTCGAAGTAACAAGTCTGCAAAAACTCGTAGGCACAGAAATTGCCATTGTCATCGATGGAGAGAGTGATGAACACGAATTCCTCCTCAGTGCCCGCGCACTCAACTGGGCACCTGATGTGGATGGTGAAATCTACGTCAACGACCGAGAGATTGAAGGAGAACTTAGCTTCGGTACAATCTACCAAGCCCGTATCACAGAACTCGCCGAAAAACGCCCGCTGGCAACCGTAACGGGAAATGTCTGAACTTCTCCATCTTGACCTACTAAAAGAGGGGAAAGTTCTCCTTGCCTTCTCGGGAGGGGTTGATTCCACTGCCCTCTTTCATCTTCTCCTTGAACACACTATTTCGTTTGATATTGCCCATGTCAACTATCATACACGCTCCTCCAGTAACACCGAAGAGCAAAGCGCTATTGATCTCGCCCAAAAACACAATATCCAATGTCATATCCATTCGTGCCGTTTAGGGGGAGCAAATTTCGAACATCGTGCCCGCGAAGAACGATACCGATTTTTTGGATATCTGATGAAAAAATACGGCTATACCTATCTCCTTACCGCCCACCAGCTGAACGATCGTTTGGAGTGGCTCATGATGCAAATGTGTCGCGGATCGGGTCTACCGGAAATACTCGGTATCCGCTCACACGATACACGTGAGGGGATCGAAATACTCCGCCCTCTACTCGAATGGGATCGTGAATCAATCGAAGCGTATCTTCATATTCAAAATATCCCTCACCACATTGATGAAAGCAACGCTGATGAA
>Ga0265297_10010498_pt1 | contig 11628 bp, 13 predicted proteins | sample Munlanlwell13791_FD_192502 | JGI IMG/M metagenome (GOLD analysis project Ga0265297, IMG submission 192502) | Leachate microbial communities from a municipal landfill in Southern Ontario, Canada - Leachate well 137-91 | ecosystem: Engineered > Solid waste > Landfill > Unclassified | place...
GCACACGGAGTTTGGGAAGGGCAGCAAGCCCAAGCGTATCTATATCAAGACCGTGACCGCCAAATATCCCAAGACAGACGTGCTCTGTTTCGAGTACGCCGACCAGGTGCCCCCTGAGTTCGTTGTTGATCTTGAGTTGATGCTCGAAAAAACGATCAAACAGCCCATCTCCCGGATCATCGAGGCGCTGGGCTGGAACTGGAACGATGTGGACCCGTCGCGGACAACACTGGCACAGTGGGGCCTGGGGTAACTTATTTCGCTGACAGCCTCTCGTTCAGCTTCTTGATCTGGTCCCGCAGTGCAATCGCCTTCTCGAAGTCGAGGCTCTCGGCTGCGTCATGCATCTGCTTCTCAAGGTCGATGATCACGTTCGGGATCTCGGTCTTCGGCACGTGCCTGGTATCGGTAACTTCGACCTCTTTCTCTTTCACGGGCTTGATGATGGTCTTCGGGACAATGTTGTGCTTTTTATTGAATGCGACCTGAAGGGTGCGCCGGCGTTTCGTCTCGGCAATCGCCTTCTTCATGGAGTCGGTCATGTTGTCGCCGTAGAGCACGACCTTCGCGTTCACGTTCCGGGCTGCCCGTCCGATGATCTGGATCAGGCTGCGGGCATCCCGAAGGAAGCCCTCCTTGTCCGCGTCCAGGATACCGATGAATCCGACCTCGGGGATGTCAAGGCCTTCCCGGAGCAGGTTGATCCCGACCAGGACATCGAACTTGCCGAGCCGGAGCTGCCGGATGATCTCGCTCCGCTCCAGCGTCTGGATCTCGGAGTGGAGGTACCGGGTCCGGATCTTCCGGTCTGCGAGGAACTCGCTCAGTTCTTCGGCAAGTTTCTTGGTCAGGGTCGTGATGAGGACACGGTCGCCTCGCGCAATCGTTTTTTCCACTTCGCGGATCACGTCATCCGTCTGCCCGGTGATAGGCCGGACCTCGACCTCCGGGTCAACGAGACCGGTGGGCCGGATGATCTGTTCGACTGCTTTTCCGGATTTCTTCAGCTCGTACTCGCCCGGCGTTGCCGAGACGAAGACGACCGAGTTCATGTACTGCTCGAACTCGTGGAACTTCAGGGGCCGGTTATCATAGGCACTCGGGAGCCGGAAGCCGTAATCAATCAGTGATTTCTTCCGCGAGCGGTCCCCGTTGTACATCCCGTGCAGCTGCGGGATCATCTGGTGGCTTTCGTCGATAATCATCAGGAAGTCGTCCGGGAAATAGTCGAGCAGGCAGTAAGGTTTCTCGCCGGCATTTCGGCCGTCGAAGTGCCGGGAGTAATTCTCGATGCCCTTGCAGGAGCCGGTCTCCTCGATCATCTCGATGTCGTACCGGGTCCGCTGCTCGAGCCGGTGGGCCTCGATCAGGCCAAGGGAGGGGAGGACTTCACCAAGCTCTTTCTGGATCGATGCGATGGCAGATTTCCGGGCGCCTTCAGGAGTGACGAAGTGGCGGGCAGGATACACGAAAAAGTACTTCATCTCTTCGTTTACCACACCGGTGTTCTTGTCCACCTCGCGGATTCGTTCGATCTCGTTCCCGAAGAGCTCGATGCGGATGATGTTGTTGAAATACCCGGGGATGAAGTCGATGGTATCGCCCTTGACCCGGAACCGGCCCGGCATCAGTTCGAGGTCATTTCTCTCGAAGAGGATATCGATGAGCCGACTCATGATCTCATTTCTTCCCATTTTCTGGCCCACGGTCAGCTCAAAACCCATGTTCCGGAAGTTCTCCGGGTTGCCGAGACCGTAGATGCAGGAGACCGAGGCAACTACGATCACATCTTTCCGGAACGAAAGCGACGCCGTGGCGGAGAGGCGGAGCTGCTCGATCTTGGGGTTGATGGCCGAGTCCTTCTCGATGTACTGGTCCTTGGCGGGAATGTACGACTCGGGCTGGTAGTAATCATAGTACGAGACAAAATACTCGACGCGGTTGTTCGGGAAAAAGTCGCAGAACTCAGAGTAGAGCTGGGCAGCGAGGGTCTTGTTGTGGGCGAGCACGAGCGTGGGCTTCTGTGCTGCTGCGATCACATTCGCCATTGTGAAGGTCTTGCCGGAGCCGGTGACACCGAGCAGGGTCTGGTACTGCTTATTCTCCTCAAGCCCTTTGGTAAGCTCTTTGATCGCTTCCGGCTGCGAGCCGGCCGGCCCGAACCCGGAGACCAGCTGGAATTCTGTCACGGTGCTTAGGATCTCGGACTCTGGTATTAAAAGGAATGGGGATGCGGCAGGAAAGTGATCCGTGAACCCTGAGGTGACGCGTTCCTGATAAAAATCCTTGCAACGAAGATTCAAGAAAAAATACCGTAAAAATATGCGGAAGGAAAATGTGTTATCCGGCACGCGGTAACCTGGCGCAACGGGCATCAGAAACCAGGGGTACTCCCGACCGAACAGGGATGGTGACGCCCCTCAACACCGTGTTCCTGCACCATGACCGCATTTTTTCCTGTATCTGCACCGGATGAATCGCATGCAAAATCTTTTTTGGCCTGACGTTTCAGTAGGCGTATGAAAGGCGCGGTTCCTTTTCTCTGTCTCCTGCTCGCTGCAGTCTGCATTGCAGCACCGGCCTCAGCCTTTGTCGACCGCAATGGTCTGACATCGGCTGCACAGTTCAAAGACTATCTTCCTGCATCGTATCTTTCGAAGGCCGGGATCACGGACAGCATGACCGTTGACCAGGCCCTTGATGCGTACATTACCTATGCACTCAGCTTCTCGTCCCCGACAGCGTATGCATACATCGCACAGCTCTCGAGCCCTTCGCAGGTAACCATCAATGCCGGCGGAAGCACAACTTCCGCATCGCGAGGTGATGTGGTTGCCGACGGCTGGACCATCGAAGCCGCCAACGGTGCCAGCTTCGCTATCCGGTTCCCGGGCGGCGTGACGCATACCATCATCGGGCCGTACACCTATACAGTGCCGGCGTACGGCGCATGGGGCTCGAGCGCAACGTTTGGCGGCAGCGCAACAGCGGCAGCAACAAGTGTCCCCACAAAGAAAGTCACAACAACAGCCGCAACAACAGTGGCAACAATGAGCAGCACGGGTACAGCTCTGCCGGACACTTCCGGGTATACCGTCATGAAAAAGGAGATCGATTGCCGCGGCTCCAACAGCCAGCAGGTCCAGATCGTTAAATTGAAAGGAGATGTTTACGTGGTCCACTATTCCCGGGACCCCGCAAACCCCGATTATTTCCAAAGAAAAATATCCGCCTCATCCACGTGGACACCGGTCTCCGATGAAACCACCATCGTTGTCGGTGCAGGCTCCTTTGCCACCATTGAGGATGGACTGGACTCTGTTACAATTCCTGAGAAGTCCCTTTTTGTGATGGAGCCCCGTATTAAAGAGTGTATTCTGGATGTACCAATTACCGAGATGTTTTCCGGCGGGAAGCCCGTATGGCGGGAGAAGACGATTATTGATAAGGTCGTCTATGGATTCAAGGGCTGGCTGGACAAATTCACGGAGGAGGTTTTCCAGATCCAGACACCCACAGTAACAGCCGGAGTAAGAGGATAACCCGGCCGGATTATCCTTTTTCCCGGTGCAGGGTCATCGCCAGCGCAAAGGAATTCCCCCCGGTGTCCTTCCCGCTGGAGTATGTCAGCACGATGACCATTGTATCCGGATCCGTCAGCGTACCTTTTGCCCAGCCGCCCGGCTGGTCGATGATAGTAAGCGATTTTCCCTCCGGATCAAAGATGCCGAGGATAGTCTGGTTTACGTCCGGCCCATCCGGCTGCCGGAAGAGCTTGAACCCTTTGACAACGGGACCTTCCTGAGACACGAACACCCACGTGTTCTCCCCGACTGTGACATCCTGGATGGTTGTATTCAGGTTCCAACCACTTTCATCTGAGGATTTCCATGTACCGGTGATGTCCGGATAGGTCTCGGTCGCCACGGGTGTTGTAGTGGTACCGGGAGCCGATGTGCATCCCGCACTCAGGAGAACCAGGACAAGAATCGTTGCATGGCAGACTGCAGATCGGGACAATTTCATGACAGAAATACTCCTGCTGAAAAATATTTATGCGTTCCGGACACTGCCCCGGGCATCGGCCCGGTATCACTCATGGCCCAGGATCGTCTCCACCCATGCACGGTTTGCCCGCAGGGCGCAACCGCCTTCCGATTCTGTAAGGATCTCCGGTTCCTCGCGGATTCTGACGAACAGCCGGGACTTCAGCGCCTCTTCCAAGGGAATTTTCGCAAGGTTCGCATCCGAATAGGGTGCTGCCGGGCAGGGCTCGAGATTTCCTGAAGGGCTCACGTGGACAAAACCACGCCCCGCTGCAAGACATCCGCCGTACTCGTCCTCATCGCCCGGAAAACCGATAAAGAGAGCCGGGAATTTCCGGTTGAAATCGGAAAGAACGATCTGCAGGACCTTCTTCTGCTCGTGGGTGAGGACAAGGCCTTCTGTTCCCGGTTCCATCGGCACGTACTCAACGAACGTGAGGACGCAGGCCCCGGCAGCATGCATCTCACGGACGAACGCTTCGCCCGTGACCCGCGAGAAATTTTCCCGGGATGTCGTAACCGATACACCATAGAAAACGCCGCGCTGCTTCAGCCGGGCACAGACAGCGAGCAGCCTGTCGTAAATCCCCTCCCCGCGGCGGGCATCGGTCTCCTCCCGGAATCCTTCGAAACTGATGACGGGAACGATGTTCCGGTACTGTGCAATTCCCGCGGCAGCCGCATCGTCGATCAGGAGCCCGTTCGTGAAGACCGGGAAGAGGACTTCCGGATGGCTGCGGGCGATGGTGAGGATTTCATTGAGTCTCACCAGCGGTTCGCCGCCCGCAATGACAATCACCGAGACCCCGAGGTCTGCTGCCTGGTCGACGACTCCGGCAAGTACCTCCGTACTCATCTCGGGCACCGGTTTCTCGTGGCGCCCGTGCATGTAACAGCCGGAGCAGGCAAGGTTGCAGCGGGAGGTGATGCTCGCGATCATGACCGGCGGGACAATCAGGCCATTATTCTCGTGACGCTTCCGTACGGAGGCTGCTTTCTTCTGGTGGTGGAGGATGACTGTCCCGGGAATTGCAAGAGAGGGATCGTGAGCAATAATCCGGAGTGCCTGCGCGAGCGTGTCACGGATGGTCGTATCGAACCTGTCACGAAAATTTTCACTATTCATGTTCTGCTCCCGCTTATTCGGGTTATGGTACCGGACTCTTCCGGTTCCACCGCTGCACCGCAGTCACCAACCAGCCGGCGATCGCACCCAGCACGATGACAAAGGCGAGAATACTGAACCCGAACTTGAGAAGCGTGGCCGCCATGGTGATCTGGGCGATGCTGTACATCTGGAAAGGCCAGGCCAGCAGCATGGCGATGATGCCGAGGTTCTCCAGGTAATCAAAGAGGGCCCCGATGACCGGAATGATATTGAGCCGGTGCCACCCGCTTCCGGCGGGAAGCCACCGTTGCAGGAGCCATGAGATGAATGTCGAAAGGAAGAGCGCATAGAAGAACGGGACAAACATGTCGAGGGGGATGATACGGGTCAGCTCGAACGACCGGCCGGCCTCGCCCATCGCTGCAAGGAACGCGTACGCCTGTTCCGGCGTGTAGAATAGTTCCATGTCAAGGATGCCCACGCCGCCCGTGATCGCTTTGAGTTCCGCGACCCCGAACGGCCTCCCGTTGACCAGCGATCCGGTTATGAGCAGCCCGGCCAATGCTGCAACGATCATGCGCCATGACGTGATGCCGATGATCCGGTCCGATACCAGATCAAGAATCCGTTTTCCGCTGCCGAGTCCGTTCATTATGACGCCCCCTTATGTTCCATCATATCCTTCCGGATCTGTCGTGCCGAGAGCCAGCCGGTCACAGTCCCGATTGCATGGTACACGGGATTGACCGGGACGTCCACGAAATACTTCACACCGGAATCAAGCCACCCTTTCTCCTTCCAGTACCGGAAATCCGCGGGAGACACGCCCATCAACTGGGAGAACGCTGCACGCTGCCCGTGAAAGATCAGTACGTCCATCAGCCCCGGGCTCCTCCGGGCCGGACGGTTCAGGGCAGCGGCAAATTCTTTTGCGGCCCGGGCAATCTCCTTCCGGTTCTGTTCAGTCTGGCGCCGGGACAGGGGCTCGGCGGTCACCGTCCCGGCCTTTCCTGCGACCTCGAACCCCCAGATCCGGGCAACCATATCAAGGTATTTCTGGACATCGTCATTGCCAAGGATACCGGCAGTCGTGATGATGATGGCTTTCTTGTCAAAGAACCGCGGCCGGTGGAAAACGTAACTCAGGCGATCGATAAAGATCTTCATCTGCCCGGATACGCTCATACCATAAACGGGGGTGGCAAAGACCACTGCATCGGCGTCCTCCATCTTCCGTTCAATGATGCGTGCATCGTCATGACTTGGGCAATGGTCTTCCCCGAGCGAGAAACAGGCAAGGCATCCTTTGCAGGGTGCAAGGTCTGCATCCTTCAGCCAGAGATACTCGAAGTCCACCGGGAGTTTCATCTCGATGAGCCCGCGGAGCTCTTCGCATGCCCGGAATGTATTCCCTTTCCGGGGACTTCCCATAATGACCAGAACCTTCTTTGTCTCCATTGTTATCATCATCTCCAGGTATAGCGGACAGCCCCCTGAGGACAGATGTCCGCACATTCGCCGCAGAGAATACATTCCGCCTGCTCCATCCTGCCCTGTTTAACCATCGTATTCACGTCAAGACTCATGGGGCATCCTGCCGAACACGCCCCGCAATCAATGCACCGGCCGGAATCGGCAGCAAGCTGCAGAGCCGGCCAGCGGAACAGGTTGCGGATGTTCCGGCCGATCATGAGCATCGGTGCAATCGGGCAGAACGTATGGCAGAACCCGCGTCTCCCAAAGACGAACGTGAATGCGAGAATGATGATCACCGGGCCGAGAAACGCGGCAACGCCCCCTGCTGCAAGAATGGAGATTCCGCTCTCCGTCCGGTAGAAGAGGTCGATGCCTGAAAGCCCGCCGGCCGACCAGGTTGCGTACCCGATTCCCCCGAAAATCCCGAGAAACACGAGATACTTCAGCCAGTCCAGTCTTGTTGTCCGGAGGCGCGGGTCAGAGAAAATCCTCATAAGTTCCTGCAGGCCGGCCGAGGGGCAGAGCCACCCGCACCAGAGCCGGGCGAGCACGAGCGAACCAAGGAAGAGCAGGATAAAGACAACGAGGCCGCCACTCACGATCCCAAGCCCGGCCGCCTCGGTGATAATCGGGCACGAGATGTAGGCAAACGTGACCGGGTAGAGAAGGAACGAGAGGATGACAAGTGCAAGGCGCACACGCTGCCGTCGCGACCCCGGAATCATCCTTCCTGCCGGCATGCCGTTCATTCTCCTTTCCTCGCATCCACCCTGCACGGGATCATACCTTCTTTACCTGTGCACGACGCCGAACGCGATCGCTTCCTTCGGGCAGGCATCGGCACAGCTCGCGCAGAGGATGCAGTCGGCGTTCTCCATCTCGTCCTTCCTGACCATGGCATTCACGTCAAGGCCCATGGGGCATTCCTCCGAACATTTTTTACAGTCGATGCAGCGGGTGGAGTCGGCGGAGAGACCGAGTGCCGGCCAGTGGAACAGGTTCCGGATCTTCCTTCCTGCTACCATGATACCGGCGATCGGGCAGAACACGTGGCAGGTCCCGCGCCGTCCGGTGAGATATGCGATGATGAAGATGAAGGCAAAGATCGTGCAGACTATCATCAGGATCTGGAACGAGGTGATGGAGATGCCGTTCACGGTGCCGTAAAACGGATCGACCGCACGAATCCCGCCGGCCCCGAAAAACGCGTACGCGATCAGGCCAAGCCAGAGAACGGTGATGACGTACTTGATCCAGTTCCGCCAGCCTTCCTTCACGGTGCCTTTTATCACCGGCGAACAGATCTCCTGCCATGCCCCCATCGGGCAGAGCCAGCCGCACCAGAGCCGGGCAACGACAAGCGAGAGGAGGAAGAGTGCTATGTACAGCAGCAGGCTGCCTGCTGCAACACCTTCCGCGGCCCCCATCATGACGATGATGGGCGAGATATAGAAGATCGTGACCGGGATAAGGATAAAGGACAGGATCAGGATCCATTTCCGGATATTCTGGCGTGACGATATTGTTTGGGTTGCATTGTTTTCTTTCATGATAATTTCCTTCATTCAGAGCTGCTCGTCCGGCGCTTCGCCACGCTGGGCTTTCATATCGGCAATCTTCAGGCCGGGGTGCCGGTACCTGCCCCTCCCTTTTGTCTTTTCCGTCCACTGGATCGCTTTTGCCGGGCAGAGGTTCAGGCAGGCCATGCAGAGCTCGCAGTGGTGCTGCCACTCTGGTTTCTCCTCAACCATGACGATGTTCTGTACCGGGCAGACCCGCGAGCAGGTTCCGCAGTGCGTGCAATTCTCATCGGCGAAAAACTGCTTGTCCGCCTCGCGGATCTGACGTATGAACTTGTCATACACGACCCATTTCAGGAATGACGTGACGGGGGAGATTTTCGGCCTGACCATGATGCCGTTGTCAATGTCGCCCGCGATTGCTGCGAGCCGGGTATCTGCTGCTGCCAGATTGTCGTCCATCTTCTTCCCATCAGCAGGGGAGTAAAGCGGCACGAAGTTGCCGACCATCCGGACAACCCACGCTGCATCGAGCGGCCGGCAGTTTTTCTTCCGGACAATATCGTTTGCCTGATGGAGGGCAGATGCTCCGAATCCGCCCATGGTCATGACACAGAACGTGTAGCCGGCTTTCATGAGGTCCAGCCTTTCAAGAAATTCTGCAACAAGAGCAGGAAGGCCGAGATCATAAACCGGTGCAACGATGCCGACCCGGTCGGCTGACGGGACGATATCCCCGGTAGTATCTTTCAGCGATGCGATCGGTACAAGCTCGCAGTCACCGAGGACTGCAGCAATTTTCTTTGAAGCGGCAAGCGAGTTGCCCGTGCCGGTGAAGTAATAGATGATCGTCTTCATGATCTGTTCCCCGCTTCGCGGACCTTTGCGATGAGCGCGGCCACCAGTGTGCCATCGTCGATCTCCCTCTTGTTCAGGGAGAACTGCCCAATAACAGACATGCCCTTTGCCGCCAGTTCTTTTTCCAGTACCTCAAGGGTTTTGCCCGGTTTTTCCCCGCAGGTGGCATAAATTATCACCGGTTTCCCCCCGCATCCATGGAGCCCGGCAATGGCTTTCCGGATGGCCGGGACAGGCTTTCCCCCCCAGACCGGTGTTCCGATGACCACAAGGTCTGAGCCGGTCACATCGATCCTGTCCGGCACGGTACCACATTCCGATACGTTCATGCCGGGAGAATGCCGGGCCATGAAGGTGACAAACCGGGACAGGAGATCGTGTGACTTCACATCAATGATCTCTCCTCCGCAGGCATTCTGGATCCGTTCCGCGATTCCCCGGGTTGTCCCGGAATAAGAAGCAAATATTATACTTGTTTTCATGTCTTTTCTCCTGGGTTCCCACCCTTCGTTTCTTCCCTAGCGCTCGCGTCACCCGCTGCCCGCAACGGGTTCGCTGCAATGATCTGCCGGAGTATTTCCCCGCCCGCATCCGGGTTCTTCGTATCCTCCGCATTCAGGCTGATCTCCGCCATGACCGTGACCCCCCGTTCCGCAAGGGTCCTGGTCAGGATCGGCAGGGCTTCCCCGGGCCGGTTGATGCAGGTGGTAAAGACCACGGCCATCTTTCCCTCGCAGCCACGGAGGGCGTTCACCGCAGCATTGATAGCAGGAGCGGGCTTCCATGCCCAGACGGGAGTGCCGATGATCAGGAGGTCATAGCCCGAAACATCGATCTCGTCCGGCTCGATCGCGTCGCAGGCGCCCTTCCGGGACCGCAGGACACCGGTGGTGTACGCGGTGAAATTGGAGTACGGGGTCTTTGTCCGGACCTCGATGAGGTCGCACCCGCCCGCGTTCCGGATCCCCTCGGCAACGGACCGGGTGACGCCGGAGTAGGAATAATAGATAACACAGGAGCGGACTGCCCGGCCGGGCGCGGCCTTCCGGATCATCTCGCGGCTGCACTGCTTCATGATGCTTGCGTACATCAGCTCGAAGTGTTCCCGGAACTCCATTATCCGCTCGCGGTTGATGGTGTAATAGACATAGAACCCCTCCCGCCGCGACTCCACAAGCCCGTCAGCCCTGAGGGTCTTCAGGTGCTGCGAGACTGCCGGCTGGGAAATTTTCAGCCGGGCCGCAAGTTCGGAGACACCGAGTGTCCCGCTGGGATCTGTTGAGAGGATGTAGATGATCTGGAGCCTTGTTAAGTCACCCAGGGCCTTGAAGGTCCCGGCCATTGAAGGGACGATCTCGCAGAGCTTGTTGCACTCAGGGCATTTTTTACAGGGCTCCATAAATCCGTATAAGTGTTTGCTTATACACTTATAATGTTTTGGCCCAACATCCGCTGCGAATGGCAGTACCCGCAGTGTTCGCGCAATGCCTCAATAAGAAGAAGGGGATCAGTACTTGGGACTGATCTTGCGGAGTTTTGGATCGATCTTGTACGCGATCGGCCGGTCGAGCAGGTCAAGTGCATTCACATTCTGGTCGATCAGATCCTGGTAATTGAAGTTCTCGGACTTTATCGAACTGCCGTCCCCCCACATGACCACGATTCCTTCCGGTACCTTTTTGCTGGCAACGATGTCTGGCATACACTGCGATGGGAGCGGCAGGTAATGAAGGTTGCGACATTGCCAACAACAGGGACTAGCTTCCTGCGATCTTCAGGAGGAGTCACGTGACAGGAATGTAAATCTCCGTCAGGATCTCTTCCGGAGGGACTTCCTGCGGATCATTGGGATAGATCTCGCGGATCGGACCGATGATCGTCAGTCCCTTTTTTTCTATCCATGCGAATGCTGAAAGGTATGTGGGTTCGCAGGATTCGTAGGGGCCCTTATGCGTGACATGAACCATCTTTCCTCCGGGCAGCGTGTAATGCCGGATATCCCCGCTTCCCGACGCAGGACCTGTCACCGGCCAGGCAATTTCAACCCGGGCAGTACCATCTGCATTTGCCGCTTTTACTGCTTCCGGAGAGCATTCATGGCAGTTAAAGATGGGCGGGCCGGCAATGGCAATCTTCTGTTCCATCATGAAACTGAGCACGTTCATCAGGAGCTCCGGAATAAGGGCATAGGTTCCGGTCTTCTCGGTCCCCAGGACATCTAAAGGAGGTACCTCAACGATGGTTATTTCTTCTGACATACAGGAAAATCATGGTTTCACGTATTATCAACATGGTATGCAGGATGTGAAAATGAAGGAGTGCGGCACCGGGCAGCCCGTAAAAAAACATCTCCCGTCACAAAGACAGGGAGAAAAATCAGATGGGTTTATAGTGCCCCCACTTACCAAGGGCCTCCTTGAGCTCTTTTGCTTTCTTTGCCTTCTCTTCAAGAGAGATGCCTTCCTCCCACGCTTCCATCGCCTGCATGGTCGCCATTGCACCGGCCCGGGTCCCCTTCGGGTGGCCGTGGATGCCACCGGAAACGAGCAGGACCAGCTCGGTACCGTAGATATCCATCACGTCCGGCACAAGACCCGGGTGCAGGCCTCCCGATGAGACC
>Ga0265297_10010499_pt1 | contig 11625 bp, 12 predicted proteins | sample Munlanlwell13791_FD_192502 | JGI IMG/M metagenome (GOLD analysis project Ga0265297, IMG submission 192502) | Leachate microbial communities from a municipal landfill in Southern Ontario, Canada - Leachate well 137-91 | ecosystem: Engineered > Solid waste > Landfill > Unclassified | place...
GGAATATATTGTGGAAAGGATGGGAATATTAACATCATTGGGTAAAATCGCAGATGAATTACTTGAGTTATTCAAAAAAAGTAAAAAATTTACATTTGAAACTGAAATAGAAAATATTCCTATAATTCTAAAGTGTGAATATAAAAAAATAAAAGGAAACCATGATGGTCAAAATACTCATTTATATGACAATGTTTTTTCGTTTATTATATCTAATATCAATAGATCTATTATAATTCATGAATTAAAACATGTTCATTATGATAGAGTGACAAAAGGTTCTGATAATAAATATAATCTGATATCACATATTTCCAGATCAATATTAGATTATAAATTTAAGTATATTAATAAGACACCAGAAACTCTCTATGATATATTTTATTATACAAATCCTAATGAATTCGAAGCATATTTTAATAGTATGTATGAAGAATTATTAGAAATAACTAAAAACAAATCAAATAAAAGAGAAATAATTACAAATTTTTTGAATGATACTGAATTATTTATGATATATGATTTTTATTATAAAAATGAATTTGATATAACTGATTATTTTTATAATAACACATTTTTATCTGAATATCTTGATGAATATATAAGAATTTTGACAGATTTTAAAAATGATGGAGAAACAATGGTTAATAATAATAATTTTTTAAAGAGTCAATTTAAAAAACTTATAGAAATTTTCAAACAACCCAAGGAATTAACGATTGATCAAAAGAAAACATTAAATGACATAAATAAAGCTATAAATAAGACAGTTAAAAAAAATTATAAAAAGTTATTTAGACTTTATACTTTAATTTTAGATGATATTAATGAATCTAATTCGAGATGGTATCGTAACTATGAAATTATTAAAAATCCTTTAAAAACAGCAGGTGAAGATGGTTTATGGTCAATACCTGAATTATATTGGATGAAATATGGAAATAAAATTCAGAAAGGATTTGAAACAATTTCTATTATACAAAGTAAAGAAGCAATAGATAAATGGTTTGATTTTTCAGAAAAAACAAAAAAGATATACGAAACTTCATATAATGATGTTTTAAAATATCAACAAATAGGTGATCCATCATCAGATATTTTATTTTCTTCTAAAAATTCAGAATTTTCGGAAGAAACTATTCACATTACAAAGTTAAGAGAATTAAATAATATGTCAAATGAAGAGACTGACGACAGTTATAGTTATGAACAAACACTATCTTATTTTAAAGAATTAGGTTTAGATGAAGATGAAAGTATAACAAGAAGACTATTCAAGAAAATTGTAGATGGTATCGAATTAAGTTCAATTGTGGTTGATGAAAACTATAAACTTTTGGATGGATTTCATAGATTAGCAGCTTATTCTGAATTATATTTTTATCATGGTTATGATTTTGGTTTCGATGGTAAATTAAAAATTTATAAAAGAATATGAAAATATTATTTGAAAAATTTCAACAGTTTAGGAAATTAAGATATAACAATAAGAAAATAATTATTGTTGATATACAACCATCATATAGAATACATATGAATATGGATATGCACGATTTTACTGAATGGTTAAATTATCATGATTATTTAGATATTCTTTATCTATATAATGGACCCGATTTAGGATATGAAGATGAATATGAAATACGTGAGTGGTTATATGGTTATGGTTTAGATTCAGATAGAAATATTACATTTTACGAAAAGAATTATGGATTTTTTAGAGACATGATGGATTCAGGTGCAAGTAAAAAAGAAATTGTAAATCTTGGTAAATATATGATAGAAAATAATATATCAGATTCAAGAGATATAACAATAGATAAAGTACCAGGAGTAAATAAAAAATGGTTAAAAGATGATTATTCAATATATATTCCTGATGTTAAAGATATAATAGATGATTTTTTAGATAAAAATGATATTCCATTAGTTATTGGTGGTGGTCGAAATGAATGTTTTCGAGAAATTATTTTATTGTTAAAAATGATGGATATTAAATATGATAAAGAATCACAATTCATATATTAAAAATTAAATTATAAAAATGAAATATTTAAAGAAATTTTTAGAAAAAATAGTTGAAAATGATACAATGAAATTGTGGCATTATAGTAATAAAAAAATAACTGATTATATTAAACCTGGACAAGAACCTAATTTACATTCTAATAATCCTGGAATATCTAAATGTTATTTTTATACTAAAGAAGATGGTTATAAAACAGATCGTATGTCACATCTTGATTATAAATATATTTGTTATATACCTAAAGAACAAATATATGATATTGATAAAAATAAAAACAAATATTCTGGAACATTAGAAATGGAAATTCCTAAAAAATTGATGGCTGACGGTTATACCGCATGGATTCATAATTTGAGATTAGGTGAAAACAATTCAATTGTAGAATCATTTAAACCTGTTAAAATATCTGAATCTTACATGAGAACTGAAGGTGGTGAATGGGTTCCATTGGATTGGAAAAAAGAAGATTATAAAGTCGGCACTATAAAAATTAATAATGATCAATTTGATGTTTATCAAAAAGATGGTTTTTTAAATAGATTAAGCAATTTATATTATTTACCTGAACCAAATAATATAGGTTATAAAAAACCTATCTATGATTATATGTCAAAGGATATAAAATTTTTTGATGATTATAAAGATAAATATTTATAATAATTTTATTTTTTCAACTTATTTGGTTATTTTTGTATAAATAAATTAAAAAATATGCCAAACTTTACAGAAATAGCAATAAAAGAATTTTCAAGAGTAATTGAAAAATATAATATTAGCATAACTATTGATGAATTAATCAAAAGATATAGTGAACGACATAGGTATTTTCATACTGCTAAACATTTAAATCAAATCATGGAAAATCTTGCATCATATTGTTTATCTATTGATGATTATGATGAATTGATTTTAATCACAATGTTTCATGATATAATTTATATTCCTTGGTTAGAACAAGGATATTCAGAAAAAGAATCTGCAAATTTCTTTTTAAATGTTTTTCCAATCGGAAAAACTTATAATATTATAAGAAAAAATGTTTATTATGCGATATTAAATACATATGAACATGTTGATAATACTGAAAATCAAAAATTATTCAATCGTTTAGATTTTGGGTTTTTATTAGATACAACAGATTTTACAGAATTGGTCGAATATGAAAGATGTATTTTTAAGGAATATCAATTTTTAGATATTGATACTTATATTGAAAAAAGAATTAATTTTTTAAATAGTATTGTTGATAAGAATCCATTAATTAGTCAATTAATAAATTATGTAGAAAATAGGGAATATAAAATTGGTATTTATCCTGGTTCTTTTAATCCTTGGCATGTTGGTCATGAAGATATTCTCATTAAAAGTGAAAAGTTATTTGATAAAGTAATTATAGTAAAGGCAATAAATCCAGATAAAGATGCTTCAGAAGTTGCAAATCAATTTAAATTATTAAAGAAACAATTACCTGATAGAGAAGTTATTTTTGTTGAAGGTAATATTATAACAAAGTTATTTGCAAATAATGTAAGGAATCCTCATCTTATTCGAGGTTTGAGAAATGGTGAAGATTTGATTTATGAAGAAAAATATTTATCTTTGTGTAAAGAATATCATTCAGATTTAAGATATGTTATGTTTTTGTCTAATGAAGAAAATAAAGATATTAGTTCATCAATGATAAGAAATAATTTATTAACTAAATTTATTGTACCTGAATATGCCATATCATATAATATTTGATAAAGAAGATTATAATGAATTAGTTGATTCTTATTTAAAACAAGGATTTAATTGGATTAATGGAGAATTCATACCTAACTTACATGAATTTCCGTTAGTATTGAATTGTGATGATGAAAAAACAATGATGGTTGGAATTATAAAATATCATAAAGATTTTTATTTTTCAAATACATTGTTTAGAAAAAAGTATAATGAAACATTAAGAAAAAAGAAATTAGAACGAATATTAAAATGAAAATATTAAAAGATATAAAAGGAGTATTTATTCCACCAAAAAGAAAATATTATTTTGGTTTAATTCATTCATTTAGTGCTATACCAAGAAATTTTAACAAAACAATAATTAGTATTAAAAAATCAAAATTGTCAATTGGAACACCAATAGTAATTCGCAAATTTGATTTAGGTTGGAAAGATAAATTTAATTCACCAAGATTTGAATTTAATCCAAGATTTGAAATTTATTTTTTTATGTTCTATATTAACATTACTTTTGTATCACCTGATACTTTTGAAGATATATATTGGGAAATGATTTTATGGTATTTATATTATAGTGATAAAAATATCACAAAAGCAAAGAAAACTTGGGAATGGTCAGACTATGATACGAAAAAATCAACTTGGGATGATAAATATTTAATTAATGGTGATCCTATTCAATATGAAAGAAAACAAAAATTAAAAAGAGTACTAAAATAAATAAAAAATAAAAATTATGTTAGAAATATTGTTTCTTTTGATTTCAACCGTTGTTTTAATAATAACTTTATATGACATAATAAAAGAAATTAAAAAATTAAAAAATTAAAAAGAATTATGAAAAAATTTATGAAAAAATATCTTAAATTTGTATATGATAATTATATTAAAGAAGATTGGTCTTGTGTAACAAAATTCGGTAAAATAGTTTTAATGCCTGTTTATTGGATTAGAACTGTTATTATGTCTGTTTTTTGTATTGTTGGTTTTCCAATTGTCGCATTACAAATGAAATTTAAAGAAATTTTATATAAATTTCAAGAAGAAATAAATTAATATATAAAAATGAATAGATAATTAAAAAACTAAATAAAAAATGAAAATATTAAAAAAAATATCTTATAAAATACGAAATTCTTTTCTAATTTCATATATGCGAAATATGTGGAATTTTAGAAAAGAACTGCGAAATTTTTATCCATGGGATTATTCATTTAATCTTGAAATGTTCAAACGTTCTTTAGAACTTACTAAAGACTATATTGAAAAATATGGTAATGAAATTGATGAAACAAGAATACCAAAAGTTGAAATGATGAATCGTGCCATCACAATTATGAATAATATTATCGATGGTAATGAAATTGATCAAGCAGAACAAATTTTAAATAAAAAACATTCTTCTAATATAACTTTTGAAAAAACTGATGGAAATTTATATAAAATGGTTGATAATTCACCTGAAGAACAAAAGAGAATCAATAAAGAAATTTTTGATTTAAGTAATGAAATATCTGAAAAACAATGGGAAGAATTATGGTCAATTTTAAAAGGAAACCATAAAGAAGGTTCTGATTTAAGAAATTGGTGGGATTAAAAAAAAATAAATAAAAGTGAAAACATATTATAAAATATTTATTGCATTAATTTGTTTGATAATATTTTTTAGCTGTGAAAAAGCTGAAAATGATTCTAATCATACATCAAATTATGATATAATTGGAATTGAAATTTTATATGTAGATTATCATGAAAATTCTATTGATGTTTATTGTAACATAAATGAAAATTATCTAATATCTGATACAGCATATATTTTAGTAAGTGATTATGAATATTTTAATGTTTTACCAAATTTTTCACAAGCTTCATTTATTTTAGAATCAGATGATATGAGTCAAAATTTTAAGTGCGATGTTCATACAAAAATTATAGATAATTCTTTTTATGAACTAAAATTTGATGGCTCATTATATATGAGAGCGGTTGCACCATGCAGAGAATCTGAAGATGTTGCACCATATTTCATATACAGTAAAATAATTCAATTAAAAGTATGAAAAAATTATTAATTATATTGTTTTTATTGTTCATGATAAGTTTTACCATGGCTCAAGGTGTTGCTATTAATTTTGATGGTGCAACTGCTGATGGCTCTGCAATGCTGGATATAAAGTCCACAAGTTCAGGTATGTTAATACCAAGAATGACTTTAGCACAGAGAAACTTACTTTCTTCACCCGCACATAGTCTTTTAATTTATCAAACTAACAACAATCCAGGATATTATTATAATTCTGGAACACCAGCAAGTCCGGTATGGTTGCGACTGGCAACGGGAAGTACTGTTGATGGCTCCGGATTTGCCACCAGAGTAGCCTTTTGGACAGGAACAACAACATTAGGTTCAAATGCAAATTTGTATTGGGATGATACTAATGGTAGATTAGGAGTTGGGACAACTAGCCCTACAGCAAAAGTACACATAACCGCTCCTGCCAGTGGTTCAACATTAAAACTTGGGAGGTTAAGTGGACAGCCAACAATTGAAGGAACTGATAGCTGGATGATGATTGAACAATCGGGAACAAACCCTTTAGCGTTGAATTATTATGGTTCAAATCATGTGGTTTTGGTCAATGGTGGAGGTAATGTAGGTATAGGATTAACCTCCCCTTCAGCTAAACTCCATGTAGATGGAACTGTACGATTTGAAGATTATCCATCAGGAGCAAATGGCGCAATTGTACGTACTGATGCCAGCGGAAATCTTGCTATTACGAACTTTACTGGTAGTGGCTCAAATATTTTATTAGGCAATAATACTTTTGGTTCGGTTGCAGATGCCGGCGGTGTTATAAGTTCTTGCGGTACTGCTAATTATGTTCCAAAGATGACCAGTAGTACTGCAATGTCTTGTAGTCAGATTTTTGATAACGGAATAAATGTGGGTATAGGTACCGCTTCACCCTCTGCAAAACTCCATGTAAACGGTGATGTTGTAACAGCCCGCCAAGGAACTGCAGGAACTTATAATTCAACTCAAGTTCAAGGTATTTGGTCAATAGGTGATGCATACAGAATTGACGAAGTAAACAATAATTTTGGGGCACAATACGGTATTGTTTATGCTCATACTAATGCAGGTACATCAACTACAAAATTACCTATTGCAGGTTGGGGACATCAGATATTATTTACAAGTAATGGTACTAGAAATGCTTCAATAAGTTTGAGTTCTGGTCATGCTTATTTTGCAGGAAATGTGGGTGTAGGAACAACTGCACCTGCGTATAAATTAGATGTAAACGGAAATGCAAGAGTCCAATCAACCGCAAATCCTGGACTTGTTCTTGGTAATGGAACAAGTGCATATATGCAATTCGGTGATGTAAATGCAAAAATATATAGACCTTCGAGCGGTCGAATATTTGTAAGAGCTGAAGGAACTGACAATGTTGCTCAATTCGCCAGCTATGGATTGTACTTACCTCAAAATTCAAATTATAATCTCTATGTTGGTGGTGGCGTACAATTTAATTATGCAAATGCGATTAAATTTGTAGTTAATACTAATGGTCAGGTATCTGTAAATAATGTTTCCCCAGATGCTGGAGATTTAATTACTACTACTGCAAATGCATCTTTACCTTGGGCAATGAATTCGTATAATGCTTTAACAACTGGCAATTGTTATTATGCTTTATCTACAAATGCGAGTAATTCATTTTCTACAGTTGAGGTTGATGCTACAACAAATACAGGTGCAGCAATATATGGGCATAATGACGCTAGTCATTCTGATGCAAATGGAGTAATTGGTGCAGTAACGACTTCAGGTTCTTATGATTGTCATGGTGTTGATGGTATTGCTCCTAATACAAATTCAACTTGGGGTTATGGTGGTTATTTTCAAGGAAAATGGTATGCAGTGTATGGCATAGGAGATCTTGGTATAACGGGGGCAAAATATTTTGTAATTGATCACCCCTTAGATCCTGAGAACAAAACATTAAGACATGCGAGTATTGAGTCAAATGAGATACTAAATATTTACAGAGGTAATGTTATTTGTGACTATAATGGTGAAGCTGTGGTTGAATTGCCTGACTATTTTGAATCAATAAATATAAATTATTCATATTATTTAACACCTATTGGCGGATATTCTCAATTATATATAAAGGATAAAATAGAAAACAATAAGTTTAAAATAGCTGGTGGATATGATGGATTAGAGGTTTCCTGGACAGTCTATGCGGAAAGAAATGATTTATATATACAAAAACATCCAGATGTGAAAATAATGGATAGAATGAAAAAGTCTAATGAAATTGGGAAATATCATGTGCCATCATTATATGATAAACCCGAAAGTATGCGTATTGGTTATAGAGAGTTAAAACAACGAAATCGTTAAATAAAATGAAAGTATATTTTATTGCCATATTATTTCTTTTAACATCTTTCTCCGGCATCAGTCAAATCATTACCAATAATGGTGCTAAAGTTGATATAAAAAGCGGTACTCATGTAATATTTCATACATTACATAATCTAGGTGTAAATGGTGAGTTTAATTATAATACATCCTTATATCTTCCTGGTAACTGGATAAATGATTCACCTGCATCATTTCAGCATGGTGTGACAGGAACAGTTGCTTTAAATGGTACAACCCAGCAAATTGTTAAAAGTAGTAATCATGATTTTGGTGATTTAACAATTAATAATACTTCAGGTAATAATCAGGCAATAGTTTTATCAGATGATTTATTAATTGAAATTAAGTTAAATTTGACACAAGGTATAGTTTATACAGGTACGAACAAATTTATTTTTTTAGATGGTTCAACTTCTTCTTCATCAGGCAATGCAAATAGTTTTATTGATGGAACAATAGAAAAAATAGGTAATACTAATTTTATATTTCCATCTGGTGACGTAAACGCAAGAGATATTGGTGCAGGTCTTATCACTTATAAAGTTTGGTCGCCACTTGAAATAAACCCTAATGCTTTAACAACAATTGATGTCGAATATTTCTATGATAATGTAGGAATGCCAGATTGGTGGGAACATGGTGGCAATATGGATGAAACATTACACCATGTAAGTGATCGTGAGTATTGGTTGGTATCTTCTACTCAAAATTTTGTTAAATCATCTCTTTATTGGAACGATAACAATCATGTAGTAGGACAACCTTGTATTCATGGATTTGATTTAGGAAATCCTGCAAACTTTAGTCCAGGTGATCTCACAGTTGCATATTGGAATGGAAATAAATGGATCAATGCAGGTTCAGGTTTACCACAATCACTTGTTCATGATAACGGTCATATAAGTACGACAGATGTGATACCATTTATATCAATGTCAGAAACATATATTACGTATGGTTCATTAAAAAATGATAATTCATTACCTGTTGAATTATTATATCTATCGGCAGAATGTAACAATAATGAAATTGAAATAGTATGGCAGACTGCATCAGAAACTAATAATGATAAATTTATTATTGAAAAATCAGTTGATTTTGAAAATTTTTACCAAATTGGATATGTTCAAGGTGCTGGAAATAGTAATGATATATTAACATATATATTTATTGATAATAATTCCACATACAATAATAATTATTACAGATTAAAACAAATTGATTATGATGGAAAAATTACATATTCTAATATTATCAATACTATTTGTTATGATATCATTCAACCAATGATTAATATTTATCCAAATCCAACAAAAAATATTATTAATATCATAGGTGAAAATCTTCCGGATGACATAGTAAAAATAGAAATTTATAATGTCATTAATGAATTAATCTGGTCAAATTTTGAAAATGTTGATAATGGACATATAAATATAATATTTGATATGATGTGTTTATCTCCGGCAATGTATATTGTGAAAATAACATCAAACAATTTTATAGATATACATAAAGTCGAAAAACAATAATTAAATTTTTATTTTCAAATGTGGTTGTTCCACTCCTTTGTGATATACATTTCCTTCTGAATCAATAAATTCTTTCTTAAAATGCCAACCTCTTGGTTTATCATTTTCCTTTTTTACAGTTTCAATTTCATTTACAGGTTCATTTACAGGTTCATCAATAATTACTGCATCTTCGATCAATATCATTTCTCGTCCAATTAAATGATATAATTTATTATCATATTGTATTTTTATCGTATTGTCAGTTGAATCTAAAATTACAACTTTTGTAGGATCTAATTTATGAAACATTATCAATTTGTCAATTATTCTCATATTAATATTTTTATTTTTATATATTGTATTTTATTGGTCCTAATTTTAAATATATATAAATAAAAAGTTAGAAAACATAATGACCAAAATTGCAAAAATTAAAACGATTAGTAATGCGAATGAATTCGTAAATATATTAAATAATAAGGAATTATTAATATATGAAGATGTACAGGGTAGTAAAATTTTCATCAATTGGAATGGAAATAAATTTGTTATCAAGACAAAAAGTATAAAAAATGAACCATTAAATTTTGTCGATTTAGCTATTCAAAAATTTTATAATAAAGCTTTTGAATATTTTCACACATTGCCAGCATATGTGACCGAATTATTAAATACGAATTGGTGGTTTTGTTTTGAATATTTTCCTGATATGGAACCTGCAAATATAAAATATAGTAGAATTCCAAAAAATAATTTAATTTTATCTTGTATTGTAAAAGGTAAAGAATATGTATATGATTATGATGAATTAAAAGAATATACAAAATTGTTTGATGTTGAAGATTTACCAATAGTATTTAAAGGTAAATTATCAAAGAAACAATTAGAAATAATTGAATTGTATTTAAATACAAAAGAAAAAGATTTGAAATTTTTATTTAATGAAGATAATTTTGCTTATTTCTTTTATAAAATATTAAACCCAAGAATAAATAATTCATTTTTAATGAATAATGAAGAATTTAATAATAATCTAGAAAAAATTGTAATTAAAATTGATGGAAGATCTAAATATTCTTTTGAAATATTAAATCCATTATATCATAAAATGGAATTAACAAATAATTCAGAATATGTTGAAATATATTCATTAATATTATTAAATTTTTTAGAATTTTGTCAGTTAATAGATTTAACTAAAATTAATTTATTTAAAATTACGAAAGAAGAATTATATGTAGAATTTATTTCATTATTATTTAATGATTATATGTCTAATATACAAAAAAATATTATGACTTGGGATTTCACAATACCGCAATTTTTTAAAGATGATAAATTTAAAATTAATTTAGATTTAATTAGTAATGATATAACTAAAAATTTTATTAAAAGTGATGATAAAATCGAGTACGCCTTTAAATGTGTTTTGGGATCATTTAATTCAAAAAAGAAAAACCCTGTTGGTGTTTTCACAGACATGACATTAAAATTATTTAATAATTTTGTCGATAAATTAGATATTATTATTGATAATTCTTTAAAAATAAATAGAGAAACTGAATTACAAAAAGATGATTTGAAAGATTTTAAAACTTATTTTAAATTAAAATATAATGCCGATGCTGGTGATGATATTTATCCTGATGTTTATGATGAATTTCAAGATAAAGAAGATAAAAAGAAAGGAAAAAATAAAAAAATTAAAGGAAAAAGTCCAGATAAAAATATAGATAATTTTCAACCTAAAAAAGAAGAATTATAAAAATTTTTACATGGTAAATAATTGATCTAAACCGCCAAAATCACCACCTTTTTCCATTTTTCCATATTCAATTAATATATCTTTCATTCTATCTAAATGTAAAAAACATGCTGTCCAATTATCATCATTATAATATCTTATAAAT
>Ga0265297_10010500_pt1 | contig 11625 bp, 10 predicted proteins | sample Munlanlwell13791_FD_192502 | JGI IMG/M metagenome (GOLD analysis project Ga0265297, IMG submission 192502) | Leachate microbial communities from a municipal landfill in Southern Ontario, Canada - Leachate well 137-91 | ecosystem: Engineered > Solid waste > Landfill > Unclassified | place...
GTGGGCGCAAGGTTCGAGATACAATTATGCGCGCAGCATTCCCACATGATTTGGAGTTAGAAATCGAGGCCGCCTACAAAAAACTTTCGCATGAATATGGTGTTCGAAATGTAGACACAGCGGTTCGATCAAGCGCAACTGCAGAAGATTTGGCTGATGCGTCATTTGCAGGCCAGCAAGAAACGTATTTGAATGTGGCGGGCGAACACGCTCTCATCGATTCGACAAAGTCATGTTTTGCGTCTTTGTTTACAAATCGCGCGATCAGCTACAGAGAAGAAAAACATTTTGATCATTTTTCGATTTCACTTTCAATCGCGGTTCAGAAAATGGTCCGTTCAGACCTTGCTGCGTCCGGTGTTATGTTCTCAATTGATACAGAATCTGGATTCAAAGATGCGGTCATGATCAATGCCAGTTACGGACTTGGCGAAAATATCGTGCAAGGCGCAGTAACTCCTGATGAATATTATGTCCATAAACCTACGCTGAAGCTCAACTTTAAACCGATTATCAGCAAACGGCTGGGCAGTAAAGAGATTAAGATGGTGTACTCGGTGAACGGTATTAAGCCGGTGAAAAATATCCGTGTTCCGCAAGAAGACAGAAAGTCGTTTGCATTAAAGGATAAAGAAATTGTGCAGCTCGCAAAATGGGCAACACTCATTGAAGAGCATTATTCCAAGAAAGCTGGACATTTCAAACCAATGGACATGGAGTGGGCAAAAGATGGCCAAACTGGCCAGTTATTCATCGTCCAGGCGCGTCCTGAAACAGTCGCAAGTCAAAAAGATCCAAACGTGCTTGAAACATATGTGTTGACTCGTGCAGGAAAAGTTTTGGTTGAAGGCGGTGCAATCGGCGCTCGCATTGGATTTGGGAAAGTTAATGTTATTAAAGATGTGAAGGACATTAATAAATTCAAAGAAGGTGACGTGCTTGTTACAGAAATGACAGATCCAGACTGGGAACCAATCATGAAAAAAGCATCGGCGATCGTGACGAATTCGGGTGGGCGCACCTGTCACGCAGCCATCATTAGCCGCGAGCTTGGCGTTCCGTGCATTGTTGGAACTGCCGAAGGGACAACAAAATTGAAGAACGGCCGGATGGTCACCATTTCTTGCGCCGAAGGTGAAGTCGGAAAAGTCTATGACGGAAAACTTCCATTCAAAATTAAGACCATGAATTTGAAGTCCCTGAAACGGCCTCGTACCCGCGTGATGATGAACGTCGGCAATCCAGAGACAGCGTTTGCGGATTCGTTTATTCCGAACGACGGCGTCGGACTTGCTCGCGAAGAGTTGATTATCACCTCATACATAAAGATTCACCCAATGGCTCTTGTGCAGTTTGGAAAAGTAAAAGATCCAAAAGCACGAAAGTTAATTGAAGAGATGACGGCAGGATACCGGACAAAACAGGAATTTTACATCTCGAAACTGGCTGAAGGCGTTGCCATGATCGCTGCTGCGTTTTATCCGAAAGATGTTATTGTCCGCTTGTCAGATTTTCGAACAAACGAATTTGCTGAACTTATCGGCGGTCGTGACTTTGAACCAGAAGAACGGAATCCAATGATCGGCTGGCGCGGTGCGTCCCGCTATTACGATCCGAAGTTCGAGCCGGCGTTTGCGCTTGAATGCAAAGCGTTGCATCGCGTTCGATCAGTTATGGGTTTAAAAAATCTGAAAGTCATGGTGCCATTTTGCCGAACCGTTGAAGAAGGAAAGAAAGTCATTGCCATTATGGCAAAGCACGGACTTGTCCGCGGCAAAGACGGGCTCGAAGTGTACGTGATGTGCGAAATTCCATCCAACGTGATTTTGGTTGATCAGTTCTCAAAGATTTTTGACGGATTCTCCATCGGATCCAACGATCTCACTCAACTCACACTTGGCGTAGATCGTGATTCAGGGTTGGTCGCGCACGTGTATGATGAACGCAATGACGCGGTGAAGAATTTAATTCGGCAGGTGATTCGAGGCGCAAAAGAGAACAAGAGAAAGATTGGCATTTGCGGACAGGCTCCGTCGGATTTTCCGGACTTCGCACAGTTCTTAGCACGTGAACAAATCGATTCGATTAGCTTGAATCCAGACACGGTTATCAAAACGACAATCGCGATCGGTCAAGCAGAGAAGCATGCTAAAAAGAAAAGATAATTTTTTCTAAATTTGTTTGTCAGGGCTAAGGGGACACAAGTTTGGAAAGCTTGCCCTCCCCCTTAGCTCTAGACGTACCCAATCCCCCCCAGCACTGCCTGGCCGGGGCCTGTTAAAATCTTTCAAGTGGTTGCGCTGGACTTTCAACTCGTCCCGCGGCCGCGGGACTCGAGACTAAAAGGCACCTGAATGAAAGTCCGCTATTTTGCACAGCCAAGTTGAAAGATTTTTTTCTTTCGCGCCCGTTGTGAGAATTCGATGAAAGAAGCGCCGAGAGCGAAGGATGGCATTTTGGTGCATATGTTGATAATAGTAAAACCCAAAATGCCTGAGTGAAGGCGCTTGCTTTCCCGAATTGCTCACACAGGGCAAGAGTTTTGCCCACTTTTGGTCGATTGCAAAAGTGGGGATAGACCCTTGACAACCATTACATCAGGTTGTAAAATGTTCTATTCTGATTTTGCGGCTCTTTTATTTCTTTCCAGTACTTAAACGTTGGAGGAATACTGAATGGCAACGAGGTTATTCCCTGTGGAAGCAGTGACGATTGCTTATGCACTCAATAACGAGGGTTACCCTGAGCAAAGAGCGTTTATCGATATCGGCGGGGGAAAACCGATATCTATTCCGGCAGCTGTTTGCAAAGAAGAAGGAGGAATGGTTCGAGTTACATCGACAAAATCCTGTCGGAAAATCCATGCCGCTCTCGTACAGGTCGGTCAGAATCATAGTCACGACGATCGGCGTTGCGCCAGATTCCGCATGAGACGGTAAAGTTCATATTCCAGATATTCTAGGCCCCGAGACGCGAGTTTCGGGGTCGTTCATTTATTTTCTTGAGTTTTTTCGTGTCTTCCTATACTGTTTGAGGTACCTATGGAGAGTCACTACTTTTTAATGGGGTCGTGAAGCCCAGGACTAGTGCAAGAAATTTTAGTTTTAGAGCGGAAGGGTCGCATACCACCGCATTCTGCGGGGTCCCGCCAAAGGCGGGAAAAGCAAAAGATATTATGTTTACGGTTTATATTCTTCAGAGCACTAAAAACAAGCGTTATTATATTGGTAGCACTTCAAATTTACATAAGCGATTATCACAACATAATTCTGGAGCCAATCATTCCACTAAAGGCAAGGGTCCGTGGACACTTATTTACTCAGAAGAATTTATTGATAAAAAATCTGCTTGGGTACGCGAGCATCAGATTAAAAAGTATAAAAGCGGAGATGCATTTAAAAAATTAATATATCCTAATTGATTCATGGCGGAGGGTTCGCATAGTTGGGTTGAGAGGTGTGGATTGCAAATCCAAGAACGTGAATTGTTTCACGTTCGTCACGTCGAAACGGGCAAGCGTTGCCTCGCAATCGCGGGGCCGCGAAGCCCCGGACTAGTGTAGAAAATAATGTTGGTTTTAGGTCGGCGGATTGAAAATCTGAGAATTAAAAAGTAATAATATAATGGTACGTACCTCAGTAAAACGGAGGGGTCGCATAGTTGGTCTAGTGCGCACGCTTGGAAAGCGTGTATACCGCAAGGTATCAAGGGTTCGAATCCCTTCCCCTCCGTTTTGCTGAGATAGGGGGTTACACCTTTCGTGAGTTCAAATCTCACACCCTCCGCCATGAATCAATCTCCCCCCTTCCGCTCTAAAATTAAATGCCTAATTTTTCTCTATATGTCTATTGTTCCAAATAATTTAGTTTTAGAACTTCATGTGCCGGACTTTGCGAAGGCCAGGGCATTTTATTCTATTTTTGGTTTTTCTGATTTGCGGTACGATCCACAGTCTGGTGGGAACAGCGATTTGGGCTATCTTGTCATAAAACGAAAAGATCCGCTTGGTGAAACACGCATCAACTTCTATGGAAACAAAGAAAAAGTTTCACAACATTCTCATTTTAAAGATTTCCCTGCAACAACTCCGCGCGGATACGCAGTAGAAATTACAATCCCGGTTTCAGATGTTGATGGGCTTTGGGTTGCAATAAAAGATAAATTACTCCCAGAACAAATTGCGCAACCACTGACGCTCAAGCGTTGGGGTAAAAAGGATTTCAGAGTGGTGGATCCGTTTGGTTTCTATGTACGGTTTACGGAACTCGTAGATTGGGATTGATGTTCCCTCGTCTTTTATTAGTCAGCAAAAAACACAACAGACTTCGTCCTTGACAGGAGGCTGTATTTTTTGTAATCCTTTCTTGTTAAAACCTGTAACAGAAGAAAATGGAAGGAGAGTTATTTTGAGCTCATTAAAAGTTGCATGTTTAGGAAGTGACCTAGGCCAACCCGGGGAGCCGCCATATGAGGCGATGCGCATGGTCGGAAGATCACTCGCCAGAGCCGGCTATACAGTTATGACCGGAGGTTGTACTGGCGTTGGCTCGGAGGCACCAGCACGGGGAGCGCGCGAGGCCGGAGGTAGGGCCATTGGCGTTACGTTTTTGGGGATGTCCGGAAATCCGCATCTTTCATCAACTATCGACTGTTCAACTGTCGGCGGGATTTCGCTCTCATTGGAGGAGCAGCTTGGTTTGCATCTCGGGACACTATTGACCGCCGATGCATTCATTGTCGCTGCCGGCGGCGGGCTTGGTACTCTGGTTGAGTTGCTTGCGATACTCAAGCTGCATACCAAGCACTGGGGAGGAAAATCCAAGAAAGTTGTCGTGCTCCGCACGGCATATTCTGGACCCGGCTGGGACTATGGCATGGTGTCCACTCTCGCACGCTGGTGCGGAACCAGGGCTGATTTACTAGAAGTCTACTTCGTTCAAACGCCCCATGAGGCCGTCAAAATCATCACTCCCTAAAAGCATCCGCACCCAAGGAGCTGGCACTTGCCGGCTCCTTTTTCTTTATTTTTTATTCTATACTATATATATGGCAAACGACTTCATCACTCAAGACGATTTATCGCTTTTTACCAGCGGATCTCGTTTTTCAGCTTCTTCTGTTTTCTTACAAGAGGGAATGGAGGATATGCAGGCTACATTCGATTTGTTCGTGCGAGAGATGCCACCGTCTCGCAACTACTTCATGTTCGCTGGTTTAGAACAGGTCGTTGCGTACCTTCAGAACCTCACGTTTACCAAAGATCAGCTCGCGTGGCTAAAAGAGCAATTTCATTTTTCTAAAAAGGAATTGGAATACTTTAAAAATTTTCGGTTTACTGGTGATCTATGGGCGATGCCTGAAGGCACACTTTTCTTTCCCAATGAGCCGATTATTCGGATAACTGCGCCGATCATTGAGGCGCAGTTCATAGAAATGTTCCTGACTAACGCCGTATATCTACAGACAATCCTCGCTTCAAAGATTTCTCGGTTCGTTACTGCTGCAAATGGAAAACAAATAGGGGTTGGTGTCGGCCGCTGTTACGGCATGGATACTGCCATGATGTCCGCGCGCATAAACGAAATTTTTGGCAACGCAAATCCATTAGCGCTCTATCACTATAAACATAATTCAACAGCGTTTGGTGCAGGTACGTTCCATTTTTTGCTCATGGCTTTTGCGAATGAGGCTGATGCTTTCCGCGCTTATCTTCGTCGTATGCACGGGAAAGGATACGTGCTCATCGACACCTATAATTCCGAACGTGGTCTGAAGCATTTTGTGAAGGTGGCAAAAGAGTTGGAGAAAGAAGGCATCAAAGCCATCGGCGTGCAGTTGGATAGTGGAGATCTATACGCATTGAGTGTGTTAGCACGTAAGATGTTTGATGAAGCCGGTATGCCGCACCTGAAAATTTTTGGCATGAGCAATCTTGATGAATGGAAAGTGGCTGACCTTGAGCGCCGAGGTGCTCCTATTGACGTCTATGGAGGTTTGACGCAGTTGTTAACTCCGGTCGACGCGCCAACAATGGAACTCGTATACAAATTGAGTGAGGTGCAACATCGTGGCACCGTAGAACCTAAAATGAAAACCTCTACGCAAAAGGTTTCTCTGCCCGGTCGTAAGCAGGTATTTCGGCACGAGAAAGCTGGCCGATACATCGCCGACACGCTGTCCTTAGAAGAGGAAAAACTCGACGGCACGCCGCTCTTACAGCCAATCATGCGGCAGGGAAAGTTGGTAACCAAATTGCCAACACTAAAACAAATCCATGACCACTTCTTTGCCGAGAAAAAGAAATTTGACCCAGCACTGTTCTCTGTGGACAAGAAGTTTCATTACCCTGTTGCCGTAAGTGACGCACTGCAAGAGCTGGCTAAGAAAACTCGAGAGAATATTACCAAGGCTCATCATTACGATCTCGAAGGTTAAAGTTTAAATAACAAGACCCACTATTTGAATTACATGAATCCGAAGCTTATCGCATTTCTTTTTCTCTTTTTAGGAGCTGCAATAGATACGGCCGGTGATGTCGTGATGAAAATCTGGGTCGTATCGGGCCGCAAAACAGTTTTTATTATTGGCCTTATTGTGTATATGGCGGGGCTTGTGTTGCTGTCGCTTGCATATCGATATGAAAATATAGCCGTCGCATCGACGATATTTGTCACGTTTAATGTCATTATTCTTTCGGTTGTGAGCTGGATATTTTTTAAAGAAGGACTCACGCTCATGCAAATTTCTGGAATCTTGCTCGCAATTGTTGCTGTAGGACTTCTTGAGTTTGGCGGAAAATAATCTGTAGTATAAAAAAAGTTAGGCGGTCCGCGCAATATACGCGGGCCGCCTTTTGTGAACATTGGTCATGAAAGAGGACCATAGGGAATTGGTTTGGCGCCGTACAAAATGACGCTTCTGGCTGCTCGAACCATCGCGGCCATCTCTCGGCTGCCGGGAACAACACAGATCTCCGTCGCACCAGTCAAGAAAGATACTCTTTCTGTGACGTCGGTAACGAACCGCTCAGACGACACCATGCCTCCGGTGAGTAACAGTCCATCAACGTGTCCGTCGAGATTGACGTAACGTCTGGCGATTTCTTCGCCGATCCGCTCGATGTCGATCTCATACGCCTCGGCCGCATTACCATTGCCATCATTGATGAGCTTGTACACGGCTTGCAAATCCTTTGCGCCAGTGAGGCCAAAGAGTCCACAGCGTCCTTGCAACTCATTTTTGATGTCTTGAGCGCTTTCGCCCTCGGCGATTCGAGTAAAGACAAGATCGATGAGCCCTTCAGTTGGGAGTTCCCCAGCGCGTGCATCTGAAGGAGGGCCGCCCGCATTTGCATTGTTGACTCTCTTGAGGTGCCCTTTCATGAACGCGGCGATTGTGAAGCCGGTCCCGAAATGGCACGCAACAATATTCAAATCGTGCCAATTGCGTTGGCCAAAGTGAACTTCCTCAAGCGCTTCGGCGATGTTGAGCCAATGCCCAAGACCGAGAAAGAGGATTTCCGGGTGGCCTGTAAGAGCTCCGGATCTGGGAAGCTGCAGACACGATATCGGGTCACGGAAAATTCCGGGAACTCCGAACCTCTGAGCGAACTGGTTCGCGACGATAGCCGAGAATTGGGATCCGTGAACTGTGACGAGGTGCCTCTTCTCGATCGCGCGTATGACATCAGGAGTGGTGCTGTAGATTCCGAAGTTGTTTGGTTGTCCCTTGGCGTCCGGTTTAATTGCTGGTCCACGTGCGACGACGATACGGACAGGTCCATGCGGATATCCGCCTAGTAAGATGGAACGTTCGTTTGCCCAGTTATCGAAATCCCGTTGGCGGGGCTCAAGTTGCTTTTCGATGTCAACCGGCAAAGCAATTGGTCGCTTTGATTGCTCAATAACCTCTCCTGTGTCGACTCTTGCGATGCCATATTCGCCGCCGCCGCCTCCATAGTTGATCGTAAGAATGAGACCAGGTTTTTCTTCCGGCATGTTTCCTCCTTGGTATGCACCATTTGGTTGTGAAAATAACGTTTGTGTACTGTTGTGTTTGCAGTACTTTACCAATCGATGGGTAGTTTGTCAATTTATAAGGGGCTCTTTTTCTCTCGTTTATTTGGTGCATTTTTTGACGAAAAAGCACTTTTTCTATAGGGTGACTATATAAAGATGCCACAATCGACAACCGAAGAAATTAAATCCAAGCTCAATATCCTTGATGTCATAAAGGAATATATTGAGGTGAAGCCTGCGGGAGCATACCACAAGGCGAGGTGTCCGTTTCATAATGAAAAAACTCCGTCTTTTATGGTGTCGCCGGATAGGCAGATCTATCATTGCTTTGGCTGCGGGGAGCATGGCGACGTGTTTACGTTTGTGCAGAAAATGGAAGGGCTGGATTTTCCAGAGGCGCTGCGGCTCTTAGCAAAAAAAGCTGGAGTTGAAATCCGGGCAGAAGATCCGCGTATACGCAACGAGCGCACAAAGCTTTCTGATATTGTCCGCTTTGCCTCCCGTGTCTACCAAGAACAGCTTCGCCGTTTGCCAGAGAATCATCCAGTGAAAGAATATTTGAAGCAGCGCAGTATTACACCAGAAGTCATCGAGACATTCCAAATTGGATTTGCTCCGGATTCCTGGGATTCGCTTTTTGAGGCGTTGAAGAAAAAAAACGTGCGACAAGAAGATGCTTTGGCTGGGGGACTCTTAGTACGAAAGGACGACGGCAACGGATTTTATGATCGGTTCCGCGCCCGGCTCATGTTTCCGATTTCGGACGTGCACGGGACAATCGTCGGATTCGGTGGCCGTGTTATTCCGACACTTGAAGCGCGTTGCCTTGGTAAAGAAGCGGCAAAATATATTAACACGCCGCAGAGCCCGATTTACAACAAGAGCGGAATCTTGTACGGATTGCATCTTGCAAAAAATGCTATTCGTACAAAAAAGAAAGTTGTTGTCGTTGAAGGATATATGGATTGCATCGCAGCACATCGCTGTGGCACGGAACATGTTGTAGCGTCATCGGGTACCGCATTCACCGAAGGGCAGGCGAAATTATTGAAACGGTTTACCGATACCGTACTTGTCGCGTATGACATGGATGAAGCTGGAATTGCGGCTTCAGCTCGCGGAGTATCAGTGCTGTTGCGAGAAGGAATGACTGTTCGTGTCGTGTCATTACCAGATAAAAAAGATCCTGATGACGTCATCCGCGAAAATCCAATTCTGTGGAAAGAGGCAATTGAAAAACCAAAACTATTTGTCGATTTTGCATTTGATCAGACATTAAAAAATCGCGATCTCGGGAATGTTGAAGACAAGAAAGCAGTCGCAGGGGTATTGATGCCGCTGATAGCAAATCTTGGAAACGACATTGAGCAAACGCATTATCTGCAGAAATTGTCAGCAAGCGTTCAAGTTGATGAATCGGTATTGCGAAATGCACTGCATGCTGTGAAAGAAACAGCTCCGCACGCCAGACGAAATTCTTCGGACACAGAAAAAAAGAAATCGTTCGAGAATTTACCAGAACTAGAACTGTTAAGCGTGCTGATAAAAAATCCTGGCTTTTATGTGCATGTACACGAAAAATTAGCTTTGGATGCGATAACAAACTCCGACCTGCGAACGCTTTACACCTTATTGCAAAATCAGTATAATGAGAGCCACGAACTCAATATCGAATCCTTGCGCACGAAGATCTTTGAGGACACATCAACTCAAGGGCTCGTGACGTATCTGGATATCGCGGAGCTTGGTTCCGCACGTTTGCCAGAACATACCGACAATATGGGCGCACAGTTGGTCAACGCGATGATGCGCGATTATTATAGGGCAGTGTTGAAGCGCCTTGCCACGCAAATCCACAACGCAGAGCAGTCAGGCGACAAACAAAAAATGGCGGGACTGATGTCGGAACACGATAAACATACAAGGGAATTACAAAAATTTACGTCAAACATGTAAGGAGGATATTTTTTATATGCCAGCAAAGAAAAAAGTAAGAAAAATTTCAATAAAAAGCTCAACAAAAAAAGGGGCAAAGAAATCATTAGCCAGAAAGCATCCATCGAAAGTTGCTCGCAAACCGCGGCGGGGTCCTGTTCAGTTGGACCAGGCAACCGTAGATCGTTTGTTGCAAAAAGGGCGCCAGCGTGGATTCTTGACCGAAACCGAAATTTTGCATGTGTTCCAAGATCTCGAACAGACACTTCCTCAATATGAGATTTTTTTGGATACGCTCGAAGCTCATGGGGTTCAAGTCGTTGAACGTACAGGCATTTTAGATACCCCTTCTGACAAGGGCATTTTAGACACGATTGAGTCAACCGCAAAAGGCGCAAAGAAAAAGAAGCAAGAAAAAGAGCGCGCACAAGGCATGGATCTTTCTGACATTTCAAACGATTCGATTCAGATGTATTTGCGTGAAATCGGAAAAGTGCCTTTGCTATCCGCAGAAGAGGAAGTCTCACTCGCGCGGCGAAAAGACGCTGGCGATTATGAAGCGCAGAAACGGCTTGTTGAAGCGAACTTGCGTCTTGTTGTTTCGATCGCAAAAAAGTTTACGGGACGCAGCCTGTCGCTTTTAGATTTGATTCAAGAAGGCAATATCGGTTTGTTCCGCGCAGTTGAAAAATTTGATTACAAAAAAGGATATAAATTTTCGACATACGCAACATGGTGGATCCGCCAGGCAATCACGCGCGCGCTCGCAGACCAGTCGCGTACGATCCGCATTCCGGTGCACATGGTTGAGACGATTAATAAGTTCCAGCAGATCGAACGTCAGTTGATCCAGGATTTAGGACGCGAACCTCTGCCTGAAGAAATCGCGGCTGAAATGGGTGAGGATGTAGAGAAAGTCCAGCACATCATGAAGATCAGCCAAGAAACCGTTTCGCTTGAAACAAGCGTTGGTGAAGACGATGAGGATTCGACGCTCGGCGATTTTATCGAAGATCGAAAAACAATTTCTCCGGATCGTGTTGCTGCCATTCAATTGCTTCGCGATCACGTCAAAGAAATTATTTCGGAACTTTCTCCGCGTGAACAAAAGATTTTAGAAATGCGCTTCGGCCTTACTGACGGCGTTGCACACACGCTTGAAGAGGTCGGCCAGGAATTTGGCGTGACACGCGAACGTATTCGTCAGATTGAAGCGAAAGCCCTTGAGCGGATCGAGCAGCACGAAGGCATGAAACGCTTGAAGGATTATTAATCCATGCCCCAACAATCAGAATCAGAAGTTCGAAAACAAACCGATCGGGCGCGCATAAGGTCGCAGTTTCGTTCAGTGGTCGGCACAACATTTTTGTTGGTGCTGATTTTGGCATTGGCATCCGCGTTGCATTTGGTTCATCCGCCGCTGACGTATATTCTTTTTTCACTCATTTTTATCGTTGATTTTTCTTTGCAAGCATACATCGCGTGGACATATCGGATTTATTGGATTTCTAATAAAACAATTATAGAAGGAACAAAAGCGCGGATTGTGGCCGTAGTGTTCGGGCTGCTCGCTTTTGTGTGCGTGTTGTTTGCAATTTTTTCAGTCACAGGGTAATATTTCCTCACATTGATTATTCCGGGGTAGCTCAGTGGTAGAGCAGCTGGCTGTACG
>Ga0265297_10010501_pt1 | contig 11625 bp, 11 predicted proteins | sample Munlanlwell13791_FD_192502 | JGI IMG/M metagenome (GOLD analysis project Ga0265297, IMG submission 192502) | Leachate microbial communities from a municipal landfill in Southern Ontario, Canada - Leachate well 137-91 | ecosystem: Engineered > Solid waste > Landfill > Unclassified | place...
AGAGTAATTGACCAGCAGAACCAATGGGCAGTCGGGTTAAAGTGTTGGCGGCTGAAGCGTAGAGTATGTCACCGGTGATGTAAGCGGATTGATTTGTGCCACCTTGGGTTTCTGATACGGTACCAGTGGAGGTAAGATTTCGACTGGCGTCTGTAAAAACTACCCGGCTGGGTGTGAGTCCGGAAACGTTGATGGCATTGACGGTTAAAGTACCTGTAATTCCCGCATCGTTTAAAGTCATGAGGGTGTTTGTGCCATCTGAAACAAAAAGATTGTTACTATCTCCAATGGTGATGGTGTAGTTTCCGGATGCGGTTAATCCTGTACCGGAATAAGTGCCACCGGAAAGGTTGCCGCCGGTAATGTTTGCTCCATTAAACAACCCGCCAGTAAAAGAACCACCATTAATTACAGAACCATTGATGGTGCCAAAACCAATAATATCAGGGGAACCTATGCCGTTGAGATCAGCTGATAAATTTAACTGACCGTTGATAGTAACATCTCCAGCCGCATCAACCTGAATGTATTTAACACTGCCGTTGTTGTTGGTGACGTTGAAAATATCTACAGATCCGCCCGCTGCCTGAGCGACACTAAGTCCGGTAGCAGTTGAAAGAGCTGGTGTGATAGTTTGTGTGCTAGTTGGAGCGGTTCCCAGACAAGAACCTAAACAACTTGAAGAACTGTTAGCCCAAACAGGAACACCTCCTGAAATTGTTAAAAACTGGCCATCTGTACCAATGGATATGGTGTCCAGGGAGTCTGAGTCTGTGGCGTAAAGCATATCTCCGGTATCAAATGTATTGAGGTCAAAAGGAGTGGAATCGACGGATGATGATATCGTTAGTTTATCCGTGGTGGCGTCGGTAGTCAGGGAGATGTTAGATCCGGCTACTAAGGTTAATGTGTCAGTGTTGGTGTCTGCAACTAAGTTAGATTGGCCTGAAATAGCGATTGACCGGAAAGTGTTAATTCCGGATGCTGGATTTATAACAGAGATGGTAGGAGTTTGTCCGGATGACACTGCGATGCCTGACCCTGCACGAATGCCGTAGATGATATTGGGAGCAGTAAGGGAAGCACTAAAAGTGGAATCCAAGTTGAATAAACTGGGAACATTGACATTGAAGACGAAATTGTTTGCGGTGGTTTCTGCGGCTAGGACTTGTGAATAGTTAAGTGATTTAGCTTCGGACAATTTTAGTTTAAGATTGTTCGGCGAAACTTTTGCGGGAAATAATTTTTGGAATGACATTAAGCCGGTTGAAGTTAATTTTTGGGCTTGAAGCGAAAAGCTATTATTCCTGGATAAAAAAAAGGTTAAAATAATTACCGCAAAGACTGCGATAAATGAATATACCTTTGAGTTAATGGGGAATTGGTTATGAAGTGAGGATAGGGTAGTGGTGGAAAAATTTAAGTTTGAGTTTAACGTTTTTGATTCAAAGCGGTTTTTTTTGGGAGCGGAAAACGATTCTAACTGAAACTTGGAGTATCGGCGTTGGTTTCCCGGAGTTCTATCGGGAACCAGAATACCCTGAGTTTCCCACCTACGCAGTGTTTTGGTAGACACATTTAAAAAATCAGCAGCTTCCTGGATAGTCAAAGGGGGGGTAGTGAGTATTTCGGGCAGTTGATCGGGCATATGTTTAGCTTGGACATAGTTGGACATTTAGATTTGTTTGTCCAAGTTTGTATATATTTAATTATATATGTAAACATGATGTCAATGACTAAAATCATTTTTTTGTAGATAATATACTTTTTTGACATAGATTGATTAATAAGTTGCCGGATAGTTAACGGAAAAATTTGATAAATATTCATATTATTTTTGATCTTATTGATAACTTGATAAATGAGTATATGCAATTTTATGCAAATTACCTGTAGTAAATTTTATGTAGTTCTAATAATTTTTTGAACTTTGAGGTTAAAAGATATGTATGGGAGGCTAAGGCAATGAACAAATATTTTATTCGTAAACTTGGACAAACTTGGACATTTTAGCTTTGATGTCCATTAAACTGTCGATGTCTATTGACTTTAATCAAGCAATCGGGTTACCCTTATTTCTGACTGCCTATGAAACTGATAACTTTGTTTCTGACAATTTATATATTTCAGTTATTTTTATTTGCAAATAGTGTGATGGCACAGGAAACATCCTCGGGTGTGGCTGTATCTTTTAAGTTTGCACAAGCTGATGTTACGGACGGACAAATTGTCTGTTCGTCTCCCGATGGTTTAAAGGTATGTATTAATGAATACGATGTTTCGACAGCCGGTGTTTATGTCCAAAGTCCGGCGGTGTTATTGGAAAATAAAAATATTGAGAATTCAAAACCTGTAATAAGCATGGGGAGAGCAGATGTACAAGTAAGTTCCATAAACGGAGAAATTAAAAAAGGTGATTTTATAACTACTTCTACCTTACCCGGTATCGGACAAAAAGCTTCAAAGAGCGGAAATATTGTCGGTGTGGCTTTGGAAGACTATTCAGCTGCTGATGTCCAAAGCATTGGTAAGATTGTAGTGTCTGTCGGAATTCGAACCGCTATTGTCTCTACATCGGCCAGGGGTAACTTACTTGACAGTCTTAAGGAAGGTTTATTAGCCCCGACCTTGACTCCGTTGGCATCACTAAGATATTTATTGGCCATAATTGTTGCAGCATCTTCATTTATATTTGGTTTTGTGTATTTCGGGAGGGTTTCGAAGAGTGGTGTAGAGGCGATTGGCCGTAACCCTTTAGCTAGCAAGACAATTCAAATTGGAGTATTGTTAAATCTAGTGTTAACTGTGGCCATTATGGGAGGCGGATTGGTAATGGCTTATGTAATTTTGATAATATAAATATTATGAACGTTGAATTTGTGGGATTGATCGTAAGTTGTGCCGTGTTAGCGGTGGTGTTGGCGGCTTATGAAAGACTGATGCGTAAGTATAAGGCTATCAGATCTTCTCAGGAAGAAATTGAAACTAAAGCCAGAGACAAAGCGGTAAGGATAATAGAAGAGGCCAGAGACAAAGCAATTTTGATTTTAAATGAAGCTAATTTAAGTGCGGGAAACAACCAACAGGAGTTGGAAAACAAATTGAACCTGGTGGCGGAGAAACAAGTGGATGTGTACAAAGAAATGTTACAAAAGATATCAAAATCGATCGAAGATGAAGCCTTGGATGAAATAACTGATTTTAAAAAGGAATTGGAAACAGAGGTAGTTGGTTCTGAAAAAATGGTGACAAGAAAAATTGATGAGGAATTATTGGAGGTGAATAAGCAAATTGACGCTTATAAAGCTGAGAAGATTAGGGAATTTGATACGAAGGCGGGGAAACTGGTTAGGGAATTTTTACGAATATCTACAGGAATGGTTTTTGAAGAAGCGGATCATAAAGAGTTGATTAAGCAGGCCTTGGAGGAGGCGAAGAAGGACAATGTTATCTGATTTGTTACTTCTAGTAAGAACTAAATTGGAGGCTGATTTATTGTGCAGGGAATTGGAGTGTTTGGAAGAGGCATTATTTATGACAGATACGGGAGGGTGGAATGAAATCTTAAGGACTAAGGTTAGATTAAGTGTTGCGGAAATAATTTCATATGAATTTCCGCAAGATATTGAGGGTAGAAGAAAACAACTGCGGGAATTAAAAGAAAGTCTGTTAAATTTACCGGTGGTTAATTTAACCTTGGCTATTGAGCCTACTTTGGATTTGGTGACAGAACTGTCTAATCATTTGAGAGATGCGGTAAATGCGGAAATTATTCTTGATATACAAAGTGATAGTTTGATAGTGGGTGGAGCAGTGATTACTTTTCAGGGTAGATTCGGAGATTATTCTGCGGCTTCAAAAATGGAGAGGGCATGGAACGAAAATTCGGCAAATTTGATAAGCATAGCGTATGGCAACAAATAAAAAATCTTCCAAGAATTTGTTTACTGATTACCTCAAGGAATCGGGTGAGGTAGGTTATGTAGAGAAGGTGGTCTCGTCTATCATTCAAGTGGTGGGACTGCCAAGCGTTAAATTGGGAGAAATGGTACTATTGGAATCAGGACAGCTTGGGCAAGTAATGTGTTTAAGGCCTGATCAGGTAGAAGTTTTGGTGTTTGACAAAGAAGCTATCAGAGTTGCCACCAGAGTGACAAGGTTGAAGAGAAAGCTTTCGGTTCCGGTTGGGGATTGGCTATTGGGAAACATGATAGATGTTTTAGGCAGGCCAATTTTAGGTAAACCTGACAACACAACCAGTGAGTGGAGACCGGTAGACATCTCTTCATCGGGTATAGGGTCCAGGGTCAGAGTTGATAAACCGTTTGTGACGGGAACAATGATGGTAGATTTATTGGTACCAATGGGTAAGGGTCAGAGGGAATTGGTGTTGGGAGACAGAAAGACCGGTAAAAGCTATTTTTTAAATCAAACTGTAATGTCCCAGTCTAAGGAGGATAACCTTTGTGTTTACGCGGCAGTGGGAAAGCAAAAAACTGAAATCCGTAAGGTGAGGGAGTTTTTGGTAAAAAACGGGATTGCTGGCAAAACAGTTGTGGTTGCAGCATCGTCTCAGGATTCTGCAGGTGAAATATATCTGTGTCCCTATACCGCAATGACGATTGCTGAATATTTCCGGGATAAAGGTCACGATGTATTCGTGGTGTTGGATGATATGTCCACTCACGCTAAATTTTATCGGGAATTGTCGCTTCTGTCACACAAATTTCCCGGTCGCGATTCTTATCCGGGAGATATTTTCCATGTACATTCGAAGTTATTGGAGAGATCTGGGTATTTTAAAGTGGGTGAGAAGGCGGTGGCAATTACCTGCATGCCGGTCATAGAAACAGTACAGGGTGATCTTTCAGGATATATTCAGACCAATATGATGTCTATGACTGACGGGCATATATATTTTGACAGCGACTTGTATTTCAGAGGCAGGAGGCCGGCAATCAATCCGTTTGTTTCGGTGACGAGGGTGGGGAGGCAAACTCAAACTCCATTGCGGCGGGATGCCGGTAGAACGCTTTTGGATTTATTAAATAGTTATGAAAAGACCCAATCTTTCTTAAAATTCGGGGCGGAACTGGGTGAAAGTTCGAGACAGATTTTGGCAATGGGAGATAAGATATTAAAATTTTTAGATCAGCCGATTCATGTCGTTATCCCCCTGAACGTGCAATTGGTATTATTGGCGCTTTTGATTACCGGAGTTTGGGGCGGAGAACACTCCGAACGGTTGGTAGAAGCTTACAACAACGATTCTGTTTCCAGAAAAAACGTCGATGACGTAGTGGGTAGGAACGACGCGATGGTTAAATTAATGGAAGACGTGAGGAAGTCGGCTGACTTATGGCTGACTAAATTAGTAGTATGATTTCAAAAAAACAGATAAAAATTGAGATTGAAGGATTGAATGCCCTGAAGGGGTTGGTTGAGGTATATGAGGAAGTAGCGGCAGGAAGAATGCAAAAAGTGAGAGGAGCAGTAATGCAGTCCAGGCAGTTTTTGATGGGACTTCTGCAAGTGTTTTCGAAAGTTAGGGCTGCATATGCCGGGATGGAAAAATCTAAGTGGAGACAAAAAAACGGGAAGTCTGTGGCAGTATTTGTATCGGCGAATGCGGGATTGTACGGCGATATTGTGGATCGAACGTTTGAAATATTTTCCGATTATGTGAGGCAGAATAAGCCTGAGGTTGTGGTGTTGGGTAAGTTGGGGCTCAAAATGATGAGCGACAGGATGCCAAAACAATTGTTTAATTATTTTGATTTTTCAGATGAGCATGTAGAGATGGAAAGTTTTGAAATAATAATGAGGTACCTGATTCAATTCGAGGTAATTTTGGTGTTTTACGGGACATTTAAAACGATTTTGTCTCAAGTGCCGACGATGACGTCGGTGTCCGGAGGAGAGATAGAGGTAGAAGATCTGCCGGGAAAGAAGCCCTCAAAGTTTCTGTTTGAACCATCCGTTGAGACAATTGCACAGGTTTTTGAGGGGGAAATATTGTCTTCATTATTTGAGCAGACTTTACACGAGTCGCAACTAGCCAAGTTTGCTTCCAGATTGCTGGCACTGGATCATTCGGTAGATAATATTGAAAATCGGTTGACGGTAATGCACACCAAGGAGAGAAGTGCCAGACACAGGTTAATGAATAAAAAAATGTTAGGGACTGTTTCAGGAGTTTCATTGTGGGGGAGGAGATATGGATAAGATTGCTACAAAATTTCTGGGAAAAATTGTTTCAGTGTGGGGAAATATTGCTGAGGTTGAGTTTTTAGAGGATCCACCACTAACTCACCATGTTTTAGTGGGTAAAGAAGATTCCAGACTAAAGATGGAGGTCTATTCGTCGGCAGGAGTCAGAAGTTTTTATTGCCTGGTTCTTTCTGAGGCGGAATCATTGTCGAGGGGCACAGAAATGGTGAATACAGGGAAAGTGATGTCGATTCCGGTTGGGAATGAGACATTGGGGAGGGTGATTGACGTGTTTGGAGAGTCTGCTGACGCAGGAGAGCCGATTTCTGTAACAGAACGCTGGCCGGTATTTGCGAGTGCACCCAAGTATGAAGAGGTGGTGATTAGGGAGGAGATTTGGGAGACGGGAATAAAAGTTATTGATATGTTTGCCCCGCTTTTGAAAGGCGGAAGAATGGGGCTTTTTGGCGGAGCTGGGGTGGGGAAAACGATGCTTTTGACAGAGATGATGCACAATGTTGTGACACTTAAGCAACAAAACAGTGTATCGGTATTTGCGGGAGTGGGAGAAAGAACCCGGGAAGGACACGAATTGTTTGAGGAAATCCGAAATCGAAAATTGTTACAGTATGTATCACTAGTTTATGGTTCGATGGGGGAGAATGCGGCGGTTAGGTTTTTGACGGGAATGGCCGGGGTGACATTGGCAGAGTATTTCAGGGGACAAGGAAAGGATGTGTTGTTTTTGATTGACAATGTGTTTAGATTGGCTCAGGCCGGAAACGAACTCTCAACGTTAATGAACACTATTCCCTCGGAAGACGGATATCAGGCCACGCTGGCTTCTGAGATGGCTCAGTTTCATGAGCGGTTGGTGTCAACTTCAACGGGGGCGATTTCCTCAATAGAGGCTATATATGTACCATCCGATGATTTGTTGGATTACGGGGTTCAATCAATTTTTCCCTATTTGGATTCGGTGGTGACATTGTCGCGTGAGGTTTATCAGGAAGGCAGGGTGCCGGCGGTGGATATTTTGGGAACTTCTTCGGCAGCGATGAGCTTATCCATTGTGGGAGCTGAGCATTATGAGACTGCGGTGAGAGCGCAGATAATGTTGAAGAAGGCGGACAGTTTGGAAAGAATGGTGGCATTGGTGGGTGAATCGGAGTTATCGCCGGAAAACCAGTTACTTTATAAACGGGCCAAAAAACTTAAAAATTTTATGACACAAAGTTTTTTTGTGGCTGAGGATCAATCCGGACGGCCGGGGGTTTATGTTCCTCTTAAAGATACAATTGAGGGGGTAGCCGCGATAGTATCCGGAAAGTATGACCAAGTTCAGGATGAAAAGTTTTTGTTTATAGGATCTGCTCGTGATGTAGAAAATGGCTGAGACTAAGCCGACCATAAAGGTAGAAGTAAGAAGCAGGCAGGGGTTGGTTTTTAGTGGAGATTTGGTTGCGGTATCTTCTTTTAATCTAACCGGACCATTTGATGTATTGGCAGAGCACACGAATTTTGTCTCCATGATTAAAAAGAAGCTGGTTTTACACAGATCGGACGGGAGGAGTGAGGAGATCAATGTTGATAACGGAGTGATTATTGTGGAAAATAATTCAGTGAAGGTGTTTATCGGAGTGGGGAAGATGTAAAACGGATGATAGAATATAGAGGATGGATATTAGAAATCAAATAATTAACAGAATTGCCGGTGCTGCCGGGGTTGTGGCCTCTAAAATTGCTTTGGAACATCCGGAGCTTTTACAGCACGGTGATTATTCAACAAATATCGCCTTAATATTAAAGGGTGGAAGAGTAAAAGCGGAAGAAATCGCCGCTGCCATAAATACTGATGATTTGATAGAACAGGTGATTGTAGCAGGGCCTGGTTTTGTCAATATATCGATCCAAACCACTGCTCTTATCAGTGTTTTGAGCCAAGTGCTAAAAGAAGGTGAGAATTACGGAAAGTCAAAAATCGGAGAGGGAAAGAAAATTGTCATCGATTATTCGGCTCCGAATATTGCCAAGCCATTTGGTATCGGTCATTTGAGGTCGACCATTATCGGACAGGCGTTATATAACTTGTATCACAGTTTGGGTTACGAGACAATCGGGGATAATCATTTGGGAGATTGGGGAACTCAGTTTGGAAAATTGCTGTATATGATTGATGTGGAGAAACCTGAGAATCTGGATATTGAGAAGTTGGAGGAATTGTACGTAAAGTTTCATAAAATGGCCGTGAATGATATAAGTTTAGAGGATAAAGCGCGGTCTTGGTTTAAAAAACTAGAGGATGGGGATGAGGTGGCCAGGAGTTTGTGGAGAAAGTGTTGGGATGTGTCTATGGCGGAATTTAACCGGATTTACGAGATTTTGGGGGTCAGGATAGACGAAACTTTGGGGGAAAGTTTTTATGAGGACAAAATGGCGGAAGTGGTATCGGAGGCAAAACAAAAAGGGGTGGCCAAAATCAGTGAGGGGGCATGGGTGATTGATATTCCCGGGACGGAGACTCCGTTGATGCTTATCAAAAGTGACGGAGCGAGTACTTATGCAACGCGGGATTTGGCAACTATAAAGTATCGGATGGATAGGTGGAAGCCGGAAAAAATTGTATATGAAGTGGGGGGGGAACAGAGCTTGCATTTTGTTCAAGTATTTTCTGCGGCAAGACTTATGGAGTACGTGACTGATGGTGTCGAGCTTATTCACACCAAACATGGTTTATATTTGGACTCTGACGGAAAGAAATTCAGTACCAGAAAGGGGAAAACTGTGAAGTTGGAGGGGGTATTGCTGGAAGCAGTGGAAAGAGCGAAGAAGCTGGGATCAGAGGTGGGTGATGAAACAGCTAAAAAAGTAGGAATTGGAGCGATAAAGTATTTTGATCTTAAGCATGGAGTTTCGAGTGACATCGTGTTTGATTGGGAGAAAATGTTTGAGTTGGCGGGAAACTCAGGGCCTTATTTACAATACACCTACGCGCGGACAAAAAGTATCGCGCGAAAGTTTCAAGAAACAAATTCCAAGATTAGTTCGCTTCGCGAGCAAACAAATTCTAGTGATCAAACTTCAGAATACAAACCGAATGATGAAGAATTGGCTATTTTGAGATGGATTTATCGGTTTCCGGAGGTCATAGAGGAATCAGCCAAGAGGTTGGCCCCTAATTTGATGTGTAACTTTTTGTTTGAGTTGGCAGCCAGGTTTAATACTTTTTATAATAAGCATTCGATTTTAAGTGCAGCAAGCGATGAAGAAAAAAAGTTTAGATTGACCTTGACCGCGGCTGTGGGACAAGTTTTGGCGAATGGATTAAATTTACTGGGGATAGAAGCTCCGGAAAAGATGTAGAATGACTGTTATGCCTTACGATTTTTACAGATTAAAAAATGGGGTGAGGGTAATGCTGGTGCCGATGGAGGGGGTTAAAAGTATCGGGGTAGGGGTATATATTCAGACCGGAAGCAGATTTGAAACAGAGAGAATAAACGGAATAAGCCACTTTTTGGAACACATGGCGTTTAAAGGAACAAAGAAGTTTCCGACTCATACCGATACCAGTTATCTGGAAGGATTGGGGGCAATTCAAAACGCCTGGACTGATGTGGACGCGACTGCGTACTGGGCAAAAATACCAGCGGACAAATGGAGGGAAGGATTGGAAGTAGCAAAAGAATTGGCTTTATATCCAACTATTCCGGAAAAGGATTTGGAGATAGAACGGGGAGTGATACTGGAAGAGATTAACCGGCGGGATGATAGGCCGGATGAAATTGTATCTGAGGAGCTACAAAAACTGATGTATCCGGGAAATCCATTGGGGATGTTGGTATTGGGCAGACCGGAAGTGATAAAGAGTGTTACCAGACAGGATTTTTTGGAGTATCACGACAGGCAATACGTTGCGGGCAGGCTGGTAGTAGTGATGGCTGGAAATTTCAAATCACAAATTACAAATCACAAAAACCAGATTGAGGAGTGGTTTGGGTCATTACCAAAAAATGTCGGAAGTGAGTTTGTTTCGATAACTGACGTTCAGAAGTCGGCCCAGGTGAGAGTTTTTGAGAAGAGGCTGGCGGCTCAGGCTCATATTGAGCTGGGGGTGAGGGGGGTCAATGACACTGATGAGAGAAGATTTGCTTTGGCGGTATTGACGTCATACCTCGGACAAGGTCTGTCCAGCAGATTATTTACGGAACTGCGGGAAAAAAGAGGATTGTGTTATTCGGTACACGCTTCAAGCCAAAGCCTAAGCGATGTGGGGATATGGAGTGTGTATGCAGGGGTGGCGATTTCCAAAATGGAGGCAGCAATTGCAGCAATTTGGGAGGAGATGAAGAGACTACGGGATGTTTCATTAACTGCAGAAGAATTGGTAGCTGCGAAGGAAAAACTAAGGGGCCCGACACTGTTTTCGATGGAAAACCCGATTTCGCAGATGGAATGGTATGCCAGGCAGGCGATGGACCGACCGGATCACTTGATGTCGCATGATGATGTAATTAATAGATTGTTACAGATTGATGTTGATGAAATAAAGCAGGTTGCCCGGGAATTGTTTGTTCCGGAAAAAGTTAATTTGGCAGTAGTGGGACAAGTTTTACAGTCGCAAAAAGAAAAACTACTTGGTATAATCGGGTGATGAAGGCGAAGGGATTTGATCAGTTTGCTGAAAAGAGCTTGGTAATAATAAAACCGGACGGAGTACAAAGAGGTTTGGTGGGTGAAATCATTACCAGATTTGAGAAAAAGGGACTTAAGATCGTGGCGATGAAAATGGTTTGGCCAACTGAAGAAATGGCGAGAAAGCATTATGATCAACCTGAACATGCTGCCAGGGCACTGGGCGAGAAGACTATCGCGGCTTATAAAGAAAAAGGAATTGACCTGAACAAGGATCCTATGGATATAGCCAAAGATATCCAGAAGAAACTGGTTAGATATTTGACCGGCGGTCCGGTGGTGGTAATGGTTATTGAGGGGGCTCATGCAATTGCTCATGTGAGGAAAATCAGAGGAGGGACAAATCCACTGTCTGCTGATGTTGGTTCTATAACCGCTGACCTGACGGTTGATTCATATTTCATCGCCGATGCAGATGAGAGAGCAGTCAGAAATTTGGTACACGCTTCCGGATCAGTTGAAGAGGCGAATGTTGAGTTGGCGATTTGGTTTAGTAAACAAGAGATCCATAAATATAACTTGGCGGTGGACGAGATTCTTTATAGTAGGGAGTGGGAAGATACTTTCAGAGCTTTGGTAAAGGGTAAATAATATCTATAGTATTGTTCTAATTTTGATAAAAATATAGCACGGAATTTATTTATGTTGAATAAAATGTTTGTTCAATATAGTAAAGTGGGCATTGACATGGGTGGGTGAGAGTGGCATTAATAGACGTAT
>Ga0265297_10010502_pt1 | contig 11625 bp, 29 predicted proteins | sample Munlanlwell13791_FD_192502 | JGI IMG/M metagenome (GOLD analysis project Ga0265297, IMG submission 192502) | Leachate microbial communities from a municipal landfill in Southern Ontario, Canada - Leachate well 137-91 | ecosystem: Engineered > Solid waste > Landfill > Unclassified | place...
AATGGTTGGTCTGATGATGGTGTTAAAGAAATCACTATTAGTGCTGATAAGGGCAATCCTGCTCCATTGACTCCCGACGTGCGCTACCGTCCGCAGGATGGTGAGCCGGTGTCTGAATGAAGGGGGCAAAGGGGGCAGGTGGACAAGGGGGCGACGCCAGTCAGATGACATTAGTCAAAGGATTTTCTTCTGCTAGGTTGAATTATTGATTAGGAGAACATATAATTAGTTAAAAGGAGACACATCATGTTAATTATACGTGTATTATCCTATACCCTAATGCCCCTAATAGCAATGTCCTGGTTGGATCGACTGCTAGGGCCAAGCAATTTATTTTTCCGATGGGGCTGGGATTGGTGGGTGAATTTAACTAATGAGTTAGTTACATTGGGAGTTGAAGGATAATTTATTTATTTGACTTTCCCACGGATTGGGGTATACTTAAGGTGGCAGGGGGCGACCTATTGCCGGTCGCTGGCGAGCGTAAAGGGTGCTAGACGCTAAGCACTCCAATTCCCTGTCACTGCTTTTCTTTTGGCACACGGAGAATAAAAATGTTGCATCCGAATTTAAGGCACGTTTTCGCTGCTGAGAGAATGCCGAACGGCAAGGTTGCTGCACTGATTTATTTTGACGATTCGGTGGACCTAGAAACTGCCGATAAAATTCTCGGCAATTTACTGGATGATTCGGCTCGATACGTTGAATATGCGGTTGCGGGCACTTACAATCCTAATATTGGTGGGCCAGTCTGGTATATACCGTGAACAAGTTTACTTATAAAGACAATTCAAACGGTTGGAAAAACGCCGTAGTTGTGTTTGAGTGCTATGCTGATTTAGTGTCAGAAGCAGACACACAATATAAGCAGAAATTAGGCGTTGATCCTGCGAAACAAAAGCACATTGGAGTTTCTTGGGAGAAAACTAATGTTTCGATCTGAGCCAAATCTGCGGTTTGATTTTCGCATCGAGCATCCCGGCGAGCGTGCTGCTGGCACTGCAAGTTATGTCGAGAATGTTCGAGTAGAGGTTGAGTATGGATTTCTTGATCCGACTGATGCGAATGAGTTGCAAGATGCAATCCGTCAAACTTTGGCAGAGTTTTATGACGGAGCAAAAGTCACGCCGTCTCTTGTGACACAAACCATTCTGCCTAATGTCGGTCTTGATCGGCACGATCTTCGGAATGAGTTGAAGGAGTAGCTAAAATGAAATTAACTATGGGCGAACAACTTACCAAAGAGTGGCGCAAGACCTTTAAGACTGGTGATAAGCTTGCTCGTTTGTACTACGAAACTCGCACAAATTGTTGTGCGTGTGCTTCGTGGGACACTTTTAAGAATTCGTGGGCGGGGCAAGAGTGGATCAAACGCAATAAAAATCTCGTCTAATAGCACTAAATATTTTTTCGGGCTTGACTTTCCTGTGGTATAGGGTATACTATAGGTGGCAAGGAGAATACACAATGCTTATCATAGTCAATCTGCCGCGTCACTCGTGGTATGCCACTCAACTTTGCGATGGACAAGTGACAGTATTTCAGCGTGACAGGGACGGCAACGACGAGAAGATTTTTACTGTGGTGCTGGATGACAGGAAATGGACTCTTGCCCCGGATGGTAAGGGCATTGTTGTTAGGGAATTGTACTTGTGATGTTATGCTGACGCATACTTAGGTGGCAAGGAGAAACCATGAAATTCGATGCGATTTACAAGTATCCGATTGGCTGGGATAAAGCCGATATCGAGATGCCCAGCGGAGCGCAAGTCCTCACCGCACAACTTAACGGGGATACGCTGTGCCTTTGGGCCAAGGTCAACACAAAAAATCCGCCAGAAAAGCGTCGATTTGTCGTCGCCACTACCGGCGAGGGGTTGCCCTGTGTTGAATTGGAATATGGATATGGCAACTTCATTGCCACAATTCAGGAGTCGAGCGGGTATGTTTGTCACGTTTTCGAGTTGACTTGACTTTTCTGCTGCCATTGTTATACTATAGGTGGCAAAGGAGAAAACCATGTCAAGATTTCCGATTTGTGACTGCTGGTGTCAGGACTGGCCCTGCTGCGAACACACCGACAACTTCCCGGATGACCCCGAGAACTTTTGTCCCTACTGCGGTCGTCCCGACTGCTTCGGGGAGTGCGACGACGAGCCTTACGACGATGACGACGACGAACACGACGGTATGACCGACGTTGAAGCGGACGCCGATACCCTGCGGTCCTGTGGATTCGGCACCGACGAGGACTATGAGCATGATACGCCGCTAGGTGACGATTACGGCGGCGAGTGATTTTCCTCTTGACTTTTGCCCCGTTTGGGGTATAATGATAGTACGAGCGGCGGTGTATAACCGACTCACGACGAGGCTCCGGTGCCACGGATCGGCGTGGCCTGTCGAGGAAAGGCGCTGAAAGTGACGGCGAGCGCGACGGCGACATCCCGAAAAAGGTGTCCGTGACCTAAAGGCGTCCCGAGTCCAGAACCGAAACCGGACAAGGCCAGGGAACTGGCCCCGCTCGTATTTTTTTAACATCCTGCTGACATTAGTCAAACAACCCTCTTCCCGCCAAAATTTAACTTGACTTCACGAAAATCTGTGGTATACTTAGAGTGGCAAGGAGAATTAATATGAGCCTCAGGCAATCCACAGAAATTCTGGAGAGTGCGCAGTTTTCCCTGGAGAGCGCAGCGAATCAGATTAAGTATTGCGTTGATGATTTTCGCAGGGGCACTTACAGCGCTGGGGTAATTAATTATATTAATGATATAGTTATTCCGCTAGTGCGGGTGGTCTATATTCCAAAAGCATTCAGGGAGTTCAAAAAAGCACTGCGGAGTGAAATTAAGCGTTGCGGTGGTAATCCAAAACTGGTGAAATAATGGTCGTCAAAATCAAGGCAACTCAACTCGTCGAGTATTACAACGGGGGTTATGAAATTTTTCCTTGGCCCCGCCGTGAATTGCCAACGGGTAAGGTGAGTATTTCCCTGAAATATGGGCGGCGCTGGCGCATGGTGGCGGGCCGAGTCGATTCTATGATTGACGAGTCGTGCGGTTTTATGCCTGCGATGCAGCGCTATTTCTTTCATCCCAACAACCCAAACAAACTGGTGGAATTGTTGAAACACTCTTGACTTTTCCGCTGCCGCTGTTATACTTAGAGTGGCAAGGAGAAACCGATGCGATACCATTCAACCCTGCAATCACACTACAGCAAGGCAGACCGCGCCGGTAACTGCTACTGGGCTTTCCGGTATATCTGCCATAAGACCGGTAAGGTGGTCGAGGGCCGAATCAATGGCACTGGTGGCGAAAGCAATATCAACGCTATCCGGCTTTACTGGAACGATAGCGGTAAAGGATGGGATAGTGGGTTTTTGTGTCAAACGGTCCAGCACGGAATTCGGGAATTCGATCGGATGGTTAAGCTCTGGCCGCACGCTGGATGTGACCCTGAGCAATTGGTGCAGTGGATTAAGAACCAGCTGAAGTCAGACCCGTTATACTATCCGGGGTAAAGCGAATTTATTCAAGCAAACTTGACTTTGCTCGCTGATGTGGTATACTTAGAACAGTGGACGATAACCCAATAACCCAAACAGGCAAGGAGAATATCATGCCTAACACCGAATCGAAGGTCCAGAGTTTCGAGCTTACCGAAGTCAGTGTGTCGGAAAAGACGGTTTTTATCGCTGTTCATGAGAAGTTTTGCCGGGCGCTGGGTCTCGGTCTCGTGAAGGGCAGCGATAACCCCTGCCTACGAGCAATGGGGCACCAAATTCTGAATGCGGGGCAAATCCTGCGGGGTGCGCCAGCGGGCGACTTCCCTGAGCTGGCCGACTTGGTGACGAACGACGAAGTCCCTGCCGCAGAAGTCGAGGAATCCGAGAACGTGACGGTGTCGTAGCGATGTGCGGCACGAGAAGCAGGGGAACAATTCTGTTCCCCTGTTTCTTTTTTTGCACCGAATTAGCACTAAATTAGCACCGAATTTGACTTTCGGGGAAAGGGTGTTATACTTAATAGTAGCACCGAATATAAAGGGTAGAACAGTGGTAAATGAGAAAAGTGTCCGATACGTTCCTCTCGTCAAGGGCGACCCCGAGTATTTCCAGATATCTAGCAATGCTCTAAGGGCGATGATTGCGCAGATTCGGTATTATACTGATGCTGGTGGTTTGGTTTTGAAGCGAATCGCTGACTTTGAAAGGTATCTCGATCTCTTGCGTGAAAAACAGGAGCAAGATTGAAATGAAAGCTACTGCAGTTAAAACCAATTCATTTCCCGGCGATACTTTTCTGCGCATTGATGTACACCTTGCGGATGGTAGAATTATTGCGCCGTTTGGAGTGTGGCCCAAGCGCGATAAGGTGGGACGGTGGTACGAGTGCGACGGTGGGGGATATTTTGATACGTTGAAGCAAGCAAAAAGCGCCGCAATTCGTAAGGTACTAAGTGAAGAGGACTAACCGGGGCACCTAATTCACCGAAAAACTAGATCGGAAAATATACCAGATAACTAGATAGGATTTTCTACCGGATGACATTAGTCAAACTCCCAGCACTAAATAGATTATCGGCCCCTCAATTGATTGCTCACCGACCTTCACAATCGGCAAACTTTTCCGAAAATATCCCTTGACTTGCTCTGCCGATCGAGTATACTTTAAACAGTGACGGCGTGTGTCCGTTCTCCCCTAAAAGGGAGTGAATTACAACAACAACGTATAGGAGATGCAAATGGCAATCGAGCTGAACAGCAAGGAACAGGCAATCATCGAGAAGCGCCGGGCGCGTGCGGTCAAGACCGAGGCCCGCAAGCTGGCCCGTATCGCACAGGATGCAGTCAAGGTGGCGCAGGAGCGCGCCGACAAGGGACTGGGCGGGCCTTTCTCGCTCAAGGGATACAAGGTTATCCCGCAGAGCGACGGCAGTGTGCAGCTCTGGCGCAAGGGTGTTCAGGTCCACGCCGACCTGAGCGTGCTGGCCGAGACTGAGCCGGTTACATCCTAATTCATATCAGGAGCGGGCAGCGGTTAATCCGCTCCCGTTTCCTGTTTTGTGCTGCTCCAACCAGATGACATTAGTCAATAAACCCCACCATCGCCGGGATCGATACCGCTATCGGTCTGTAAATTCCGTTGAATTCGTCTTGACTTTCTTTGGCAACGGTGTATACTTCAAACAGTGACGGATAACCCAAAACCCTTAACTCGAACGGAGCAAGACAATGGAACTGACTGCGAAGGAAATTAAGATGCTGGAGAATCGCCGGGCACGCAAGGAACAGACGGCGCGCCGGGCAGTGGCCCGCATTGCGGTGAGTGCTGCGGAAGAGCTGCAGAACCGCACCGACAAGGGTCTCGGTGGTCCTTTCTCTTTCAAGGGCTACAAGGTCATTCCCCTGCCGGACGGCACGATTCAACTCTGGCGCAAGGGTGTGGAAGTGGTCCCCGACATGAGCGCGCTCACGGACACGACCGATGCCGCGCCGGTCGAAGATGCGACCCCTGCGGAAGTCCCTGCCTAAACGGCACGAACGAACCGGGGCGCAAAGTGCAAAGCGCCCCGGTTTTCTCTTGACTTCCTGTGCAGTTGTGGTATACTTAGAGTGCAGGGGGAGACGGAGAAAACACGATGCCGCCTTTTGAGTGGGACGACGACATTCGCGAGACTGATTGGGATTATGACGACGACTATCGTGACCCTACTGACGACGACCTAGACCCGAACGACGAAGATAACTACGATTGGGACGAGGACATCGACAACTGGGACGACCAGTAAAGAAAAAAAACGGGACAGGAGAAAATCCTGTCCCAGTGTAAATCGCAACCAGATGACATTAGTCGAGAGAGAATCCGTAGAATTTAATTTGACTTTTACTCTGCTGATGTTATACTTATCTTGGCAACAGGAGATATAGAATGCAAAACGTGTCCTATCTGAAATGCGGGGACAGAGTTGTAACAACCCAACCGATTGGGCATCCCCTAACGGAACATGTTCTAAGCGGGGAATTGGGGTATGTCACTCACGTTTGCCGCAACGAAAAGTGTTGCTATCCGGGTCCGGTGGTTGTGGTAGAGTTTGATAACTTCATTGAGAACGGGGACGAAGTTGTAGACCTGTGGACTTTCCACCCCGGCCACTGCGCGCCCGGTGAGAGCATGGACGAATACCTGCGGTCCTGCCTGAAAATCGTGGTAGACACCGAAACCGGCGCAACTGCTCCTGTCCTTTCCGACTGGGAAGGAAGCGCCCGAGAGCAGACCAACAAAAATCTGCGAGACATTTTCGGGTAAAGTTCGCGGGAAAATTAATTTGACTTCCGCAAAATCTGGGGTATACTTAGAGTAGGCAACGTATAAAGGAGTCAAGACAATGGCGCACAACCGCACAATCCGACTGCCTGACAATGAGACTGAGAAGTTGGCCGAAATCTGCTACACCCTGAGTTTTCAGGGTGCGAGTTTCACCGCTGAATTGGTCAACAGTGAGTGGGTGATTACTCTCGGGTGACAGTATGACGAAGTTTGAGACAATTTGCGCGATGCTCGCAGCCCGCCGTTGCTGGGAAAGTGGACAATCCATTAAAGAAATCGCAAAGTCGGCAGGTAAATCCCCGGCAGTTATACGCCGGTGGATCAAGACAACCGGAGTTAGAAGTCTGAAAAGGTGAGTTTACTAATCGGGCATGTTGATGGAGCAGTCAACCAGATGACATTAGTCAAACAACTTCTTTCTCTTCCCGGAAAATTGATTTGACTTCTGTCACATCTGTGGTATACTCTAGGTATCGGCAAGGCGCGCCCCCCGACAGAGTGACAAGTGAAAAAGTGCAAAGTGAGGCATAAGATATGAATAATGAAAGTGGGGCAGCAGAACCGGGCGGTACAGGGCAGTTTTTGGAGCGGTCTCTGCCGAGAAAAAAGACCGCTCATGAAATTAATTGAGTGAAGTGCAGGCAGGCCCCTTTTTGGGGTCTGCTTGTTTTTTACTTGACTTCTGCTGCATCTGGGGTATACTTAGAGTATGAACACTAAGAAACAATTTGTCGTGCTAACGGGCACAACTATCGATCGGGCTAATGTTTTTGGCCCTTTTGATAAGAAAACCGCCGAGAAGTTTAAGAAGGACCACGACGATAACAACGATCGTTTGTGGGATGATGTCAAGAGTCCGATAATTCCAAAGTCGCAGCCCGCAGTTATTGTCAAAATGAACGGTCTGTATTCTTGGGCTGCAAAAGTCGTAACCGGGAAATAACCGCTTGATATAGCAAAGGAGTAGTAGACCATGAAGTATGTTGTCACGGTTGAAATCGAGACTGATACCGCTCCGGCGTGCCTTCAAGATGTCGTAGCGGGTGTTTTTCTTTCTATCCGCAATCGTATGGGTCGCGACGGTTTTGCGCCGTTGTATTCGGACCATTTTGACATCAATTCAATGCGGATTAAGTGCCCCGGCGCTTGCCCGATGGCGTGGCCCGAACCCACCTTAGAATAATTCTGCTTGACTTTTGCTTATTCTGAGTTATACTTAGAGTAGGCAAGGAGTGATACGACAATGAAAACAATTCGAGTTCCCAGCAACAACATGGAAGCGCTTGTCGGTCTCTGCTGTTATCTGACCATGCAGGGTGTGCGTTTCACCGTCAAGCTTGTGGGCAATGAGTGGGTGATTGATCCTCAAGGAACCCCAGAATCTTTGCGCAGACTTGGCTTCGGAGAATGAATAGCATGGACGACATTCTGGAATACTGCCCTGACTGCGGACAACCGATCGGCGATGGCTCGTGCCATTGCTACGACGATAACGATAACGGTCCTGAAGAAATACCGATCGACCCTGATATGGAATGAGTGATTGTCCTACTGGTGGAACCGTAACGAGCATATGGGTGCGTCAACCCTAAAAAGCTCACGGGTAAAGCAGACAGGCCCCAGTGACAATCACACAACAAGAACAATCCTGCTGACATTAGTAGCAACTCATTTTCTCGCGGAAAATTGAGTTGACTTTCGTTCAAAATGAGTTATACTTAGAATAGGCAAAGGAGAATCAAAATGACCGATACAACTGGACCCCTGCCCCCGTATCTGACCCCCTACGTTCGAGAAGCAATCGAACTCGGATACCGTGAACCGGGGGAGATTATGACGTATGCCACCAGTAGAGTGCGCCGGGTTTGCGAATCCTTCCTATACGGAGATGCTGCGCACCGGAATGCGGTGTGTAGTGAAATCTCGCGCCTGATTATCGAGAAGGTTCGCAACCCCAAATAATAATTGCTCTTGACTTCCCCCAATTTGGAGTTATACTTCTAATATGAAACCTTCAATACTAAATGCACCTTTCGACCCGAAAGAGTATCAGCGGCGCATGGACGAAATTGTCCGTGTCAAGCACGGATTTGCGACTGCTAAGGTCGTAGCGCCAGCGTCTAAAGTGGTCGTGCCCAAGGCAGGGTTTTATAAGTGGCCTGCCTACGTTACTCCGTTTTATGTAAGTCCGCCGCCATTAAAAGACGCAAGGTTAGGGTTCGTGGGTGATAGTTTTGTTGGCAGACAATGCGAAGATGGGAAATACGAGTATATCGACTATAACGGCAACCCGAAACTTTACCACGGTGGGACCGTTGTTAGGGAATACAGCAGCAAAATACATCGTTTCATTACCCCGGAATTGTGTGCTTGGATGATTAAATCTCCGCACAATAAATCAATCGAAGATAGGGACTTAGTGCTAAAACTCATGTCTACTTACCCTTCACTCACTCTCGAAGAGTGGCAAGCGCTTCCGGACGAAACTTGGCCCTCGATGCGGTAAGACAACCGGAGTGACAGATAAGTTTATCATGTTGACGGAGCAGCATCCTGCTGACATTAGTCGAATCGAATCCCGCATTTCTATACAGAGCAGAATTAACTCTTGACTTTTGCAATTCTTGGTGTATACTTAAGGTGGCAACGTAACGGAGAACACCTATGACAGAACAAGAACGCAAGGACGCTGCATCCAAGTTGTATATGGACTTGGAACAGACCATGTCTTACCTTGCTGGTCGGTGGCGCGACGAGCATGAGTATGAAAACATCGACGACTATGCAACGCCGATTCGTCCAAAAGTTGAAGCAATCGGCGGGGTTTTCGTTCGCATGGTCAAGCGCCCGTTCGGGTTTATCTATTCTCTCGCAGGTGTGCTCTATCAGATTAAGGTAGGGCGCTACTACGAATATCACCGTTGTTTACCTAATGGTCCCGAATATGCGAAACAAAAGGGAATAACTGATTGACTTTACGGCATTCGGTGTTATACTTAATAGTGTGACACCGAATATCGTAACACCGAATTAAAAGGAGTCTGACAATGGGATATTCCTGCACTGCCGCTGCCGCTGCCGCTTACGTCGAAGAGTCCATGATGGAAGTACTCCACGAAACGACAGCGCCCGAGATGCGCAACAACTCCAACACTTGGGATAGCAAAGGGGAGCGCTACTTTTTCGAGCGCGGCCGGGAGCAGGACGACGGCGCTATCACGGGAGTCGTCTGGCAGACCTACGAGAAGGACGGCAAAGACTACTGCCATCGTGCGGGCAGTGTCCGCATTGAACCGGACGGCAAAATCACTCGGTGGTCTACCAGCAACAAACAGCAGCGCCAGCGCGCCGAAAAAATGGGGAAGGGGAAGTATGTGACGCATCACGTTATCATGCCGACTTTTGACCCCATCTGTTGAGACTCAGGGGAAACGTCGGTTCAGGAGATTGTTAATCCTAAACAATCGATACAGGTCTAGTTCCAATGGAAGGGAGTGCGCACCACACTCCCTTCCCCCTACTTGCCAACACATCCTGCTGACATTAGTCGAACTGCTGTTTTTATATGGGGTAAAATTAATTCTTGACTTCCGCCGTATCCGTGGTATACTTCTTTTACTATGGCATGGTTTTATCTTAATGAGATGCCGCATCGGTGGTACAAGTGGGGGTTTGCTTCTTCTGCTAGAAACGTAAGATTGTATCAAAAAGTACGATATGACGTAGAATTTGATGCACTGTTGGCTCTTTATGAATGTGAAAGCAAAGAGCAGGAGCAACTATCGCAAACGTCCGTCATTCAAGAACTTGAAAAAAAGTACGGGAAGATTGCCAAACACAGACGGGAAACATTCCATTTCCCGGACGATATACAGGAAGTAATTTCACTGCTGGATGCATTTTTCGGGCAGAGTGGCACGGAAAATGCTAAGAAATGGCGGCGAACTAATCAGAAAGATAGATTTACTGTATCTAAACCCAAACCACCACCCAATGGTGTTGAATCTGAACCACTCAATGAGTACAGTGCTGAGAATAATTCTCAGAAAGAGATTGAAATAATAGTAGATCAAAAGGGCAATATCACAGTAGAAATGCATGGATATGCATATAATACAAAACAGACACAGCGAATTCTTACTGCTCTTGGTAAAAAACTAGGTAAACGGTGTCATCTGCCGAATGAACTCGAAGAGCTAGAAATGGAGATTCAATGGAAAAAAGAAACAATCAACATGATGGAACTAGCGATAAAACAAAAGAAACAGGGGATAAAGAATGAGTCGATCACAGATGAAGTAGACAAAAGACTATCTATGTGGGACGAAATGAAAGTGAAATATGATGGTAGCAGAAGTCACCCCGGCGAATTTCTTAAAATTGCTTCAATATATGGTTATTACTAATCATACCAATGTTAGAAAACCATATTAAGCAACCATCCTGCTGACATTAGTCGAACTCTCAACCGGTTGACATTAGTCAAGCCAATCGTGCCGGTGGCCGGGATCGATCCCGAAAAAAAGCGGGAAAATTAATTTGACCGGCGCTGTATCCGATGTTATACTTAAGGTATAGGAGACAATGGCAATGGCAAAGCACTATAACGTAGTATCGAAAAACGAAGTTGACCACGAAGCAAGCGCTGCCTTCGTGAGCGCTCTCGCTGGGGTCTGTTACTGCCCTGCAACGGAAGATGCAGCGCTGGCGCTCATGGATGAGTATCATTCCGAAACCCCTGCCGACAATGCCGACGATACCGATAAGCGCAATTGGGCGCTGGCGCAGATTGACGATATCACTCGTCTGCGGATACTGGTCAACTGCGGGACCGAATACTTGAGCAACGTACCAACTGCGGTACTGGTTGCCGTTGCCGAGCGCTTGGTGCAGAAGGAGCAACCCGCAGACAGTAGTGACGGGGACGACGACGGGGACGACTACGGCGCAGACGACTTCGACGACGACGGGGACGACGAAGAAAACGACGAAGAAAACGAATAATTACCCCTTCTGATAACCTGCTTCTTCCCCCTGCGGCTCGCCCCACAAGGGCGGGACCGCACGGGGATTAATGTATACCAACCAGATGACATTAGTCGAACCATCTTAAAACTTTGCGGGAATAAATAAATCTTTTTCACCGTTGACTTTTGCGCCACCGATGATATACTTTACTTAGGCAATTGGAGACAAACTATGCAGACCCAACGGACCACCACTGACCACCGACACAATCCCATCGACCTGAACACTCCGAGAAAGCGCACCATGCGCCACCGAGACGATT
>Ga0265297_10010503_pt1 | contig 11623 bp, 7 predicted proteins | sample Munlanlwell13791_FD_192502 | JGI IMG/M metagenome (GOLD analysis project Ga0265297, IMG submission 192502) | Leachate microbial communities from a municipal landfill in Southern Ontario, Canada - Leachate well 137-91 | ecosystem: Engineered > Solid waste > Landfill > Unclassified | place...
TGGCCTATGATAAGCGAGGGGTTGTCAGGCAGTAGTGATGAAGCTGCTGAACTGCTATCAAAGCTACAAGAGGAATCTAAAGGGAAACCTGGTTTTGTTGTTATCATATCCAGCAGTAATGATTCAGAATTCAATTACAAAGAGAAGGTACTGTCCCAGATTATTTCAGAAACCGGTGGCGAATTCCTGGGTTATTTTGAGAAAGACGAGATTAAAAGAGAATACTTTTGGACGCTTACCAGGGTGACTGCAGCCGTAAGAGAAGTATTCCGGGCTTCAGGAAGATTTTTAGGCGCAATAGGTGACTCAGCTTCGTTGCCAAACTCGCTAAGAATGATGCTGGATTGTGTAGAATTTAAGAAGGAATATCAACAAAAAGGGTTGATACGCAAAGATGATGGTCTGGAATGTATCTTTGCTACAGCTTACGAACATGGTCATACCGGGCATGCTGAACAGGAGGCGCAAATTCATCCCAGTGAAACAGAAGGCTGGAGGGCATTGATGGAATTCTCGGACAGATGCGAGGATCTTGCCATAGAGAAACACTATACCGCCCCGGTTACAGTATTCGGTGACAGGGGACATGATAAGTGGGGTCCTCATCTGTGTAACTACCATCTATGGTTACGCAAGTTAAAAAAGGCATTTGACCCGAAGGGAGTATCAGAGCCTGCTATGTACATCTCGGCAAAAGAACAGAGGGACTGAACATTAAATTTAATAATTCCACACGATTAATATGAGGTGAAAAATGTTTAAAAAAGAAGACTTGATAGAAATCGTCGGCGCCAGCAATATCTCAGATACGCCAGAGGATCTTGATAAGTATTCCAGGGATGAAAGTTTTGTTCACCCTATAAAACCCAGATGTGTGGCAAAGCCCGGTAATGGTGATGAAGTTCAAAAGCTAGTGAAATGGGCTAATGAGACACTTACCCCCCTCGTACCGGTAAGCTCTGGTTTTCCACGCTTTCGCGGTGATACAATCCCCAGCATTGGAGGAGCTGTTATAGTAGATCTCAGTAGGATGAAAAAGATCGTGAGAGTTGATGCTAAATACCGAATAGCAATGGTTGAGCCTGGTGTAACCTTTGCCGAATTGATACCCGCAGTGAAAAAAGAGGGATTGAAACTCAATATACCCTTGCTTCCACGAGCCTCGAAATCAGTGGTGGGTAGTCTGCTCGAAAGAGAGCCGGTGATAATGCCACGATATCATTGGGATATAGCTGACCCATTAGCCTGCGTTGAGGTTATTTTTGGTACTGGTGATATGTTCAGGACTGGTTCGGCAGCGGGTCCTGGAACATTAGAAGAACAATGGGCAGTTGACGCTATGCAGAATGAGGCAGCGGGTCCAATTCAGGCTTCCTACCACCGGTTAATTCAGGGGTCGCAAGGAACAATGGGTATAGTTACCTGGACAACCGTCAGGTGTGAGCGTGCGCCCAGTATTGAGGAACCTTTCTTGGTCAGCTCTTCAAAGCTTGATAACCTGTTGGAATTTATCTACTGGCTGATGCGGCGCAAGTTGGTTGACGAATGTCTGGTGCTAAATAATTCCAATTTGGCTCGCATGATTGCCAAGGAATGGCCTCGAGACTACGAATTAATGAAGGATACGCCTACCTGGATGCTGTTTTTCACAATATCCGGCCTCCACTATTTTCCTGAGGAAAAGATTAGATACCAGATGGATGTTATTAAGGATATCGCCAAGTCGTCGAAAGTAAAACTACTAAAAGTTATTGGTAAAACGTCAGCATCTGAAATATTAGAGATGCTGCATAATCCTTCAAAAGAGCCTCACTGGAAACTTCGAGATAAAGGCTCATGCTATGATATATTTTTCATTACCACTGGCGATAGGCTCTCGGGATTGGTAAGTACCATGAATAGTGTAGTAGAACAGTTTGATTACCCGGCCGAGGACCTGGGGATTTATATCCAGCCGATAGTCCAGGGAGTTAGTTACCATTGCGAATTTAACCTGTTCTTCGACCGCAATAATCCAAATGAGACCAATAAGATTCAAAAATTATCACAGGTGGCCTTCGAAGCTTTATCAAATCGAGGGGCATTTTCCTCTCGCCCATACGGGCACTGGGCAGATATGGCTTATCGTAGAGATAGTGAAACTACTATAGCATTGAGAAAAGTGAAAAAGGTCTTTGACCCAAACAATATTATGAACCCAGGGAAATTATGTTTTTAATTAAAAAACAGATACCTGCCCCTATCTTATATAGTTGAAGAAAATATGAGAGTTAAAACCAGATATTCCGCTGGTACGAATCTCCCCTTGCCGCACCAAATCGGCAAAGCTAGCTATTCTTCACCGGAATTTACAAAACAAAATCTCGCGAAAAATCTATCCTATTATTCAAAACACGATTTTATCGCCTAAGTTATTAATATCATTCGCAGCAAACTTTAAAAATATATATGCCTCTACAATGCTGGTGGTAAAACTAAAATCGAAGGGATGGGTGGCCATTCTCCCTTGAAGAAATTCATCTCGCTCAGATAACCATACCTTACTTCCGACTTGCCCTGAGTAAATTCATCTAAGGTAATAAATCTAAAATCGCACTTCGCATTCCTATAGTGTATCGGTATCAACCAGTGAACTATCGGCTTCATCGATTCCCATATCCCGTTCATGATCGTAGCTTCACTATCAATAATAAATTTCTCAAACCTCTTGCCCTCTTTCTCAACCAACCCTATGCAAAGCAAAAGAATATCCGCTCCATACTTCTTTATCTCCTCGAGTTGTTGCTCCGTAGGAACATGCCCAATATCACCAGAGTGAGCAATCTTTACTCCGTCTACATTACAACAGAGTATGGAGTTCTCTCCTCCTAGTTTACCCCCCTTGTCATCATGATAAGTGCCGATAGACCAGAAGTCTATCCCCTTGACTGTTATAACTCCCTTTCCCTTAATCTCCATCCCCCTAACTATTTCAGGACTACCGGGAACTACTGTTACCGCATTATGATCAGGATGTTCATGTGTAACACCAACTATATCATATGGCTCCGTAATCGGAGCATGAAAAAGATTCCCCCTTGGCGGTAAATGAAAACCCGGCGTATAAGGATCAATTAATATTTTTAGCCCCGACGCAGCAACAATCTCAACAGCAGCATGCCCTAAAAATCTTATCTTCATTTCGTAAATCTCCCTTCTTTAACATATAGTATTTTGCAATCAGCTAAATCAAAATGTCTCTAATTCACCATCTGACCTCCTTATAATGCTGGCGCTAAAACAATTATTTGAGGAACTGGAGGAAAAGATGTCACTGTATACTCAGCTTCACTTTTTTTCGTCCATGTCACATTAGCTTTATCTCCACAAAACTCCTCTACCGTAATAAACCTGAAATCGCACTTCGCATTTCTGTAGTGTATCGGTATCAACCAGTGAACTATCGGCTTCATCGATTCCCATATCCCATTCATGATCGTAGCTTCACTATCAATAATAAATTTCTCGAATCTCTCGCCCTCTTTCTCAACCAACCCTATGCAAAGCAAAAGAATATCCGCTCCATACTTCTTTATCTCCTCGAGTTGTTGCTCCATAGGAACATGCCCAATGTCACCAGAGTGGGCAATCTTTACTCCGTCTACATTACAGCAGAGTATGGAGTTCTCTCCTCCTAGTTTACCTCCCTTGTCATCATGATAAGTGCCGATAGACCAGAAGTCTATCCCCTTGACTGTGATAACTCCCTTTCCCTTGATCTCCATCCCCCTAACTATTTCAGGATTACCGGGAACTACTGTTACCGCATTATGGTCGGGATGTTCATGTGTAACACCGACTATATCATACGTCCCCGTAATCGGAGCATGAAAAAGACTTCCTCTTGGCGGTAAATGAAAACCCGGTGTATAAGGATCAATTAATATTTTCAACCCCGATGCAGCAACAAGCTCAACCGCAGCATGTCCTAAAAATCTTATCTTCATTCCGTAAATCCCGCTATATTTAGCAAAACGGGGAATAAATAATTAAACTGCCCAAATTTTTCTGCCTAGTTTTACTTATCTACTGGATAGACCTTACAAAGTAGCCCTCTAAAATTCGGCGATCCCATCTCGCGATTATACGGTAGTTTATTACTTGTCAACATATTAACGTTTGATTTTGTCCAATTATACAATGTCGACGCATCTTCTTCAGGAAACCACCAGTCGTAATCAACAAGAATCACTCTGGGATCAATACCTGAAGATAGCTTTGCTTTATGAGTTATTTTGCCATGCTTATTTTCAACATACACCCACTCACCTTCTTTTATTCCCAGTTTTTCTGCTGCTTCAGGATGAATTTCAACAACAGGATCAGGATGACCAGCCCGCAAGCTGGGAATTTGCCTGCCTGCCGTACCTCTATAAAAAACAGATTTATAGCTAGTGAATATCAACGGATATTCCTTGGCCAGTTCAGGATCACTATATGGTGTCTCGGGCAACTCGTAGTACACAGGCAATGGATCAAATCCCCATTCCTTCAGCACCTTACAATATAGTTCGACTTTCCCCGAAGGGGTTTTGAACGCATCCTCATAACCTCCATACTTGGGGCTGATTGGCATCATTTCCATTTTCTTAAGTTCTTCGAATGTAATGCCTATTGGTTTTAACAAAGCATCCAAACACTGGCTCTCATCATCCCAGAAATATTTTCCCAATCCCAATTTCTTGCCTAGTTCATTCAATATCTTAACATCAGACCAGCACTCTCCTATTTGAGCTACCTTCCTTTGAACCTGAGCTACCGGCAAATTGGGTGATGCATTGACATTATCGTATTCAAGATAAGTCGCAACTGGTAATACTATGTCAGCCAAGGCAGCTGTCGGTGTCATAAACATATCCACTACTGCTATAAAATCCAGTTTATTAATAGCTTTATACATATCCGCAGAATCAAGGAAACCTATGAGTGGATTGCTCGACTGGCAAAAAACCGCCCGGATCGGGTATGGATCTTCTTCCAAAATAGCTCTTACTAGATCTTTATGCGTTATATGATTAGCTACGGGTAACAATCCGCTCTCGGCGCTAATATTCCTGGCACGTTTACCCGCCTTCATTTCCGATGCTAGAACAACTTCCGGGGCACCACGCGGTATTAATCCCGGCGAAGTGAATTGTATATTCCCACCTGGTACGCCAAAATTACCTGTTATAGCCATTAGTATCCAAATGGCACGCCCTGTTTGAAAACTGTTTACATTATGCTCAAAACCATTTCCCCATCGAATACAAGTGGGTCTATTAGTGGTAAGAAACCTGGCCACTTTCTTAATTGTCTCGGCATCTACCCAGGTTATCTCTGCGACTTTTTCAGGGGTATATTCTTGAACATGAGCTTTAAGCTCATCAAAGCCAACCGTCCAATTATCAACAAAATCCTTATCCCACAGATTCTCATTTATAATTACATTCATCATACCCAACACCAGAGCCAGGTCCGATCCTGGCCTTGGCTTTATCCATATGTCTGCCTTTGTGGCGAGATCTGTCTGCCGGGGATCAATTACAACCAACCTGGAACCTTTTTCCAGTGCTTCAGTTATCTCCCAGTAGTCTGAAGGTTCTGTTTCCTGCGGATTAGCCGCCCACACCAGAATACTGGCAGGTGAGTTGGAAAAATCTGGCAGTGGAGCAAGAGCAGGTCTCAAACCATATGTAAACATAGATGCAGCCAGTGTTGGGACATAACATATAAATGCCGGCGTACAAAAATTTGGTGTTCCGAAAGCGTTAGTAAACCTCATCACCAGGTCATCTTCGGGACCTTTGGCCGATCCGTGTGCCACTACAACCGACTCAGCTCCATAATTGCTCTTTGCTGTATTAAGCGCTTCAGCCACTTCATCAAGTGCTTCATCCCATGAAATTCGCTCCCACTTGCCTTCACCCCTTTGCCCTGATCTTTTCAGTGGATATTTTAACCGGTCAGGACTATATAGATATTCCAATGAAGCTAAACCCTTAGCACATAATTTCCCTTTACTTATAGGATGTTCGGGGTCTCCCTCTATGCCCACAACCTTGCCATCTTTTATATGGAGTAAAACCCCACAAATGGAACGACATACTGAACAGGTACTTTTCACTATTTGCTCTGTAGTCACCTTCTTTAGTCCTCCTTGATTAAAATATCCAATCAACCTCACAAAATATAAATCGTGGCTATTACCCACAATACATAAAAACGCTATTTTCTAAAAGTACTACCGCCACCCTATTCATAAGCCTCTATCCACTCCAGTAAATGCCAAGAGGCTAATAAATCCAGCCACTATGAATACAATGCACAATACTAAAATCCTCAAATCATTTATAAACAAAATCGTAATCTATCGTATCGACCGTATTAACACGAGGATGGGGGTCTAGGCAAGTTATCGGCTTGGCCAACCTCTTCCACAAATTCACGGATATTACATGCTTTACCCTCCAAGAGTTTATATTTTGGTTTTTTAGGCGCAAATAGACTCTCTTCCCGTTGTAGTTCTTGCTCATTAAGATATATTTCCATCTCTTTGTTCCTTCACCTATTTAGTCCGTAAAAGCTTACCGAGTTTACTTACTGCAAGCCTTGGCAGCCCACTAGTCTCAGCCACCAGATCCATAATATCGATAACCTCTAATGGCACCTTTGTATTAGCTATGCCGATACGAAAATTATTTTCACATGTTGAGCAGCCACAAACCACTGCTGATGCCCCTGTCTGCGCCGCTTCGAGTGTACGACTATTGTTGATGATACTGCCGAGTCGCGGATAGCGTAAAGTGAATCTACCACAACATGCCGACTGCTCTCTATTACGCGGCATTTCTACGAACTCTAGTTCTGGTATAGAAGCCAGTATCTTTCTGGGGGGCTCGAAAATGCCACAGCTTCGCCCAAGATGGCAAGGGTCATGATATGTTACTTTAAGACTTATAGGTAGCTCGAATTTAATTGTGCCCTCGTCGATTAAATCGCATACAACTTCGGTAATATGTTTAACAGTAATATCATATTCCAGATTCAAGCGCTTTGCTATAACCGGATACACATGACCCAGGTTATACAGACATGTAGAACAAGATGTAATGAGTGTCTTTATACCTCGCTTTTTTATCTCGTCTATATTATGCCTGACAGTTTCAGATACCTCATCAATGCAACCAACAGTAAACATTGTCGCCCCGCAACACCATTCGTCACAACCTAGATAAACTGGCTCTATTGCGGCTTTATTAAGTAATCTGAAAGCATTTATAGGTAAATTTCTCAAATTATAGTTATAAGACCCGGCACACCCAGCCCAGTAACCAATAGTCCCCTCCTCTCGATATTTAATATCTGAAGGCATCCAAGCTGTCCTTTCATTCTGAGGATCACCACCAGGATTGTGCTCATTAAGAATATGGTGAGCTTGCCTCTGGAAAATTAAAGGAGGTTGAAAACCTTCACGTAGCATAGTCGGCCTGGCCACCCAAGCCCAATCCTCCTCAACATGCGCCTTAACCTGGCAAACCTCATTGCACCGTCCACATGTTGTGCAGGCAAAAAATATTTCAGCCATTCTTTCATCTAAATTGACATTACCCTGAATATATTCTTTTAATAAATGGAACTTGCCTCTGGGAGAAGCGCTTTCCCAACCGATAGCGCTAAATTCGGGACACTCGGTACGACAGTAACCGCATCCGAGACAAGCAAAAGCATCCCACGTTGCCTCCCGGGCAAATGGCAATTTAGCCAACACCGTTTTGGAACTAACAGTTTTACCAACCGGCTTGCCCCCAAATAGTCTATCGACCATTGCCATCATAGCAGGATACCTTCTCGCCAGCTTGATCATATAGTTCAATTTCCAAAGCGATGTATCCCCACTCAGCTTTGCAGGAAAGATTTTTCCGGGATTCATGATTCCGCACGGATCAAGTTCTTTTTTAAATTTATAGCTTCTTTGCAGTTTTTCTTCGCCGAATATTTGCTCTGCCTCATCAGTCAAATACATTCCTACAGCGTAAGCCCTGCCGCCGACTTTCTTGGCTTCTTCTATGGTAGTTAGATTTTTGGGATATGCCAGAGTGAAACCCCGGCGACGCTCATCATCCAACACATACGTCAGGATTGTTGTTTCCTCACCTTGATTTATCAGCGTACAATCAAACGTTATTCCTTTTATCCAACGCCGGACATTTTCAACTAATATCAACAGTTTTTCCGTAGGCACAACAGCTTCCGATTGTATCAAGGACGGCCCCAAAGCTTTCATGCGCATTGGATAGAATTTTTCACCCCATTCAAGCTTTGCCAATGCCGAACTAAGCACCTCCCCACCATGGTCTTTAACAATAGCAAAAAGCTTATCATTGACTAGACCATATCTCCTGCTTGGATATACAAATGTCGCTAAAATCTTATCTTCTGGCAACATTAGTTCTTTTATTCCACCATGCTTAGGTGATCTGCTCGCCTGTTTTTCCACAGCTTGACGAGTGAGCCCGGTATACAATGAATCCTTAAAATTTACATGCCATAAAGGCAGCTTTTCTTTCCGAATTGCATCAACCGCAGCTAATAAATTATCCATCTCCTCAAAAGCAGCTAGAACAGGGATATCCTCATCACTATTTCTAAGCATCATTTTTACTTGAGATATCAGACCAGTTGTGCCTGCCATTCCATCCACCAAGTCAATATCTTCACCAACAAGTCGCCTTTTCCCTTTTGGTGTAATCAATTCAACCTCAACTATATTGCCCCTGAACCTACCATATTCAAAACTTCCTATACCTATTCCACCACCGTTAGATAGCCAGCCACCTACAGTCGCACTAATTGCACTACTGGGATAAAGCCTCAAAGACAGACCGTAATCACATAGCTTTTTCTCTATATCATTCCATATTGCCCCACTCTCAACAGTTACTGTTTTCTCATCCTTGTTAATATCAATTATTGCGCGCAATCGATGAAAATCGACTACTATCCCACCCCTAACCGGGACAGCTCCCCCATATCCGGCCGTTCCTGAACCCCGCGGGATAAGTGGTGTCTTATATTCTATGGCCAAATCTACTAACGTTATAAGTTCATCCACACTATTCGGCTGTACCACTGCGTCAGGATAGGCTTTAATTTGTTTCCGGGCCAACCTGGGTGTATTACCAATATCACTGGAATATAACATTCGTTCAATATCGTGAAAGGCCACACGGTCACCAAAAATTCTAACGAGTCTTTGTTCTTCTGTGGCTTGCATTAAGGCATGCCTCCTCTGGAAAGCAATAATTCAAAGAGTTTTATACGCATTTTACCATACTAAAAAGGTTATAATAAGCATAAATAATATTTATAATGCTCAATATAATCATTTTTCACACATTATAACATAATTGTCAAGAACTTACTGAACTTGACACAGATGATATAATACATCAAATAACCATTTATGGCGAATTATATGATATTTATGCGCATTTCATTATTTAAATCAGAAAAAAATGCGCACAGAAATCCCCGGAGGATTCTTAAGTTTAACTGTAGATTGTTACCATAACCGGGTTGCAGAGATTTACCCAATAACGTAATATAACCATGAAAAGTAGTCTTATATTAGATGTGTAGTTTGCAATAAATGTTCCATATTTCCGAAAGCAAGCGAACCAGTTAATTCTTTTTCCTTACCCACTATATAGACTATATAAAAAGGAGGTGACCATATACTGGCAGTCAAGTAATTAGTTGGTTTACATTTGGATTACGTCCATATTCTAAATCAGGAGGATAAAAATGATGAAAAAGTTATTTGTTATATTGGCACTAGTTCTGTGCCTATCCGGGTTGATTCTAAGTGGATGCACTCAACCATCCACAGCACCAACCACACCTGCTACTACTCCTACACCAGAACCAGAAGCCAAAGTTCTAAAAATTGGAGTCGTTTATGGATTGACCGGTCCCGGCTCCGAAACCGATTTAATGCATGCAAAAGTCGCCCAATTATGTGCCGACTGGGTTAATGAAAAAGGTGGAATCACAGTAAAAGGTGAAAAATATAAGATTGAATTAGTTGTCGAAGATGAAAAAAGGTCTCCCTCTGGGGGCGTAGATGCAGCCACTAAACTCGTTTATCAAGAAAAGGTCAAGTTCATTACGGGTGGTGACATTCCAGTCATAAACGAAGCTATAGGAACCGTAACCAATAAAAATCAGGTTTTATATACTACATGCAAGACTGCCGTGGTAACCCCTGAACAACCTTATACTTTTGCCAGCAATGGTGGCTTTGCTTCCCCTGTGCCGGGCATATACCAGGCCCTTCTTAAAAAATATCCCACAGTCAAAACAATAGGTTTTATCGCAGAAGATGAACCCGGAGCACGTGCCGTCACTGAACTATCACTAGATGTGGCTAAGAAAATGGGATTTACCACTTTGGAGCCACTTGATCATCCCTGGGAAGGAAAGGAATTCTATCCTCAATGGACCAAGATGCTCATGTCTAAGCCAGATGCAGTGGATAACGGCGTAAAACTGCCTGGTAATACGGCAAATTGTATCAAACAGGGGCGAGAACTAGGCTTTACCGGACCTATGTTTGCCGCTATGCCCGGTGATCCTGCCTTACTTATAAGCCTGATAGGCAACAAAGAATATGCTACAGACTTTATCTGGTCATCAATAAGCCTGTATGCTCCAGAAGCTACTCCCATGATGAAGGATATAGCGAAACGCTGGGAAGCGGAATATAATACTCCTTGCGATACAGATGCAACCATGTCATGGGACTCGCTGTGGTTCATAATCCAAGCCATTGAAAAAGCACAGAGTCTTGATCCTACCGAAGTAAAAAATACATTACAAAACACCACTACAATAGAGACTGCCAGCGGAACAGCCAAAATGGGTGGAGCCCAGGTTTTCGGTATCAACAACATGGCATTCAACCCCTGCCCCATAAGCCGACTTGTAAAGGGTGAAGCAGAATTTATCATGTGGTTTGATCCCTGGCTACCTTAAATTTTGACTAATTAGTTAATTGAACATCCTGGCGCCTTGTAGTAATTACGATGTTGTAAATAATCTGTCAATGAAAAATACTACAAGACGCCAGGTATACGGTCATTATATGATTATAGTTAAACTTTTAGCACCAGGTCACAACTTCTGGCAAACAGGGCAAAAATAGCTACCACGACCGCGTACGGCAACTCGCTGAATAGTAGTACCGCATACATCACAACTCTCATTACGGCGGTGGGCGACATGGAACTGGTAATGAGCAGTACCCAGTTCACCACCGGGACGCTTATAGGTATCAATACTGGCCCCTTTATTATCAATCGCCGAACTCAAAACAGTAACTATCGCTTCATAAAGGGCTTCGATTTCTTTTGGAGATAGTTCTCCTGCTTTCTTCAACGGATGGATTTTAGAGATAAATAATGCTTCATCAGCATACATGTTACCTATGCCAGCAACAACGGCCTGATCCAGAAGAACTGCTTTTATCGGTGCCTTGCGACCTTCTAATTCCTCAGCCAGTCTTTCCGCAGTAAAGTCCTTCGTCAATGGTTCAACACCGAGC
>Ga0265297_10010504_pt1 | contig 11622 bp, 8 predicted proteins | sample Munlanlwell13791_FD_192502 | JGI IMG/M metagenome (GOLD analysis project Ga0265297, IMG submission 192502) | Leachate microbial communities from a municipal landfill in Southern Ontario, Canada - Leachate well 137-91 | ecosystem: Engineered > Solid waste > Landfill > Unclassified | place...
CTGTGGGTGTCAGAGGCTGTTATGATGAATCCAAGCGTTTTGCGGAAGCGATCACCATGGCCTATCGCAGGGTGCATAAAGTAGACACCAGGATAATCCGCATCTTCAACACTTATGGCCCGCGGATGAGGAGCCACGATGGCCGGGTGGTGCCTAATTTCATTGACCAGGCTTTGCATAATAAGCCCCTGACTGTCTATGGCAAAGGAAAGCAGACCAGGAGTTTCTGCTATATAGATGACCTCGTTGAAGGTATCTTGCGCCTGATGAATACGGAGGCAACTGAGCCCGTTAACCTGGGTAACCCCTGCGAGTTTACGGTTATGCAACTGGCAAGGCTGGTGATTAAGCTTACCGGATCAAAAAGCAGGATTTTATTCAAGGAACTTCCCTGTGACGACCCAAAACAGCGTAAACCGGATATCGCCCGGGCCAGGAAGCTGTTAGGATGGTCTCCTCAAATCAACCTGGAAGATGGCCTGAAAAGAACGATCGCCTGGTTTAAGGCTTAACAGGAAAGCCCTTTCCTTGACAAGCCGTCTTGCCATATGTTATACTTTCTCTTATTTAGATAACTAAAGGAGAATCATATGCTTCTGGATATTTTAAGGCAGTTCAAATGGCTGGATATTGTGTTCGTAATCCTTTTCATCAGAATATGTTTTGTCGCTTTAAGAAACGGTTTCTCATCAGAGTTATTTAAGCTTCTGGGGACACTTTCAGCGATATTTTTGTCGTTGCATTATTATACCTATTTATCGGATATGATCCAGAACAGGACCAAGGTAAATGGTATGCCTCTGGAGTTTCTGGATTTCTTTATCTTCCTGGTTTTAGTTTTTTTAGGTTATTTTATTTTTGTGGCCCTGCGTATTTTCTTAAGCAGGTTCATACAACTGGAGGCGGTCCCGCTGTTTAATAAGTGGGGAGGTTTAGCCCTGGGGCTTTTACGCGCGTTCTTCCTCGTGGGATTGGTAAGTTTCGGCTTGGCGGTTTCCAGTACCACGTATTTAAGCGAAAGCGTGAAGAGTTCTTACCTGGGCAAACGTTCATTTTCTATCGTTCCAAACACCTATAAATGGCTTTGGGGTAACGTCGGTTCTAAAATAATGAGCAATGAAAAGCTCAATACAGATATCTCAGAAGTTGAAAAAAATTTTGAAGAATGAAACTCATAGATTTATACCGCCAGATCATTAAATGCGGCGCAGAAGAAGATCCCCGCAAAAATAAATCCCTGATAAAAAGTTATCCTGATTCACGCCTGCTTTACGGTTCGCCTGGTACGCAAGTGAAGAAGATCATGGTCGGTATTGATATTGAGGTAGCTGATATCCTTCTTGCCGATCAGTTCAGGTCCAGGGAGGGGTTAGACCTTGTCCTGGGGCATCATCCGGAAGGCATGGCTTATACGGGCTTACATGAAGTGATGCGTTTACAGGTCGACCTTTTAGAGCAGGCCGGCGTAAAAAGGCACTCCGCCGAACAGCTTCTGGATAAGCGCATGCAGGAGGTAGAACGGCGTGTTTTGCCGCAGAACCACACGCGGCCAGTGGATGCGGCAAGGTTGCTGAAAATGCCTTTTATGAATGCCCACACCCCGGCAGATAACCATGTTTACAGGTTCTTAGAAAAATTATTCTTAAAAACCAGGCCCAGGAAGCTTTCCGAGGCAGTTGATCTGTTGCTTCAGGTGCCGGAATACAAAATCGCCGCCAAAATCAATGCCGGGCCGAAGATCATCCTTGGCTCGCCGCGCAGGCCTGTGGGAAAAGTTTTCTTTGAGATGACCGGGGGAACGGAAGGCTCAAAAGATGCCTTTGACAAGCTTTATAAAGCGGGTGTGCGTACCCTGGTTTCCATGCATTTAAGCGAAGAACATTTCAAAAAGGTATTTGACGCCAATCTTAATGTAGTCATCGCCGGCCATATCTCTTCTGATACCCTTGGGCTTAACCTGCTTCTGGATAAGCTTGAGAGAAAATTCAAAGAAGATTTCCAGGTAGTCAACTGTTCAGGTTTTACCCGCATAAAAAGAAAATAAAATATGTCAGGTCGCATACCAGATAATATCCTAGAAGATATCTTGAGCCGCACGGATATCGTAGAGGTCATTTCAGGTTATTTGCCGCTTAAAAAAGCCGGCAGGAACTTTAAGGCCAACTGCCCGTTCCACCACGAGAAGACAGCTTCTTTTGTTGTTTCTCCTGAAAGGCAGATCTATCATTGTTTCGGCTGCGGAGAGTCAGGCAATGTTTTTAAGTTTTTGATGCGCCATGAACGCATGGAGTTTCCTGAGGCAGTGGAGATACTGGCTAAGAAACTGGGGGTTATTATACCGCAAAACCGGAATCATCCTGGAGCTTCTTTTGATCCTATCTCCAACTATAGCAAGATTAATGAACTGGCAGTTGGTTTTTACGAAGCTAACTTAGCAAATGCTGCCGCCGCCGGGGCAAGGGAATACCTGTTTAACCGGCAGATCAAGCCTCAAACGATAAAGGAATTCAGGTTGGGGTTAGCTTCTTCAGGATGGGATAACCTGATCAACTTTTTGCGCTCTAAATCCATAAACCTCGGGTCAATCGAGCGGTCAGGGCTTGCGCTGGCTAAAGAAAACGGCGGTTACTATGACCGTTTCCGCAACCGGATAATCTTTCCTATATTTGATGTGCGTTCCCGGGCATTGGGTTTTGGCGCCAGGGTGATGGATAAAACTCTGCCTAAATATATCAATTCACCGGAAACTCCTGTTTATACTAAGGGTAGGAATCTTTACGGCCTTAATCTATCCAAGGACCATATCAGAGAGCAGGATTGCGCGGTGATCGTGGAAGGCTACCTGGATTTTATCATTCCCTATCAGGAAGGGATAAAAAATATTGTTGCTTCTTGCGGCACGGCTCTTGCGCTTGAACAGATACGCCTGCTTAAACGCTACACCCACAACGTCATAATGATCTATGACGGGGATGCCGCAGGAGAATTGGCTACTTTAAGAAACCTTGATACCCTCATTGAGGAAGGGATGAATATCAGGATAGTCAGTCTGCCGCAGGGTTACGATCCGGACCTTTTTGTCAGGAAATTCGGCGCGGCAAAACTAAAAAACCTTATTGCCGAAGCGAGCAATCTCTTTGATTATAAATTCAGCATATTAAAATCAAAACACAATATCAATGATGCTCATGCAAAAAGCCTGATCGCTTCGGAGATGCTTTTAACGATCAACAAATTCCAGAATGCGATCATAAGGAGCGAGTATGTCCGGCACCTTTCAGAGGGGTTGAAGGTAGGGGAGGCATACATTTTGGAAGAACTAAAAAAATTAAAACCTGGCCAGCAGCGCCCGGCTTCAGGCCAAGAAAAAGAAAAGAAGAAGATGGATATTAATCCGGTGGAAAAGCTGCTTATTAAGTTCATGCTTGAAGAAAATGATCTCATCCATCGGATCAGGTTAGAACTTGAACCGTCTGATTTTCAGGATAAGCGGACTTCCGATATCGTATCGATCATCTATGAACTGGTTACCCAGGGCCGTCCGGTTTCAGTAAATATTTTGATGAACTATTTTAACGAAGAGGATGCTACGCAACTGCTTTGTGAGTCGGTTTTCTTGCCGGATTTGACTGTTTCCGAGAGGGATAAGGCGGTCGGCGATTGCATCCAGCGCTTAAAACACCAGCGCCTTAGATCCAGAAGAGAACATCTGCATACGCAGATCAAGCATGCGCAAGCTACCGGTGACGAAAAAGCTTTGCATAATTTGGTTAAGGAGTTCCAGGAATCCATAAAGAAAGGGTAAATCAAGATGAGGAAGCGAGAGAGCGTAAATAAAGACAAAGAGATGGAGAAGCTGATTGCCTTAGGCAAACAGAAAGGTTTCTTGACTTACGACGAAGTCAATGAATTCCTGCCTGAAGATTTGTCTTCTTCGGAAGCGATTGACCATTTATTTGAACTTTTAGGCAACGAGGATATTCAGGTGGTGGAAGCGGAAGACGAGCGCCAGCAGGAGAAGCAGGCGCTTTTGCAGAGGGAAGAGCTGCTTAATGAACAGCTTAAGAGCGAAGAGCGTTTTATGCCGCTGGATGACCCTGTAAAGATGTACCTTAAACAGATGGGTTCTATTTCATTGCTTAGCCGCGAGAGCGAAATAGACCTGGCTAAAAAGATCGAAGAGGCTGAAGACAGGTTTAAACGTTCTATACTGGTGATTAAATTCGCCCGCAATGAGATATTGGTGGTCGGCAAAGACATACTTGAGGGAAAAGTCAATTTAGAGGATGTTGTCAAAGAAGATATCAAGATCAAGAAAAATAATGTAATTGGCAGGTTTAAGAGGCTTCTTGTACGCATAAAGCATTCCCGTAGCGAGACCAATACGATCAATCTTATGCTGCAGCTTAATTTTACCACTTCCGTAATTGAAGTAGCCGTACGTAAGCTTATCCGCTTACTTAAGGAATTGGATACGATTAAACGTTCAGGAAAACATAATTCCCGGAAGCGCCTTATATTAAAAGAGATAGCCGAACCTTACGCAAAGATTAAAGAACAGATGAAGGCGGTAAGGGGAGCGCATCTTAAATTTAACCGTACCAAGAAGAAATTGGTGGAAGCTAACCTCAGGCTTGTCGTGAGCATCGCCAAGAAATACACTAACCGGGGTTTAAGTTTCTTAGATCTTATCCAGGAAGGCAATATCGGCCTGATGCGCGCGGTTGAGAAATTTGAGTATAAGAGGGGTTATAAATTCTCCACTTATGCTACATGGTGGATACGCCAGGCGATCACTCGTTCTATCGCTGACCAGGCCCGGACAATCAGGATCCCCGTGCACATGACCGAAACGATTAATAAGATTATCCGTTTCTCCAGGGTTTTTGTCCAGGAGAACGGCCGGGAGCCTACGCCGGAGGAGATCGCCCACAAGATGCGTTTTCCGCAGGATAAAATAAAATCCATCCTTAAGATCGCTCAGGAGCCGATCTCTTTGCAGATGCCTATCGGCGACGAAGGTGATACGCACTTTGGTGATTTTATCCAGGATAAAAAAGCAGTTTCTCCGGCTAATGAAACAGTGCGCTCTATGCTTAAGGATGAGATGAATTCCGCGCTTAGCACGCTTACCGACAGGGAAAAGAAGATACTTGTGCTGCGTTTCGGTATTAATGACGGCTGCCCGCGCACCCTTGAAGAAGTTGGCAATGTTTTTAAGGTCACCCGCGAGCGCGTGCGCCAGATCGAGGCTAAAGCGCTTAAGAAATTAAGGCATCCTTCACGTTCCAGAAAACTGCGTACGTTTATGGATATGACGCTGGCGCACCAAAGGGAGTACTAATTATTTAAAATGCCCATGGGCAAAGCTAAGCAAAATGAACCGCTTAAAATAATTCCGCAGGATTCCTCTATAGACAGTTTAGTCTATGAAAAGCTGCGCAGTTCTCAGCTGCAGCAGGCAGCTATTCTTAATAATATTCCCGACATAGCATGGCTTAAAGATAAAGAATCAAGGTTTATTGCCATTAACGAAGCATTTACTAAATTCTTCGGCGTAGGCCCCGAAGCGATCATCGGCAAGACGGATTTTGATATCTGCCCGAAAGACCTGGCCAGAAAATACCGCCTTGATGACCAGGATGTCCTAAACTCAGGAAAACGTAAATCTTTTGAGGAGCGTCTTTCAGATAAGAGCGGCCATTCCATGATCATTGAAACGATCAAAGCTCCAGTATTTAATGATGCCGGTCAGGTTATCGGCACTGCCGGGATCGCCCGGGATATCACTGAACGCAAGAAGAACGAGGAAAGGCTGCGTGAAGTGCGCTCAGAGCTGGAGATCAGGGTAAAAGTGCGCACCGCTGAGCTGACCAGGACTAATGATGAGTTGCTTAAGGAAGTCAAAGCCCGCAAGAATACCGAGCAGAAATTACTTGAGTCTGAAAAACGCTACCGTTTTCTTTTTGAGAATAACCCGATGCCTATGGGGGTTTATGACCTTGAGAACATGAAATTCCTGGCCGTGAATGAGGCTGCGGTCAAGCATTACGGCTATAGCGAGGAAGAGTTCCTCTCTATGACGCTTAAAGATGTGTGCCTGAAAGAGGATATTCCTGCTTTACTTGAAGCTGTTGGAAAGGTGACCAAGGGAATTGACAATTCCGGCATATGGAGGCAGATCAAGAAAGATGGTTCGTTATTCTACGCGGATATTATCTCGCATACTTTAGAGTTTAACGGCCGGCGCGCTGAGCTGATCCTGGCTAATGATGTAACGGAAAAGCAGAAAATGGAGGCCGCTTTAATAAACAGCGAGCGTTTTTTGCTGAACATATTTGGCAGTATCCAGGACGGTATAAGCGTTTTGGACAGGCAAATGAATATTTTGCGCGTTAATCCGGTAATGAACAAATGGTTTACCCATAATCTTCCCCTGGAAGGGAAAAAATGTTTTGCCGCTTACCATTGCCGTCAGAAACCCTGCGAAATATGCCCTGTCCTGGAGACATTGAAGACGCAGAAACGCATTTCTCAGATAATCCCGCGCAGGGATAAAGATGGCAAGGAAATAGGTTTTTTTGAGGTTTTCAGCTATCCGATGTTCGACGAAAACACAAATGAACTTACAGGCGTTATTGAGTATGTGCGTGATATCACCGAGCGCAAGGCGATAGAGGACAAGATAAAGATAGCTGAAGAGCGCTACAGGATTAGCACAGAACAGACCGGCCAGCTTATTTATGATTGGGATATGGAGAGCGGTAAGATATTCTGGTCCGGCCCGATCAAGGATACCACCGGTTACACAGATGAAGAGTTTGCCGCGGTGGATATTAAACGCTGGGAGGAGATGATCTATCCGGATGACCGGAAATTATCCACGCAGCGGTTGGATGCCGCTATCAAGGCAAAAAAACTTTTTGAGACTGAATACCGTTTCATGAAAAAAGACGGTTCCTACATATACATCCGAGACAGAGGCACATTCTTAAGCGGCCCTGACGCAAAGCCTTACCGGATGCTTGGATGTATGGAGGATGTTTCCGGCAGCCACTATATGGAATCTGCTTTGCGTTTTGAGATAGAAAGGACAAAGAAATATTTAGATGTTGCGGCGGTGATATTCATCTTGATCAATACCCGCGGTGAGGTGGTCCTGGTGAATAAACGGGGCTGCGAAGTGCTTGGTACCGGAGTAGATAATATCATTGGTAAGAAATGGGTGGATGAGTTTATTCCGGAGAACAAACGCAAGAATGTTAAGAGTATAATCAATAAGATGCTACAAGGTGAGCTTGATGAACTGGAGTATTACGAAAATCCCGTGTTAACCGCCCATGGAGAGGAAAGGCTGGTTGCCTGGCATAACAGCCTTTTATATGATGATAATGGTAAAGTGATCTATCTGATCAGTTCCGGCGAAGATATCACGGAACGTAAAGCTATTGAAAAACAACAGGAGAAACTCAACCAGGAGCTTTTAAAATCCAACAGTAAGTTAAAGCAGGTTGCTTTGATCGACCAGCATACCGGGCTTTTTAACCATAATTACCTACAGCAGGCAGTGGAGGCGGAGTTTCAGCGTTCGCGCAGGTACGCGCACCCTCTGGCAATCATCATTCTGGACATAGATTATTTTAAGTCTATTAATGATGTTTATGGGATACCCTTTGGAGACCTGGTGCTTAAGCAATTCGCTAAAGAGCTTAAGCGCATGTTGCGAAAATATGATATCGTGGTCCGTTACGGCGGCGAGGAGTTTTTGATCATCTCTCCCGGTATTGCCTCGCAGCAGGCGGTCAATCTTTCACAGAGGCTCCTTGAGACCCTAAGTTTCCTTAATTTTGGCAATAAAGAGCATGTTGTAAAACTTAAAATCAGCTTGGGAGTGGTCTCATTCCCCGACGACAAGGCGGGTAAAAGTATGGACTTGATTGCTTTAGCTGAACAGATCATGAATAAAGCCAAGGAAAGCGGAGGCAACCGCGCTTATTCATCCGCTGACCTGAAGAAGCGTTCGCGCATCGGCAAGTTCCTTAAGGGCAAAACGGCAAGCATCAATGTTCTTAAAGATAAGATTGATAAACTTACCAAGAAAACCAACCATGATTCAATGGAGTCAATCTTTGCCTTTGCCAAGACCCTGGAGTTAAAAGACCACTATACCGGTGAACATGTTGAAAAGACGGTGCATTATGCTTCAGAGATAGCTAAAGGCCTGGGCCTGCCCAAAGATGAATTAGAAGCGATTCAGCAAGCGGCTATGCTTCATGACCTTGGCAAGATCGGCGTAAGCGAGAATATATTGCTTAAAAAGGGTAAGCTTAACAAGAGCGAATTTGATGAGATCAAGAAACATCCGCAGATCGGCGCAGATATTATCCGGCCGATACGTTTTTTGCATGGGATAATACCGTTCATCTTTTATCATCATGAGCGTTGGGATGGTAAAGGATACCCCAGCGGCATCAAGGGGGATGACATTCCTATGGGCGCAAGGGTTATCGCCATAGCGGATGTCTACCAGGCCTTAAGCAGCGACCGGCCGTATCACAAGGCTTTTTCCAAGGAAGAGGCGATTAATATCATCAAGGCCGGCGCAGGCACGCAGTTTGACCCGCGTATCGTCAATGTCTTTCTGAAAGTAATGAAGAAAGAGAAAAAGCCCTCCCGGAAAGCCTAATTTACTCAAATTTTATCTTGCCCCGTTATAAACAATGTGTTAAAATATTACCTTTATTGAGGGTTTAGGTACGCAAACCGCTTGGCCTGCAGGCTTGCCAAAATGCTGCTTAAGGCGGTTATTAGAAGCCGTTGGATTATTTTTAGGGCCCATAGCTCAGTGGTAGAGCAGGTGACTCATAATCACTTGGTCGTAGGTTCGAACCCTCCTGGGCCCATAGATTTGGGGCGATTGGCTCAGTTGGTTAGAGCGCCACATTCACATTGTGGAGGTCAGGGGTCCGAATCCCTTATCGCCCACCATTTTAAAAATTGAGAGGAGAACTAATTGCCAGTCAGCAACCTTAAGTCGCAGATAGTTTCTTTGGTGCGTTTGCAGGAATTAGACAGTGAGATTTACGCTTTAAAGATGGAATTAGCTAATAAACCACTGGAATTGGAAGCTATCCAGAAAGCGTTTGAGGCCAAAAAACAGAGCCTGGCGGCTTTGGAGCAAAAATCGCTGGAGATAGCCAAGGCGCGCAAAGAAAGGGAACTTGAGCTGGGCACTAACGAGGAATCGATCAAGAAACTGCAAGGGCAGCTTTATTCTCTAAAGACGAACAAGGAATTCCAGGTGATGCTCAACCAGATCCAGGGCGCCAAGGCGGACTCTTCGGTAATTGAAGAGAAAATACTGGTTTTGTTTGAAGAAGCGGATAAGATCAAGAAAGAGATCGAACAGGAGAACAGCAAGCTTAAAGACGAGGAAAAACTTTCCCTGGAAGATAAAAAGAAAGTTGACCTGCGTGTTAAAGAGATCAATGACCGTATTAACGTGCTTGAGGCGCAGAGAAAACAGGCGCTTCCGGAAGTTACTCCACAGATGCTGGCGCAGTATGAGAGGATATTACAAAGCCGAGATGGGCTGGCCATTGTCAGCGTCAAGGATGGTTCATGCGGCGGCTGCCATATGCTTGTGCCTGCACAGGTGATCAACCTGATCAGAATGTACGAACGGGTGGTTACCTGTGAAGTATGCAATCGTATTCTTTATATCCAGGAATGAAGCATTTAGATATTTTTATAGACGGAGCTTCAAAAGGAAATCCCGGCCCCAGTGGCGTAGGAGTGGTTATCTGTCACCAGGGGCAGGTGGTGAAGAATATTTCCAGTAATATCGGCGTGGCGACCAATAATACTGCCGAATATACGGCTTTGATCTACGCGCTGGAAGAAGCCTTGATCTTGAAGGCGGATAGTTTAACGATTAATACGGACAGCCAGTTATTAGCCAGGCAACTTGAGCGTGTTTATAAGGTCAGGCATGAGAATATTAAGAATCTCTACTTGAGGGCGACCAGGCTGATCTCGGCATTCAAGAAAGTAGCGATCAACAATATTCCGCGCGAAGAAAACAGCGGCGCGGATAAGTTAGCGGATTTAGGCGCAAAAAAGAAGTAATCTTTGATAATACGCAGGCAGAATGTGGCTGCCCTGTTAACACGGGGAGGAAAGTCCGGGCTCCGGAGGACAACGTAGTGGGTAATACCCACCTGCGCTTTTAAGTAAGCGCACGGATACAGAGCCACAGAGACGAGTTCCGCTGACCTTAGGCCAGCGGAGGTGAAACGAGGCAATCTCTACGCGGAGCAAAGCGTAAAATCCCCGCCCAAGCTGCTTTAAAAGCAGCATAAAGGTGGTCCGCCTCAGGTTTTTGGAAGCGATTCCAAAAGGTGGGCGGGAGGGTAGGCTGCTAAAGTTGCTTTAGCGATAAGGCAATTGAGAGGAATAGCCACTAATCGATGTGGGAGATCACATCAAGACAGAACCCGGCTTATTCTGCCTGTGTTTTTTAAATCAACGATCAAGAGGAGGAAGTCATGTCAGGTCATTCAAAATGGAAGACGAACAAAGGAAAGAAAAGCGTAGCGGACGCAAAAAAAGGCGCTACGTACACAAAGATCATTAAAGAACTTACTGTTGTCGCCCGCGACGGCGGCGGCAACCCGGATACGAATTCACGTTTACGGGCGATCATGCAGAAGGCTAAAGAAGCGAATATGCCCCAGGATAATGTAAAGATGGCGATCAAACGCGGGACGGGAGAGCTCCCTGGCATAATTTATGAGTCAGTTACTTATGAGGCTTACGGCCCGGGAGGCGTGGCAATACTTATTGAAGCGCTTACGGACAATAAGAACCGTTCTACAGCGGAGTTACGTAATATTATGTCCAAACGCGGCGGTAATATGGCCGGGGCAGGTTCGGTAAGCTGGATGTTCACCAAAAAAGGTTATCTTTCGGTAGAGAAAGGCCTGATTAAGGAAGAAGACCTGATGAATATTGTTTTAGATGCGGGCGCAGAAGATATGAAGCATGACGACGTCAATTATGAGGTATTTACCGCGGTCAAGGATTTCGAGAATGTCAAACAGGCTTTGCAGGAGAAAGGGATAAAAACAACGGACGCAGAGGTTACGATGATCCCTTCTTCTACGATCAAGGTAGAAGGTAACGAGGCCAAGCAGCTTTTAGGGTTGATCGAGGCCTTGGAAGAGCACGATGATGTTCAGCAGGTATATGCGAACTTTGATATACCCGATGAGATACTTAATGAGGCAGCTTCTTAAAGAATGATCATCCTGGGAGTTGATCCGGCACTAGCGGTTACCGGTTACGGAGTGATCAAAACCGGCGCCAGGCAGATCGGGTTGCTTGAAGCCGGGATTATCTCAACTTCCTCCAAAGACCCGGCGACAAAACGTTTGGATAAGATCTACCGGGCTATGGTCAAGCTGATCTCTGATACCAGTCCGGATTGCCTGGTGTTGGAAAAGATATTTTCTCATTACCGCCATCCTACTACGGCTTATATTTTAGGTGAAGCCCGGGGAGTGATCTGTTTGGCCGCGGCAACAAAGAAGGTGCTTCTTGTGGAATACGCGGCAACGCGCA
>Ga0265297_10010505_pt1 | contig 11621 bp, 12 predicted proteins | sample Munlanlwell13791_FD_192502 | JGI IMG/M metagenome (GOLD analysis project Ga0265297, IMG submission 192502) | Leachate microbial communities from a municipal landfill in Southern Ontario, Canada - Leachate well 137-91 | ecosystem: Engineered > Solid waste > Landfill > Unclassified | place...
ACTTTTTTTATTACCACTGCTGTCGGGAATCATTATCGCTAAAATCAAATAAATAACGATGCCTGAACCACCGGTAAACGTTAAAAGAATGAATAAAATTCTGACTACCAAAGGATCTATGTCGAAATACTCACCCAAGCCACCGCAAATTCCGAAAATGACACGATTGGTCTTTGAGCGATAAAGTTTTTTTGTGTTGCTCATTTTAAAATGTTTATTAATTATTATTATATATTATACCATAAATTAGGAAAGTAAAAAATCGCCAAAGCGATTTCTTACCATCATAATTATTCTTTGCCCATAAAACAACCGAAAGCTATATAGAGGGCTGATATTCCAACTAAGTCGTATACTATATTAGTCAACATAGTACTCCCAAACAATGCGGTAACAAGATTAAAACTAAAGAAACCAACTAATCCCCAATTTAATCCTCCGATGATTACAAGCGTCAGAGCAATTAAACCTACTGTGCCTAGTTTTTTCATTTTATTTTTCCTTGGTTTATTAACCGACCTTTGAGGTGCTAATAATATTTTACCTTGCCCTATTTCTATTAGCAATAAAATTATCCACAAAAAATCGCCTAATTTAATATTTCAGTTAATTTTAACTCTTTAACCAAAACTTCTCCATCATTTCTTACTCCCCTAATCTCAACTTGTTGTCCAATCATTAAATCCGAACATGAAGTTTGATTCCTGCAAATACTTTTTTCATCAAAAATTAATTTAACATTATTAGCCGCAGCGCCTTCGGTATCGTATACCAAATACCAAACGTTTTCAACGAGTCCAGGATTATTAAAAACAAGATTTCCCTCTTCGATAAAATTAATATTTTGTTTGTTTCCCGTTACAGCAAAAAATTCCTGATACACAAAAAGGCTGATAATCACCAATACCATCACACTTAAAATCATGATAACCAAAGAGGTCCCTTTGTTTGTTTCGATCATATTGTTTTATTTATGGCTGAAGAATATCTTCCGTTCTTCCATTTATACTAATTATAACTTTTTGAACTGATGAAAATTGCATCAAGGTTTGAATGATTTGTTCTCTAATTGCCAATACTCGACAAGAACCTCCAACTCCTTGTTCTAATGTTTCATTAAAATCTATTGTTGCTGTTCCGTTAACAATCGTCAAGCTATTAATCTTCACTCCTTCAGGTATACTGGTAAAATAACTATTTTCTTTTTCTTCATGAGTCAATCCTTTTAATAATTCTTCAATGGTTGCTCGAGCAATTCCTTCCACTTTAATAATTTCTCTTTCGATTGGATAATTGTTTTTGCAAGAATCGTCTCCCTGTTTTCCGAAATACAAAATAATCTTAGTTTTTTCTAAAGAAACCTTGACCGCAATACTCATCATCGCCGAATTTTCCGGTAACCCGCTCGGATTATCATTATAGAAAACAAGGAAAGTTTCATTTCCTTTGGGAGGAACAAAACTTAAGTTTGCTTCAAAAGTAGCGGGAAATTTCATAAAATCAGAAGTAGCCATTAAAAGAGCTGAACCAAGTATTGTTCCGTCTGATTCAACTAATTCAACTCTTCCCATTTGTCCCTCAAAACCGGCCCATTTTCCTTGAGTAACGGTTCCACTAATAATTAAAGGAGATTTAATAATCTGTCCTTCGATAATATTATTTATTTGTATTCCCTGATTCTCAGGAATAATTTCTTTGATATTTTTTAAAAAATATCCGACTGAAATACCGATAACTAAAAGAACAATTATTCCAATAATCACCTGACTGTTTTTAACTGTCATATTTTTCAAGATTATAATTTAATAACTTATCGTTATTCTCAAAAACAAATTTACCTTTGAATTTTTCTCCGTTTAAAAACAACGGCATCCAATATATATCATCAGCCCACATTTCTTTAAAAGGAATCTCATCAACTTTAAACCATTTCGGACTCATCTCTTCCGTCTCCATTATTTCTCCACCGTATTTTAAAACATCAAAAATATGAACCTCTAAAATCTTCCCTGTATCGAGGAAGTGAAAATGAACAATACCTTTTTCTTCCAATTCTTCAACATTCAATCCTGATTCTTCTTTGGTCTCCCTGATTGCCGCTTCGATAATCGTTTCTCCTTCTTCAACCTTTCCGCCAAATCCATTCCATCTGCCCTCACCGAATCCTCGCTTCTTCATTCCCAAAAGAATCATTCCGTTTTCCTTGGTAAGACAAAGGGTTAATATTTTTGGTTTAATCGGTGTATCCATATATATATCTTAATATAAAATAATTATTAAGACAACTTTCCAATATTTTAAACATAAGATATAATCAAAACATGATTGAACAATTCTTAACCGCCATCTTAATGGGAATCTTGATAAACATTGATGTCTGTCCCTTAATGGCTAATTTAGCAGCCATCACCTATGTTTCCAAGAATTCAAAAAGAAAAAGCATAATCTTGCACGGATTATTTTATTCCCTGGGAAGAATCTTAAGCTATACCGCCATTGCCCTACTTGTCTATTTCGGACTATCTTCTTTTAACTTTTCCTTTTTAACGCAATACGGGGAAAGGATAGCGGGAGCGGTTTTAATTGTTTCTGGAATAATAATGTTTGTTCTGGCTAATAAAGATGATGACGAAAAAGAACAAGAAATAAAAGATGCGACAATATCAAAAGGCTATCTCGGTTCTCTGTCTTTGGGAATAGTACTGTCTTTGGCCTTTTGTCCTCACAGCGCCGCCCTTTTCTTTGGCATTCTAATTCCCTTAACGATAAAATCTGCCGCCGGATTACTTCTTCCTCCTGTTTTTGCCATCGGAGCCAGCCTGCCAATTATCATCTTTTCTTTGTTTTTAAGTTACAATACTGAAAAAATAGAAAGTATTTTCAATAAAATGGAAAAACTGGAAAAACCATTAAGATATCTAACTGCCATAATGTTCTTGATAACTGGTTTAGTCTTTTTATTCAACTAAAAAAAGGATGATTAATCCTTTGTTTTTTAATGATTGCATCCGCCGTTGCAAAGCCGGGGACGCAAGAAATTATCATTAACTCTTTCCCGCATCGCCTTGATGAAATCAATGGCATCTTTTTCGAAAATGAAATACACTATCCTGTCATCGGCAAGCGACGGATTGTAGATTATTCCGCCATCCTTTTCTGAAAAAACAAGGTGACCTCCTTTGAAAGCCTTTGAAAGCCTTCCCTGGATTATCAGTTTTTCCAAAAATTCGATTTGTTCTCCTCGTCTCATCTTTAAATAGTTAATCCACTCATTAACTACTGGTTTAACTGTTGTAACCTCTTCCATGGTAAACCTCTTTGCGCAGAGAGTTTTAAAAGCGCTAAAAAAATACTACAAGAATTAAGGATTATTGTCAATTATTCTTGCCTTAAAGCATTAATCGGGTCCATGTTGGCAGCTTTCTGGGCCGGATAAACTCCAAAGAACATTCCGATTAAGGCGGAGAATAATAAAGATGAAATAATAGAAAAAGGTGAAACCGCATAAGTCCAATCCATTCCAAAAGACACGGCAACATAGTAAATCAATAACGAAACTCCCATTCCGGTAATCACTCCTATTACTCCTCCTAAAAATGTTAAGATTGAAGCTTCTAATAAGAATTGCCACAGAATATCATTTTTCTTTGCTCCCACCGCTCTTCGTAGTCCAACTTCGAAAGTTCTTTCAATAACCGAAACATACATGATATTGGTAATACCAACTCCTCCGACTGCCAAAGATACCGCGGCTATTACCGCTAAAAGCATTGTAATAGCCGATAAAACTACCGAGACCATATCCATTGCTTCAGCCATAGTCATAACTTCAAAGTCATCTTCATCGGGATTATCAATATCATGTAAGTCCCTCATTAAAAGTATCAGCTCTTCTTTGGTTTCATTGATTTTATCAACATCTTTAACTTTGGCCGATAAGCCGATGATATAATCTGTTCCTAAAAGTTTTTTCTGCATGGTTAAAGTCGGAATATAAATAATGGAATCCATGTCCATACCAAAAGTGGCTCCCCTTTCTTCTAAAACTCCGACTACTTTAAACGGCTTGCTTCTGACGTAAACTGTTTTATCTATCGCATCATCATCGCCAAAAAGATTATCTTTAATCTTGCTTCCTAAAACAATAACCGAGGATATTGATTCTTCTTCGTCAACAGAATAGAATCTTCCCGTCTCAACCGGTATTTTTTCAATTAACGGTCCGTTGGCCCCGTAACCAAAAATGATTACGCTTTTCGCCACTCCCTGATACTTAATAACTTCTTGACCGGTAATATAAGTGTATAAAAGTTCTACATTATCGGCTTTTGCTATTTTTTCCGCATCCTCATTTTTAAAAGTAGTAATAGTGGTTCCCGAAGCAACGCTAGTCGCACTTCCCGTTGCTCCTTTTCCCGGAACCCTAGCCTCAATATTTATCGCATCCGAACCGTAGGCTTCTAATTCTTTTAAGACCATCGCTTTAAGTCCGTCTCCAGCCGCAATCATAACAATTAAAGAAGCTATACCGATGGCTACGGCGATAATAGTCAAAATCGTTCTTGATCTTTGACGCATCAAGCTGATAAAGGCTGATTCAATTTGAGCATATATTTTATTCATATCTTAAGGCTTCTATTGGATTTAAAAGACTAGCTTTCCTTGCCGGAGCGATTCCGAATATTAAACCGATTCCGATGGAAACAATGCAACCTAAAATTATTGAAAGAGGAGAAATTATTAAGTCCCAATGATAATTCATGGCATTGACAATTACCGATATTAAAATTAGAAAAAGAGAACCGATGATTATTCCAATCAATCCGCTAATAAAAGTAATCGCCATGGCCTCAATTAAAAACTGTCTGGTGATATCTGTATTCTTTGCTCCGATCGCTTTCCTTAAACCGATTTCCTTGGTTCTTTCCTGAACCGTCGCCAACATGATATTCATAATTCCGAAACCACCGACAATCAAAGAAATTGCCGCAATCGCTGCCAAGAAAAATCTTAAAGCATCCGTGATAACAGAAATAGTTTCTAAGGCTTGGGCTGTTGAATTAACAGTGAAATCATCTTCCTTGGCATCGGCTATATTGTGCCGATCGCGTAAAGTGTCTTTAATGTATTCTATCGCTCCGTCTATATTTTCAGTCTTATCAATCTTTACCCTCATAAAGCTGATATGATTGATTCCCAAAAGATTATTTTGGGCGGTTGAGATGGGAACAAATAAATTACCGTCTTCATTTTGAATCAAACTGCCTCCTTTCTTTTTAAAAATACCTATTACTGTGAAGCTGGATTTTTTAATTTTCATTTTCATTCCAATCGGGTCCTGGTCACCGAATAAATCTTTCGCAATTTGACTTCCTAAAACTACCACCCGGGCATTGCCAATTTCTTCTTCTTTGGTAAAAAATCTTCCCTCTTCAATTGAAGAATTTTGCACATCGGGATAGCTGGCCGTTGTTCCATAAAAAGTAGCGCTTACCTTATTGTCTTCTATTGTTATAATATCACTTCCTGAAACATACATCGCCAAAGATTCTACATAAGGATAATTACCTTTTAATATCGCTTCCCCGTCTTCATATTTCAATGAAGTGATAACAACTCCAAAAGTAGACGAGGGCGGACTGTTTTCATCTGAATAACCGGGTAACACTCCGACCAAATTAGAGCCGATACTTTTAACTTCGTTTAAAATCAATCCTTGAACACTCTCTCCAACAGACAAAACTATCATTACCGCCGTGATTCCGATAATAATTCCCAGCATCGTCAAAAAAGAACGCATCTTATTGCGAATTATCATGTGCCAAGAATTTTTTATCGACTCAAGAATATTCATATTATTTATTGAGCATTTCTCCGCTGGCCCTTTGCCTTTGAGAAACTTTTGCATCTTCAAGAATAACTCCGTCCTTGATGCGAATTATTCTCTCCGCATGCTCGGCCGTCGATTTCTCGTGAGTAACCAAAATAATAGTATGGCCCTGATCGTTTAAATCCTGAAGAATTTTCATTACTTGAGCTCCTGATTTAGAATCAAGATTTCCGGTCGGTTCGTCGGCAAAAATAACTTCGGGGTCATTAATTAAAGCCCTAGCAATCGCCACTCTTTGTTTTTCTCCGCCCGAAAGCTTTCCCGGAGAATAACTAAGACGATGACTTAACCCGACTTTCTCTAATAAATCTTTGGCTTTTTTAACTCTTTCTTCAGCCGATGTATCAGTGTATACCAACGGAAGCATTACATTCTCTAAAACAGATGACCTGTTTAAAAGATTAAATGATTGAAAGATAAAGCCGACTTTTTTACTTCTCATTTCCGCCAATTCATCATCATTTAATTGGCTAACATCTCTGTCTTCAAAGCTGTATGTTCCTCCGGTTAATTTATCCAAAAAACTCAAGATATGCATCAGGGTTGATTTTCCGGAACCAGAGGGTCCCATAATGGAAACAAATTCTCCTTTTTTAATATCAAAGGTTACTCCTTTTAAAACTGAGGTTACAACGTCGTCGTTAACAAAATCTTTTTGTAAGTTCTTAACGCTGATTAACATATTATTTTCCAATCTTTAATACTATTTCTTCGCCTTCAGATAATCCTGACAAAATTTCTACCTTGCCGTTATCGGCTCTTAATCCTAATTGAACTGTTCTTTCTTCAATTTGTTCGCTTTTCAAAACTCTGACATATTTTTCATCAGTTCCGGTCTTTGACAATACGGCTCGGTAAGGAATATTTAAAACTCCGTCTCTGTTGTCTGTTTTAATTAAAACATCGGCGGTCATTCCTGATTTAAACAAGTCATCGTTGTTGTCGCTAATACCAACCTTTACCTTGTAATAAACAACGTCTTGAATGTCTGTTGAAGCGGGGTCGATTGTTAAAATACTTCCGGTAAATTTAGTATCGCTACCCAAAGCATCTAAGGTAATAGTAACGTCATTGCCTGTTTTTAATTTAACAACATCTGTTTCGGGAATATCAACCTGAATTTCGTAATGAGGCGAAAGAATCTCTATCATTGCTTCCGATGAAGAAATTAATTCTCCTTTCTTCTTGTTAACCTTTGTAATCACTCCTTCAATCGGAGCATAGATTATTGCTTTATTTCTACTGGCAATCGCCTGGTCCAAAACCGCTTGATAATAGGCAATATCAATATCTCTCGGTTTAGCGATTAAAGAATCGTAATTAGCCTGCTGTAATTCAAGAGCTGCTTCAGCTGCGTCAACGGCTGCTTGAGCGGAATTTAAATTATTTCCATTCTGAGTTTTTAAAATAGAAATCTCATTTTCTAAAGAAGAAATGGTTGTCTGAGCAGTACTGATATATGATTTCTGGGTATCAAGAGAAGTTTTTTCTGTTGAAGTGACTCTGTTTTGATAAGTTGAATCATCGCAAATACCTCTAATTACGGTTAAACCGACGAGTATCTTACTTAAAGAATCTTTAGCACTTGAAATTGCCTTATCAATGTCTTCTGTCTTTCCGCTAGCTTTGGCAGTATCGATATAGACCTTGGTTTCATCTTTGGGTCTCTTTATTTGATATTCTTCATTGTTTCTTACGGTCAAACCTTCCTGGTCATTAGATTCAAAATAATTCTCTTTTACGCCGTCAACTGCAGAGTAAGCGTTAAACATTTTAATATATGTATCATCTAAAACATTCAAAGCGTATGAGTATTTGGCCGCTAAATTCTTGTCAGCTAAAACTCGAGTATCGTTTAATGTTTCTTCGGCTTTATTTAAAGAAACCTGGGTTGACTCAACTTGCTTTTGAGCTACGTTTATTTGCTCAACAGTTGCTCCGGCTAATTTTTGATCCAAAGAAGCCTGAGCTTGAGCAACGGCCGCATTTAATTGAGATAAAGATAGGTTGGCTAACCACTGACCAGCTCTCACTGTGTCACCTTCTTCCACTCTGACATTTTCAACTATTCCCATTCCATCAAAATGAAGAGATAAATCATTAGCTGATTCCACTTTTCCGGTAGCATCAACAGTCTGAACTAAAGCTCCTCTTTCTACTTTAACTGTTTCGTATTTTGATGTCTTATTTCCTCCAGACAAAAAGGAAAAAGCGACTATTATCACTAAAACCACAACGGCTAAAATAATCCATGTTTTTTTTGATTTAAAATTTGGTTTGAATTTGAAATTTATTTTCATATTTTTAATTTTATATTCCTTATATAATAACACCTTAAGGCTTACTTTTCAACAATGATAATTTCCATCTGGCAACCGACACAATTAAACTTGAGTAGAAATTTTTGGCCCTTTTCATTAATTAAATAAAGGGGTTCTTTTATTTTTCCGTACTCTTTAGGGCAAAAACCGAAATAATTCTTTAAGCAATGTTTAGTAGTCATAACCTTATTTCCCCTTTTAAGTTCAAAAGCTGGCTCAATATCGACTACTCCGTGCTTTTTATAAAACTGTTCGGCTAGTTTATTGGAAACATTCCATTCGTAAGAAAGAGATTTTGTTATAAAAGGAATGTCGTTATCTTTGATTCTGAATTCTTCTATTTTATAATTCTTTTTTCTTTCCGAAGAAAGATTATCAATGGCTTCCCTTCTCATTTCATTAATTTGCGATATCGGAATAAAATAAGGCTTCTTCCATTCAATCTTGATATCTTTAACGGCATAGATTGTTTCTCCAAGCTTTCCCAATTGATTATTTATATTCTCAATAGCTTTCTCTTTCTTTTCTGCTTCTTGCTTATCAATCTCAATTTCACTAATTCCTTGATTACCATCATCATCCTTAACAGCTAAAGAGAACCCCTTCTTGTTTTCCTTGAATAAAAAAGATAAAGGTATTTTTCTTTCTACTTTGATGCTTTTTAAAAACTTGGTATCGGTATTGCGATAAATATCAAGCCCAGTAATAATCCCGGACATATCATTTAAAAATATCTTTCCACTCGAAACAACATTCACATTGCTTCCGATAAGATTGCCTAATTTATCAAAATAACAAAGCCCGTCTCCGTTATTTATCTCAACATCATTATCTAGAATAAAATAATCATCAAAAACATCTTTTACCTTTCCTAATAATTTTCCGACTGATTTAGGAGAAGGAGAAAGAATGTTTTTCTGTCTTCCTTTTAAAAAATAAGTGGTATAGGTTCGATTAAATGTTTTTTCCAAATCAGGTTCAAATCCCAAAGAGACAACACCCGAGGAAACTCTCTTTACTCCTTTAATATTATTCAATTTCTGATTATAATAAGCAACAACATTAGAAACATAATCTTCATCTTTAAGTCTCCCTTCTATTTTAAATGAAGTAACTCCGGCCTCTATCAATTCTTCCAGATTATCGGAAAGATTAAAATCCTTTAAACAAAGAAGAGGTTTATTCTTAGCGATAATATTATTGTCTCCATCAACTAAGGTATACGGCAAACGGCAAGCCTGAATACATTCGCCCCGATTAGCACTCCTTCCGCTTAAATAAGAACTCAAATAACAACGGCCGGAAAAGCTCACGCAAAGAGCTCCGTGGACAAATGTTTCTAATTCCAAATTAGTATTATCTTTTATTTCCTTGATTTGCTCCAAAGAAAGTTCCCTGGCTAAAATTACTCTTTTAAATCCGACGTCTTCTAAAAATTTTATCCGTTCTAAAGAATAGTTGTCGGTCTGAGTACTGGCAATCAAATTAATCGGAGGCAAATCCATTTCCAATATTCCCATATCTTGAATTATTATTCCGTCAGCCTTGAGATCATAAAGACTCCAAATTAAATCATTGGCTTCTTTTAATTCATTATCAAATAAAATAGTATTTAAGGTAACATAAACCTTAACTCTGAATTGATGAGCATAGTCTATTAATGCACCTATTTCTTCCAAGGAATTAGAAGCAGCCGCTCGGGCTCCGAATTTAGGAGCTCCGATATATATTGCATCGGCGCCAGCATTAATAGCCGCAATTCCCGTATTTAAATTCTTGGCCGGAGCCAAGAGTTCTATTTCTTTAATTTGTTTTTCCATGTCTATTTCCTCATCATATTACCATTAACGATAATTTTCAATCTTTAATAAAAATAGTTCCTCAATATGAGGAACCATATATATCTCTTCCTGCTATTTCGCAGAGAGTAAAGAGACCGGAAAGAATGATTAAAGCTTCGACTTCGTGACGCATCTCGCTTGAGTCGAATTCTAATCCTCTGTGTTTTTGCCTTGATGATCTGGGATAAACGATGCAATGCGACGGGCATTGAAGAGTTAGGCATCCTCCCTCATGAAGATAAGCCTGGAAACTTCCGCATCGAGGCCTATTCCAGAGATAGGAATAGGTTTGCTCCATTGCTCTTTCAATATTCTTCAAATCATCGTTTGAAGCAATATCATCAAGCCAATCGCAAAGAGTGGAAGAATAATCACCGGCAACGGCATATAATCCACGCTCATGATTGGCAACGACAAACAGAGAAATAAGCTGTCTCTTTCCCGAAGAAAATAGACTGGGCCTGTAAAAAGAATGAACGATTTCAGTAAACAAAGAAATGCTCTGAACGGTTGCGTGAATACATTTCCACGACGGACTATGGATGCTTAACGCCTTGGGAATAGGAATGATAAATTCAATATCTTCCGACCGTTCTTTTTTCTTTTGAAAGGCATTATCAAAGCCGAAATTGCCATTATCAAAGCCAGAAAAGCTTTGAAATTCAAATTGCTTTACTTTTTCAGCAACCAGACTCTTATCAATCTCTAAAGACTTTACCAAGTCTTTGCTGATTCTAATCGATAGAGCTGGATCTGTGCTTGGCACAAAGCCCATTTCATATAGCAATCTGCTATCTTTACTAAGACCGAACATTATAATCACCAATGTACTGCCACTTTAATTTGTGGTAACCATACTTTACCAAAGACAATTAAGAAGTCAAGCTACGTCTTTTCAGCTCTCTTTGATAATTAATAGCAAATCTATGAGCCTCATCTCTTACCCTGATTAAAAGATTTTCATTATTTAAAACAAACATATTTGTTTTGTCAAAAAAGAATTCGTTCTTTTTTCTTTCCGGCCCTTTGGCAATACCGACCACATCAATATCTAAATTATTCTTCTTTAAAATATTCTTGATTGCGTTGACCTGAGGCTTTCCTCCGTCAACTAGAATTAAATCGGGCATTGGCCATTCAGAATGTTTTAATCTTCTTTCTAGAGTCTCTTTTAAACAGTCTACATCACTTTGTCCGAAAACACTTTTAATCTTAAATTTCTTATACTCGCTCTTTATCGGTCCAGATTCATTAAAAACAACCATACTCCCAACCATTGCTTCGGCACCTAAATTAGAAATATCGTAACCTTCAATTCTTAAAGATTTTTCTTTCTTCTCTTCGTTAACCAAAAAGCTCTTATCAAGCAAAGCAAAGTCCCTTATCTTATTCAATGAAAAAATCTGATTCCTTAATCTTTTAGCTTCCTCGAAATCTTCTTTTTTTGAAGCTTCTTTCATTTTCTTTTCTAAGGAAGTTATTAATCTCTTCTTCTTTCCTTTTAAAAATACCACTAAAGGTTTAATGACTTTTTCTTTGTATTTAATAGCAGATATTTCTTTTGTGCAA
>Ga0265297_10010506_pt1 | contig 11621 bp, 7 predicted proteins | sample Munlanlwell13791_FD_192502 | JGI IMG/M metagenome (GOLD analysis project Ga0265297, IMG submission 192502) | Leachate microbial communities from a municipal landfill in Southern Ontario, Canada - Leachate well 137-91 | ecosystem: Engineered > Solid waste > Landfill > Unclassified | place...
ATGATGCATTAAACGTAGAAGGCAGAGACCTTGTATTGGAAGTACAACAGCAATTAGGTGACGGCGTAGTCAGAACCATTGCGATGGGTACTACTGATGGCTTAAGCAGAGGCCTGATTGTTAATAATACAAATGCACCTATTGCAGTTCCGGTTGGTAAGGAAACATTAGGCCGTATTATGAACGTTCTGGGTCAACCAATCGATGAAAAAGGCCCTATCGGCGAAAAAGTAAAATGGGGTATCCATCGTGAAGCTCCAAGTTATGCTGATCAAGCAGCTGCAAACGAATTGCTGGAAACAGGTATCAAGGTTATCGACCTAGTCTGCCCATTTACCAAAGGTGGTAAAGTTGGTTTGTTTGGTGGTGCCGGCGTTGGTAAAACCGTAAACATGATGGAGCTGATTCGTAATATCGCGATTGAGCACAGTGGCTATTCAGTATTCGCCGGTGTAGGTGAGCGTACTCGTGAAGGGAATGACTTCTATCACGAAATGACCGATTCAAACGTAATCGATAAAGTATCGCTGGTTTATGGTCAGATGAATGAGCCACCAGGAAACAGATTGCGCGTTGCGTTGACTGGTTTGACTATGGCGGAATACTTCCGTGATGAAGGCCGCGACGTTCTGTTCTTCGTTGATAATATCTATCGTTATACATTGGCGGGTACTGAAGTATCTGCGTTGTTAGGCCGTATGCCTTCAGCGGTGGGCTATCAGCCTACACTTGCTGAAGAAATGGGTGTACTACAGGAGCGTATTACCTCAACTAAAACGGGTTCTATTACTTCTATCCAAGCGGTTTATGTACCAGCGGATGACTTGACCGATCCATCACCAGCAACAACCTTTGCTCATTTGGATGCGACTGTTGTATTGTCTCGTCAAATTGCCGAGTTAGGTATCTATCCTGCGATTGATCCGCTGGATTCTACAAGCCGTCAGTTGGATCCATTGGTCATTGGACAGGAGCATTATGATGTTGCTCGTAAAGTTCAGGGTATCCTGCAACGGTATAAAGAATTACGCGACATTATTGCGATTTTGGGTATGGATGAATTATCTGAAGAAGATAAATTGACTGTATCAAGAGCACGTAAAATGCAACGGTTCTTGTCTCAACCTTTCTTCGTTGCTGAAGTTTTTACCGGTTCTCCTGGTAAATACGTTTCACTAAAAGATACCATTGCCGGATTTAAAGGTATTATCGCTGGTGATTACGACGCTATTCCTGAGCAGGCTTTTTACATGGTAGGTACCATTGATGAAGCGCTTGAGAAAGCAAAAGGAATGAAATAAGTTACATAACTTATAGGTAACAAAATGACCATGACCGTACATGTAGATATCGTAAGTGCAGAAAAGGAAATATTTTCCGGATTGGCGGAAATGGTATTTGCTCCAGCTGAACTTGGCGAAGTGGGTATTTCACCCCGTCATGCTCCATTAATATCAAGACTTAAACCCGGCGAAGTTAGGGTTAAAGTGAGTGATAAGGAAAGTTATCCGTTCTATATATCGGGAGGCATGTTAGAAGTACAGCCTCATCTGGTTACCATTTTGGCCGATACTGCTATTAGAGCGAAAGACATTGATGAAGCAGCCGCACTGGAAGCTAAAGCCAGAGCGGAAGAAGCCTTGGCCGATAAGTCTAGTAAAATCGAGTATGCAACAGCTCAGGCGCAATTGCTTGAAGCTATGATGCAATTGAGAACATTAGACAGACTTAGAAAGCGTGGCGAATAAAAGTAATATGGCTTAGGCCCGTCAAAAAACCCGTTAACGTGTTCACGTTATCGGGTTTTTTTTTATTTTAATAAATGGGTTATGGCTATAATTCCGTACGCCACAGTTTCAGGCACAATCGCTTGAAGTTATAATGACATTAAGAACATTAGATAGGCTTAGAAAGCGCGCCGGATAAATTAATATGGGCTATACCTGTCTGAAAGCCCTATAGCGTAACCGTTTCCGGTTTTTTATTTAAAGGAATATATACATGAAAATTAAGACTATCATTCTTGCAGCAGGCAAAGGAACGCGTATGCGTTCCAATATACCGAAGATCTTGCATAGTATTGCCAATAAACCGTTGCTGCAGCATGTTTATGATATGAGTAGCCAATTGGAAAATAACAGTATCAAGATTGTTTATGGTCATGGCGCAGAACTGGTAAGGGAAACGTTAAAGCATCTGGATGCCGACTGGATTGAACAAGAACAACAGTTAGGCACGGGTCATGCGGTGCAACAGGTCAGTGATCAACTACAGGATGCCGATACCGTTTTAATACTTTACGGTGATGTGCCGTTGTTGAAATTGTCAACAGTAAAGTCGTTAATCTCAAATGTAAATCAGCAGTCTCTTGCGCTATTGACAGTAAATCTTGAAAACCCGACTGGTTATGGAAGGATAGTCAGAAATGCCGCAGGAAAGGTTACAAAAATTGTCGAAGACAAAGATGCTACCCAAAGCGAGAAAATGATCAATGAAGTTAATACCGGCATCATGGCGGTGCAAGGCGACAAATTAAAGAAATGGCTGAGCAAGTTAAGTAATAACAATGCCCAGGGTGAATATTATTTGACGGATATTATTGAAATGGCCGTTGCAGACCAAGTGACTATAATAACTAATCAGCCGGAAACCGTTGATGAAGTTTTGGGCGTAAATGATCGTATTCAGCTCAGTCATTTGGAACGGGTCTATCAACAAGAGCAAGCCAATTTACTGATGGCGCAGGGCGTAACTTTAAAAGACCCGATGCGCTTTGATCTTAGAGGTTCAGTAGAAAGTCTGGGCCAGGATATTGAGATTGATATCAACGTGATTCTGGATGGAAAAAACAGCATCGGCAGCAACGTTAAAATAGGAGCAAATACCCAGATAAAAAATTCTATCATTGGCGATCATGTGGAAATATTGGCGAACTGCATAATAGAAGATGCAGTGGTAGGGCAAGGCAGCAGAATAGGGCCTTATGCCAGACTTAGGCCGGACAGTGTCCTAGCCAATGATGTTCATATCGGCAATTTTGTAGAAATCAAGAAATCAACGGTTGCGGCAGGCAGCAAAATAAATCATTTAAGTTATATTGGTGATGCCACCGTAGGCAGTAAAGTTAATATCGGAGCAGGCACCATTACCTGCAATTATGATGGGGTTAACAAGTTTAGAACGACCATTGAAGACGGCGCTTTTATTGGCTCAAATAGCCAGTTGGTCGCCCCGGTAACCATTGGAAAAAATGCTACGATAGGTGCCGGATCAACAATCACCAAAGACAGTCCCGAGAATCAATTGACCTTAGGCAGGGCAAAACAGATCTCTCTTTCAGGATGGCAAAGACCCGTTAAACAGGAAAAATAATATGTGTGGAATAGTTGGTGGAGTAGCTCAGCGAAATGTAGTGCCAATTTTATTGGAGGGTTTAAAACGTCTGGAATATCGCGGTTATGACTCGGCAGGATTGGCGGTAATAAACGACCAGAAAATATACCGGAAAAGAGAGTTGGGAAAAGTAAATGGTCTCGAAGCATTGCTGGAGACTGATCCTATTTCGGGCAATATTGGCATAGCGCATACAAGATGGGCTACCCATGGTAAACCCAGTATAGAGAATGCACATCCGCATATTTGTCGGAATAAGGTGGCTGTAGTCCATAACGGGATTATTGAAAACCATGAACAATTAAGAAATATACAGATAAAAAATGGCTACGAGTTTGATTCGCAAACGGATACCGAGGTTATCGTGCATGAAATTTATCACGCACTCGACTCTACGGACGGCTTATTGAATGCAGTCAAACAGACCGTCAAAAACCTCGATGGCGCCTATGCATTAGGCGTAATGAGCATTGAAGATCCTGATACCCTGGTGGCATGCAGAAAAGGCAGTCCGTTAGTTATCGGCGTTGGCATAGGCGAATATTTTATCGCGTCAGATGTTGCTGCATTGCTACCAGTTACGCAACGATTTATCTTTTTGGAAGACGGTGACATAGCCAAGATAACCTTAGATGAACTGGTTATTTATGATGTGAATGATCAGGTCGTTACCCGTCCGATAAAAGAGAGTCTGCTAAAAGCTGACTCAGTCGATAAAGGCAACTATCGCCATTACATGCTGAAAGAAATCTATGAACAACCTTTCGCTATTTCACAGGTTCTGGAAGGAAGGTTTATTAATAACCGATTGCAGGAAAGCTCATTTGGGCACAATGCAGCCGAGATTTTCGATAATATAAAAGCTATCCAAATCTTAGCTTGCGGTACCAGCTACCATGCAGGTTTAGTGGCTCGATACTGGTTTGAAAAACTGGCAGGTGTCCCTTGCAATATCGAAGTAGCCAGTGAATTCAGATACAGAAGCCCGGTATTAGCTGCGGATACCTTGATTGTAACCATCTCCCAATCCGGGGAAACAGCAGATACGCTTGCAGCTCTACAAGAGGCTAAGAAGCTGGGTGCTAAATATTCTTTGGCAATTTGCAATGTGCCGGAAAGCTCGTTAGTCAGAGAATCCGATCTGATATTAATGACACGGGCAGGGCCGGAAATTGGTGTAGCATCAACCAAGGCATTCACTACCCAGCTAGCCACATTGATGCTGTTAGTTATTGCTGTCGGAAGGCGATTTCACCTGACCGAAAAATTAGAGCAAAAAATAACCTCGGAATTATTCAGTCTGCCGGGACAAATAGAGAAAGTATTACAGCTGGATGATGAGATTAAGGTATTAGCTGAGCAATTTGCAGAAAAACAGCATGCCTTATTTCTAGGTAGAGGAACGCATTATCCGGTAGCCATGGAAGGTGCGTTAAAGTTAAAAGAGATATCCTATATTCATGCAGAGGCTTATCCGGCAGGAGAGTTAAAACACGGCCCTCTGGCATTAATAGATGCAGACATGCCGGTTGTTACTATAGCGCCGAACAACAATCTGCTGGAAAAACTGAAATCGAATATACAAGAAGTGAGTGCCCGGGGCGGGCAGCTGATAGTCTTTATGGATGAGACATTAGTCTCGGCAAATGACGAAAATGTACAGATAATAAAAATACCGCAAGTCGAAAATGAAGTTGCGCCAATTGTGTATACCATTCCCTTGCAGTTATTAGCCTATCATGTCGCTATTTTAAAAGGCACTGATGTTGATCAGCCCAGGAACCTGGCAAAATCGGTTACTGTAGAATAGCTTCGTGGACTGCCTGGCAACCCGACTTTTTTAGGCTTCGATATTGGGTTAACGATAAAGTCGTTAACCCAATCTACGCAGCTTAACCGAGCCACGATGTGTGCCGATGATGTTCATGCTGAACAAATAGCATATTTGTTAGTAAAACAAAAAGTTGGAAAAATGCAGCACCAGCTATCGCAAAAAGAGAAACTAATAGGATCGTTATCTTTATAATTTTCATGATTAGTCACCTAATATTTGATTGAGTTGAGTGTGATAATCCTCCCGTTAAATAAGCAAAACAAGTGATTTAATTATTAGTTCAGTAGGGCTTTTAGGTGCTTTGTTCAGTGTTCCAATAGCCAGTGGCTAGTCTGCAACAACCTATTTAGGGTTACTTTAGGCGCTAGTGAGGCGCTTACTAATTGGTCTCTCATATAGTTAAACAAACAGGTGGATTTTGACTGCTTTGTATGTTTTTTTGTGTAAAAACAACAGAATAATCAATGATTATTCAGCAATAAATTAGTAAATATATAAAATAAAGTGCTGATATTAACCGCAATCACTGCCGAGCATTTTGTTCTATTTTTTCAGATTCATTTCAGCGCAATTGTCGAAGAACGAACTGCACGGTTCACGTTTTTCGATTGATGCAGCTCACTGAGTTTACTGTATCCTACGAACTGCCTAATGGTGCGGAGTTGAACATTAATATTAACCCAATCTTCCTGCTTTGACTTCTGGAGAAGTGTGTAACTCAAACAGCACTTCTAATGCAGCGATCCAAAATTTGTCTTCAGGATTTTTGACGCTAAATAATATGAGCCGTGCATCAGGGTCAGAATCCAATTTAGATATAACGCCACCGGTATTGGCTGAAATATGCTGAAGGGCTCTTTTGCGTGCATTGTCAAAGCTACGCCAACCCGTGTTATGCCTCTGAAACTGGAAAATCAATAATCACGAACTTGTCTCGTATAACATCGAAATTTGTTTCAAAAAGGCTTATGAGTTCTGATTTGTTCAAGGTTTGCACTCCCAACGAATAGATACGACACAACTTCCTCCCAAAAAAGGGTTGATAAAGCCATGTGCAACATGGCAATGCTCGAGAGTAATATTATTATTCTATGCCCTGCGATGTTGGTGGGGCATCGATGGAAAACAGTTTGCGCATATGCCGATTGGCCAACCATTTCAGGCTGATAAATAGCAGCATGGTCGGGACGGCGTAAGCAATGGCAACGCCGGTTGCGCCGTAGTGGGGGCCCAAAGTATAGCTCAAGCCTATCATGCTAATCGCAGCAAATGACATTAAACTGACGACCAGACGGTTACGCCCCATAAATTGTAGGTAGTATGGCGAGTCGGAAAACAGGGTACTAAAAGCGGCTCCGGCCGCGCCGATGCATAACGCTTGATAACCTTGGGAAAAATTGGAACCAAACAGGTTGAGTATTTCTTGCCCCCAAATGCCAGTAATGCTCAGAAAAATCGCGATAAAGCCCGCGATCAAGTACATGCGTTTACGGAGCAACGCTTTTGCGCCGCGCTGGTCCCGGCGTTCCAGCAAAACTACCAGCATCGGCAGATAATAACGATTGGTGGAAGTGCCGATCAACGAAATCAAGGCCGATGTTTTCATGGCAACAGCGTAAGTTCCGACCACCGCTTGCGAGGGGTGTAATATTTCCAGGATGATAATGCCGGCGCTGGTGAGCACTGTCATCATCAAGCTGCTTATCAACAACGGCAGTGAATTTATCAGCCACCAGCGTCGACCTGTTGAGTTGGCTTCTACCTGGCTGATCTCTCCTGGACTGGCAGCTCGCACCGCGATTAGCATCAGCATCAGCGTCAAACACCAGGCCGAGCCAAAACATAGCACAGCAGAAACAGCCGTCAGTTCGAGCTGAAAATTGTGCAAACCGGTAATCAACAGCAAAAACACCGCAGGCAGAAAAAAGCGATATAAAGCAAAAGCCAGAATCTGCATGCCGTAAACGGTAATTATTTCAACCAAAAACAGGCAAAGCGCAATTACGGGTAGGAAGCCGGAGTAAATCACAATCGCAATATGAAAATCGGCATTGCGTAAGACTAAAAAAGTTTCCAGGCCCAAGCTGAGCATACCCAGTAGCAATATGCTGAACAGGACTATGGCGCGTAACGAAAACAGCCAGAAGCCGCGCAGACGCGGCCAATTTTCGCGCTCGATATAGAGGGATACCAGTCGCAGAGCGTATTTTTCCAGCCCTAATGTTGCCAGTGTCGATAGCAATGTGACAATGGAAATTGCTACGCTGAAGTCAGCGAAAGCGTCGATAGCCAGATGCCGGGCCAGAAAAATATTCGCCCAATACATCAGTCCATAATTAGTCAGGCTTAAGCAAAATAGCATCAGGGAACTGAAGTTATTGGGCTTGACGGAAAAGTTGGGGTTCAATATAAATCCATTAAATTGATTGTTTTCATTGGTTGAGTATAAAGCAACAGTCTGTTAACAGGGTAATGAACGACAGCTTTGGTCGGGTGTTGACGTTTGGTCAATTTATTGAATCCTAATAGCAGTGCGAATCAGGATTTCCTGCCACAGTTCATTGTAAGCTTTAGTGGACCTGCTTTTATTGATATAGCCGCCCAGCGGCATGCGTTCCAGACCCATGCGTTCAATATCACTGGCATAAGGAATGGCGGTAGCTAAAATCTCAGGGTGGGTTTCGATCAGATTTTCCATAATTTCCCGGTGCATTTTTTTGCGCCGGTCGACCATGGAGAAAAACGGAATTAGCACCAGATTTTTCAGGCTGTTATCTTCAATGAATTTTTTTAGTTGATCGAGCGTTCTTAAAGACAGCGTGGTGGGAATAATCGGCGACAATAAAATATCAGAGGCTTCAAAAACGGCTTCGGATAATAAGGAAATATTCGGCGGGCAATCCAGAAAAACAAAATCGTATTCTTCTGCCAAGGGCTTCAGGAGTTTTTTAAGCTGTCGGGTTGGTTTTTTTTGGGCATCCAGAACCAGATCGAGATTTCTGAATGAGAAATCTGCCGGTATTAGATCCAGGTTTTCAAAATCAGTGCCTTTAATCAGGCCGTCCAGTTCGCGTTTCCCCGCTATTAAATCTTTACTGCCACCTTTAATCTTGGGTTTAACACGGAAGTAATAGCTGCTGGCACCCTGTGGGTCGAGATCCCATACTAAGGTGCGGTAACCGCTGCGTGCGGCGTTAAACGCTAGATTGACCGCGCTTGAGGTTTTGCCAACACCACCTTTTATACTGTATACAGCCAATACATTCATTGCATGTTCCTATGTTCATACCGATAGTATTGTATTTTAGTCCTAGTAATGCGGTAATTTTCTTTTATTTATTGTTCCCACACTTAATGGCACAGACTTGAGTTCCTGAACAGCGACTTAAAAGCAGACTGGTTTTCCTCCTGTTTAAAGTCTTCAAATTTTGATGCGAAGTCTTTACGGGCGCTGCATCTATGGGTATCAAGATTCTGGATTAATACGCCCATGGCTAAAAAGGTATTGGATGGTGTATTGAGAGTCATCATTTCTTCGCTGAACAGTTGCAAATTGTGTTCTTGAACTGCGTAATCCTGAAAGTCGCCTAACACTTCCTGGAGTCCTTTCAGATTTTTAATCAGGTGTTTTATTTGATGCTCCGGATAAAGGCTTTGGAAAAATTCCATTAAGTAACGCAGTTTTTTACAGGTTTTTCTTAATGTATGTAACGCTTCGGCCGGTGATTCCCGGTTAATCGCATCGCCTTCATGCAAAACGCGGTTAAAAACTTTCCATATTCTCTTGTCTGCCAGTTCTTTGATGGTCAGATGTGCATTTTGTTCTATCGGTTTTTTGAAAGACGGTTTTTTAAGGTATTGCTCCCATTCAGACAGGGTGGTTTTGTACTTGGTTGATTGCAGTTTTGTTGCCAGTTCCTTGTGGGCTTTTTTCTTTTTGGCGAGAAGGAAATCATGCAAAGGGTTCAGGTCTTCCCGGATTGAAGCGGGTAAGCAGCTTTTGTAATGTTCAAAGTTTAATAGATAAACATCCAAATCACGAGTAGGCCCTGTGATCTGGCCCAGCCAGGAAAAAAAATCGGCATAGGATGAGCAAATGTTATCGGGCAGTACGCTTTTGATCTGACTGAGCCCTGATCGGGTTCTTCTGACGGCGACTCTAAAATCATGCAAAAACTCGCTGTCGGTATCGGCAATGGTTCCCTGTTCATTATCTTTGATAGCTTTTAGCAGGTGGCTGTAGATATATTTGCTGGCAATATCGGCGCGCATGGTCGGGTCTAAGTTGATATTCAGTTTTGATGAATATTCGTTAGGCCTGCGACCTTGTAATCTTAATGCAGCTAACAGAACTGGTTTGTCAGTGGGTATTAAGCCCAGTTTTGTGGTGAGTATTTCAACGATATGTTTAGCGGCTTTATCGTAGCCTTTTACCGGCTGTAACACGAGGCGGTTATTGAGTAGTTCGTGTTCTTCGATAAGCAGGCGAACTACGATTTTTTCATCTTTATTGGTTATGTTCAGATGATAGGATTCATAAGTTAGTGTGCAAACAGGTAAGAGTGCGCGTATTTCCAGTATGGGCTCAAGGGTGCTGCGTACCGCCCCCGGGGGGAATTGTTTACTGAACTTTGGAACTTCATCAAGTTCTGTGCTTGCAATGACCAGCCCCGTTTTAAGGTTTGTTAGCGTTAAAGATGATGCGGATTTTGATCGGTTAAGCTCGCAAGTGATGTCGTTTGAATATAAGCGCCAGTCAAAGCTGTCGTAATAGGTTCTTATGGAATAGTGTTGGGAAACCAGTTGTGCGTTTGCCTGCTTTATTGCTGTGTTCGCAATAAATTGTTCAGCTGATAAGTTGGCGGGAAACTCAAAATGTAAGGTCATAATTAACAAAAGGAGATATGTGATTTATCCGGAAAAGTGCCGCAAATAATTATCGCCAGGCATGATGTGTATGCTGCAAGCCTGTCAGGGGCAGACGTGGCGAATGAAACCCAAACCAATTTGTACTCCGAACAAACTTATTCTGCAACTGAATAAATAGTGGCCGGGAGTTTCATTTTCTGAAGGGGGGCTTTAAAGCTTATCATGGGAGTTAGTGATTTTAAATGAATCGATGAGGATGATATTTTTAGGGGTGATAAGCACTGACTTACGATTAAAGCAGTACCCTATCCTGAGCAATGGATAGATTGTCTTTATTTGGCGAGAGTTTACGGCAGAATCCGGGGAACGATTAACCTAGCCGAAATAATTCTTTGACCAATAACTCAATGCCCCAGGTTACAAGCAAGCTAAAAGCAGCCATCGCCAGTGATGCAACCATTATGCTAGGGTTGTTGAGCCAGTGATTACCCAGTGTTGGTTTATTCATGACAGCTAGCCCTTTATAAATAAATTAAGAGCTCATTCTGATCACGACACGTTAAAATATGATGACGTTTCCATGAAACTTTCATGACATGGAAATGATGCCATTATTTAATGCAATGCATCAATCGCTAACTGACCCAGTTGCGTATGATGGAGAATTTTTGCAAAGGGTCGCATGGTTTGCTCCGCGCCTTTAACAAAAACATACACCGGCGTACTGGTATGCGTTCCGGTTGCCCAGACAACTTGCTGGCTGGTGGCGACTGCTTGCGCCAACAGGTTTTCACGGTTCTCGTTTTGATAAACAAAAAAGGCGCCGTTGACCTCCATTTTGGGTACTGTTTTCTCGCCCAGCGAGATATGCCCTGCCCGGTAAAACGGATTAGCTTCGGTTGCCAGGATTTTTACTGCCTGTGGCTCGGTAATCTTGAATTCGGTATAGCGATTAACCAGCTCAGCAAGCTTTAACGGTGTTTGCCGGTCTTTTGGCAAGGCATCAAACTGGTTGAAAATATCGTGATAGCTCAATTTTTGCGCATAAATTTTGTCCAGTACATCAGGGCTGCCAAAATTAAAGTTGGGCTTGAACAATGTGCCATCAGCAAATGCGGCTCCCGGCAGGCTGTGCGGTTTTGGGATGTCCGCGCCGGAATAACTGAAACCAAAGCCGCCAGTTTCATGATCGGCGGTGACTATAACCAACGTGTCTTGCCGATTGGCAGCCCAGTCCAGCACTGCATTCAAGGTGTCATTGAAACGCAGCATTTCATGTAGCAGCAGGCCGGTGTCATTACGATGCGCTGCCCAATCAATTTGCCCCGCTTCAATCATCAAGAAAAATCCGCGCTCGTTGCGGTCAAGAATCTTCAGGGCTTGTACCGACATTTCTTTTAAAGTCGGTTGAACATGCAGCGCATCGTCACGGTTTTGAGTTTCAACAATGCCATTCGCCATGCCCGAATTTGCAAACAAGCCCAGCGTTTTACCTGTGGCTTGCTGCAGTTGCTCCTTGTTAAAC
>Ga0265297_10010507_pt1 | contig 11621 bp, 9 predicted proteins | sample Munlanlwell13791_FD_192502 | JGI IMG/M metagenome (GOLD analysis project Ga0265297, IMG submission 192502) | Leachate microbial communities from a municipal landfill in Southern Ontario, Canada - Leachate well 137-91 | ecosystem: Engineered > Solid waste > Landfill > Unclassified | place...
AAGCAGACATGGATGCGCCGGCATTTATCGCCTTGCTTGTAAATACAGCTGATTTCTGCGCCGATGACAAATTTAGTTTTTTCTTTGCCATTTTTCAACTGATAAAATCCGGCCCCATCGGACTCTAATTCATTTTTAATCGACTTGAACCAAGCCGGATGAGTGAAATCGCCGGTCGACACCAAACTTATGCCCTTATAACGGCACCAGACGGCGATATTTTCCAAAGTCAACGACTTGGAACAGCCGCGGGAATAGGCGGAGTGGATATGCAAATCAGCGATGGTCTTCATATTGGATTCATCTTACCATTTTTAATAAAAAATAAAAGACGCCTTAAGGTCAGGCGTCAAAGGGTGCAATCAATCAATATTACTTTTTGCGGAGCGGGGCCGGGGAATGAACAGCTCCTCGTTTTGGCGGAATAGACGGCGCCGATCTCCGCATGGGCGTTGATGGCGGCGCTAGACGCGGCGGGGGCTGATGATTCTGGGGTGGAGCCAATCGCGGAGACGGTTGTCTCGGTTGAGGAGACGAACGTTCCACTTGATGCTGCGGCCGTGTCATCGGTACCGGCTGCCGATTCTGCAACGACTGGTCATGATGACGTTGGGGAACGGGCGCCGACTGATAATGAGAATCCGGCTTTATCGGCCGCTCATTCGCCGGAGGTGAAAATCTCCTATCATTCGGCGGAGCAGGTCGCGGTTTCTGCCAATCGTTAATCCCGTGATGACCACCGTGAGGCCGAAGTGACTGGCTTTCATGAGTCCGATAATAATCGGAAAAATCCGGCTCTCCCTGAATCACGCGATATCCGACCGGCGGTCTGACAACTACGATATCGATCGGCTGAGCATGATGATGATGGTAATAACTGCCGCCGTAATAATAGTAATAATCATTAGGATTGACCAAAACATAAGAGCTGCCAGTCCAATATCGATAATAACCATCGTTAGGATCAACGCTGGTAAAGCCGCCCTCAGTAATGCAACCGGTCAAAAAAAATGCCGAAACAATTAGCGCGCTAATGGCGAGTGTCTTCATTACAGTCCCTCCCTTTTCTTTTGGGGTTTTTAATGCTAAAAGGACTCATCGCCAAATAACAAACATAACAAATAAACTTCTGCCGATCATAAATCGGCCTAATTCGGCCACATCTTGAACAAACGTCCAACTTTCGAGCCATCCTTCCTCTCCTTTCTTTTCCTTTCTTTGTAATGTCCGAAATTTCATTATACTCCTATTTGAATATTTTGTCAAACAAACAAAAACAGCCCACTGACGAGCTGTTTTTGTATTATCGGGGTGCGGAGAATTGAACTCCGTCTACACCCACCCCATGGGCGCGTACTACCGACATACTCCACCCCGCTTTTTCTTACTCACGCTCGCCTATCTCGCTTCGCTCTCGCTCGACTCAGCTATTCTTTCTTTCTCCGATTTATTTTCCAACGCCTCCAAGGCGCCAACAATCGCTCTGGGCATTTTTTGAGCCGGCAAGTCCTCGCCATGGCCGATGGCTTCGCCATGCGTTCCCAAGGTTGAATAAAAACCGTCCATAACTTCAGAATAATCTTGTATATTGCTGGCCGCTTTTTCCTTACGATATTGCTCTTGTATTTTTTCCATCACGAAAACGTCATCATTATTAGTTGCGATAATGGAAATATGGATGCCTTGCTTCTTCAAATATTTAAGCAATTCATAAACATCAGCTTCAGAAATCTGCTTCGCCTCCTTTATAGCCATAACCGGATGTTTGCCGGCATATTCCCAAAAGGTCTTAATCAACTCGCCCGGCTCAGCGGCTTTGGCCAAAGTGCTTTTGGATCCCTCTTTGATCATAAAACGATAAGCCAAACTAAGAAAGCTATCTTGGCCGATCAAGCCGGCCGGAGAGACCAAAACCAGATTGCGGAATTTTTCCGGCGCTAAACAGGCGGCCAAAGGCAGATACAAACCGCCCTCGCTATGGCCGACCGCATCCGTCTGCTCGATGCCTTTCGTCTCCAAAAGCTCCAGCAGGGCGGCGGCTTTCTGCAATTCTTGCTGAGGCAAGCCCTCCGGCAAATCCGCCGTCTCAATTTTCATTGTCCGTGGATAATCGGCGGCTAAAACCCGCCGGCCGCCACGATCAGCGATGACTCCCAACAAGTTGGTTTTGACCGTCCCCAACATTTTTCCCCAGCCCGGAGCCACTAAAACCGGCACTTCCGACTTTTTTTCTTCGGGATTAATGTCAATGATATCTTCCTCGGCCAATAATGGTTCTGATTTTTCAATAGTCGCTTTGGCCAACGATTCTGGAGAAATTTTCATAAATTTTTATGAGTTCATTTAGTCGGAGTAGTGAGATTTGAACTCACGGCCTCCTGCTCCCAAAGCAGGCGCGCTAGCCAACTGCGCTATACTCCGAAAATAAAAAATTAAGAAAATAAGAAAATAAAAAATTTAAAATATTAATTTCTTAATTTCTTATTTTCTTAATTTTTTAAACAATGCCGAGGGCGAGAATCGGACTCGCGACACATAGATTTTCCTTTACCTAACCTAGATTTCTCTAGGGATCGGACTATTTCATCTCCATATTCATTGCTGAATTTAGGAGTCGGGCGCTGATGCAAGATTATTGTTGGGACTCACTTGCTAGTCTCTACACCTTTTCCGGAAATTATACCCGCCGGAACTTGGCTCGAGATTACCTTTCCATTACTGGAATTAGGGTTCCTCGAATTCACCCGATTTTCATTTTAAGGTTTCCCTTAAACGGACCGAAAATCAGTCTACTGCTCTACCACTGAGCTACCTCGGCACGAAATAATTTTTAATTTCCAATTTTTAATTTTATAAATAATTCCTTAATGTCTAAATTTTTAAAAATTAAATCATTAGAAGATTATTTAAAAATTACAAAATTAAAAATTTATAGATTACCCGTGTGCGCATACCAAGATTCGAACTTGGGACCTCGTCATTATCAGTGACGCGCTCTAACCAACTGAGCTATATGCGCTTAGTATTTAATAGTGCATCGCGCTCTAACCTCCGCCAGTTGGCGGATGAGCTATATGCGCATTCTAACTTATACCAATATACCAAAATCCGATTATTTTTTCAATCTAAACAAAAAATCCCGACTCCCGCACTTCCGCGGGGCGGGATTTTTCTTATCGAATCAATTTAAAGATTGACAACTGAATAGCGGCAAAAAACAGTTTACCAAGACACATTCTTCGGCACTGCTGCCGAAGAGCGACCAATGGCTCTCTCGTGAGAGAGGAACCAAAATACTCCTTAGAAAGGAGGTGATCCATCCACAGCTTCCGCTACGGATGCCTTGTTACGACTTCACCCCTGTCATTGATCCTACCTTAGTCCGCTGCAAGAGCAGATTTCGGGTATTACCAACTCCCTTGGTGTGACGGGCGGTGTGTACAAGGCCCGAGAACGTATTCACCGTGACATGCTGATTCACGGTTACTAGTGATTCCGACTTCATGAGGTCGAATTGCAGACCTCAATCCGAACTGGGACCGGTTTTGGGGATTAGCTCCACCTTACGGTTTAGCGACCCTCTGTACCGGCCATTGTAGCACGTGTGTTGCCCAGGGTGTAAGGGCCATGCTGATTTGACGTCATCCCCACCTTCCTCCCCGTTGAGCGGGGCAGTCTGCTGTGAATAATATAACACAGCATGAGGGTTGCGCTCGTTAAAGGACTTAACCCGACATCTCACGACACGAGCTGACGACAACCATGCAGCACCTGTATAGCACTCTCGAAGAAGTCCCGATTTCTCGGGATTTGTAGCTATATTTCAAACCCTGGTGAGGTTTTCCGGTTACCGTCGAATTAAACCACATGCTCCACCACTTGTGCGGGCCCCCGTCAATTCCTTTGAGTTTTAATCTTGCGATCGTACTTCCCAGGCGGGATATTTAATGCGTTAGCTATTTTAAACGCCACTGACAGGGTCGATACTGCCAATGACTAATATCCATCGTTTAGGGCGCGGACTACTGGGGTATCTAATCCCATTCGCTCCCCGCGCTTTCGTGCAACAGCGTCAGTGATGTACTAGTGAGCCGCCTACGCCTCTGGTGTTCTTGCCGATATTAACACATTTTACCGTTACACCGGCAATTCCGCTCACCCCTTCCATACTCTAGCTTCCCAGTTCCGACGGCAGTTTCCCAGTTGAGCTGGAAAATTTAACCATCGGCTTAAGAAGCCGCCTACGCACTCTTTACGCCCAATCAATCCGGATAACGCTCGAGGTCTCTGTATTACCGCTGCTGCTGGCACAGAGTTAGCAACCTCTTATTCCTCCGGTACCGTCATTGTTTCGTCCCGGAGAAAAGACCTTTACATCCCGAAGGACTTCTTCAGTCACGCGGCGTCGCTCCTTCAGGCTTTCGCCCATTGAGGAATATTCTTGACTGCAGCCACCCGTAGGTGTCTGGGCAGTTTCTCAGTCCCAGTGAGGCGGGTCGTGCTCTCACACCCGCTATCCGTCATCGCCTTGGTAGTCCTTTACACTGCCAACTAGCTGATAGACCATAGGCCTCTCCCTAACCGATAAATCTTTATTGCATGAACATTTGATCGTGCAATTAATGGAGTATTACTCCGCCTTTCAGCAGGTTATCCTCCAGTTAGGGGCAAGTTACCAATGTGTTACGCTCCCGTTTGCCGTGGGTCTGAACCCACTCGACTTGCATGCCTTAGACACGCCGCCAGCGTTCATCCTGAGCCAGGATCAAACTCTTATGTAAGAATCTTTCCGTATTGCTACAGTTAGAACTCTGGTATGCAACTAGATAACGGCCAGTTGCCAACCGAAATTGCCGATCGAATATCAGTAAACCGATAAACGATCAGATAGATTAATTGATGTTTGGAAAATTTAATCCGAACAAAAACTCAAAATAAATTGAAATTGAAAATTTTTGACTTGGTGCTTATTTTTTTGCCACTATTCAATTGTCAATCTGCGTTTCTTAACTGGATATATCTCAATTTTTAAGTTAAGAAAAAACAGAGGGATCCGATTTAACGAACCTTGCCACCTTAACAAGATTCTATTAGATACCGCTGTTTGGTCTCAAAACTGGTGATTTTAAGGTATTAAAGTGAAGATTTTGGTATTTAATTGTTTACTGCCTAATTTTATCTTATTTTACAGACGTTGTCAAGGACTAAATAGAAATAAGGAAATATAGAAATAAAGAAATAAGGGTAATTAAGAAAAAATGGCTTAATTTAGGTATTTATTAGCTAAAATTGATGTAATTTTGTAAAAAAATCCATTTAAAAATCTTAACATCCCAATATCTTTATATCTAATTTCCTTCCTATTTCCATTAATATCCACAGGATTTACCCACATTATCGGGGTTTTGGAGGAAACAAAAAATCCCCCGAATGACCCAGGGGATTTTTTAAAAAGTTATTCGGCTGATTCTGCTTCGGTTTCTTCCTCAGCGGCGGCCTCGGCCGGTTCTTCGACTGCCTCAGTGGATTCATCGGCTGCAGCCGGAGCGGCAATCGGAGCGGCATCATCAGTAGCCGGAGCGACGACTGTTTCGTCGGTGGTGGTGGAATCAAATGTCATAAGTGTTGGTTATTAATAAAACTTATCTTTTAATTATACTCCGCTTTCGAAAAAAAGTCAAGGACGAACAATTACGAATGCTTCTCCCGCCACTTAGCGACTTCGCCATGATGGCCGGACAACAGGACTTTCGGCACTCGCAATTTCTTACCGTTCGCTTCGAAAATTTCCGGACGGGTATATTGCGGATATTCCAAATAACCTTCGCGGACGTGCGAGTCATTAGCCACCGACTCTTGCTTGCCGACAAAACCGGGGATATGCCGGCAAACCGCTTCAATAATCACCGCCGCCGGCAACTCGCCGCCAGCCAAGACATAATCGCCGATGGAAATCTTCTCATCGACCAGCTTTTCCACGCGCGCATCCACGCCCTCATAACGCGGGCAGACAAAAATTAATCGATCATACTTGGATAATCTGATTGCGTCTTTCTGCGTAAATCTTTTGCCATTGGCCGCTGTTAGGATTATTCTGGTTTTACTTAACCTCCCCCTAGCCCCCTCCTTCGTAAGGAGTGGGGATTTACCCGAGCGTTTCCCTCCCTTTACGAAAGGGAGGGTTGGGAAGGGTTTTAGAATCGCTTTAAGCGCCTTATAAATCGGCTCAATCTTGAACACCAGGCCGACGCCCCCGCCATAGGGCTTTTCATCAACGGTTTGATGCCGATCATTAGTCCATTTCCTTAAAAAATGCGTCTTGATCTTGATCAATTTATTTTTTTGCGCGCGCTTAAACAAACTCTCAGAAAAATAAGAATTTAATATCTCAGGAAAAATCGTAATGATGTCGAATTGTTTCATATCTATATTAAGTATAACAAAAGATAAAAGAAAAGTCCGGCCACGCGGTCGGACTTAATGAAATGTTCTATTTACCCGCGAAGGGCTGCTTCATCAATGACTTCCTGTTTAGTCATGCCAAGCTCATTTTTCTCTAGCTCCACGGGAACATCGCCAACTTCAAGCGCGGGAGCCGCTTCGCTCGACTCGGCCGGTGTTTCTGTTTCCGGCTGTTTATCATCGGTTTCATCGACCAAGGTCAGGGTAACATCAGTCGGAAAAAACGGATCATTCAGCATCCATGGATCGGTAATACCGAATAACCCCATCAATTCAAGATAATACGAGAGCGCCTCACCTTCAAAAGGATAAATATCAGCCCGACTTTGGATTAGCTCTACATCATGAACAAAAAAACTCTCCATAAAATTAACAATCAAATTCAACTCTTGAGTACAATCCGGAACTATGCCAACAGCAATAACATTACCACCCTGATAAAATCCCAACCCGACTTTGCCGCCTTCCCTAAAGGCGATAATCTCCGAGGGTGTCTGGCCGTGGTATTCCATGCCGGCCAATCGCAATAAATCAAGAATAAATTCCATTTCAATCTCAACCGGCTCGGGCTCGACAATCGATTCATTGGCTGCAGGATTAACCGCTCTTTCGGCGCTCTCAGTCGCTTCGATCTCTTCCTTTTTCACTCCTTCAACTTCAACTTCGATGGGTCTGGTTTCCTCTGACTCTGCCATGGCCGGTCCTCCTTGGTTGGTTGGCCTAAAATACCCTTAAATCTAAACAATTATTGGGAATTATCAAAGTGCCGGCTAACAAGATAATAAATTACTCTACTTTCAAAATAATGTCAAGCGAGAAACAATGTGTAAAAAAAGCAAAAAAAACACCCCTGACTCGCCGGTTGGCTGAAGTCGGGGGTGTTTTTGTAATTCTAAGTTTAGTTTAGATGGATAAATCATCAATCACGTCGGTATCGACGTTCTCGACTCGCGGCGCGCGGTCATCCAGCCGTTCTTCACGCGGCCGTCTGGAGCCCTCCGGTTCATAAATCTTCAGATTGACGCGAGCGTTGTTCTTGGCGCCGATAATCTTAGCCAAAGTCCTGATCGCTTTGGCGGTCTGGCCCTGGCGTCCGATGACATAACCGATGTCAGTCGGAGCGACATGCAAGGTTAAAAGCACACCTCTTTCATCAACGGTCCTTTCCACTTTCACTTCATCGGGATTGGCGACGATCGCCTTGACGATGAACTCCACGAATGTCTGGTCTTTTTCAGCCATATTCTTTTCTTAGTTATTTTTTTCTCACCTGTCTTAATTATAGCAAACAAAACAGGCCTTGTCAAGATTTTATTTTTCACTCTTGTCATTCCGACCGAAGCGGAGGAATCCCTTAGAATTAATACAAGGGATCTCTCCGCTACACCTCGATTACGAGGTTTCGGTCGGGATGACAGTAATGGCATATATTTGTTATAATAGAATTACTAATTGATTATCTATATGTCTAAAAATCTAGGCCCCTCGCTCAATGACCTGCTTGGCGATGAAGAAGAATCGACTGCGGGAAAACTCCAAGAAAAATTAGGGGAAATAAAAATAAAAGAAAAGGAAACGGAAGTGTCGCGACAAGCCGATGCCGCCGGCCTACCCTATATCAATCTAGTCGGCTTTCCCATCTCCACTGATGCGCTTTCGGTTCTGACCAAAGAGCAGGCCTCGGAAAACAAAATGATTTGTTTTTTTAATAACGGGACGGAAATCCGCCTGGGCCTGGTCGCCCAAGATGATGCCCTGCAGACCATGATCAATGATATTGCGGAACGCTATCATGCCCACGTCAGCCCCTACCTTATTTCCGAGCACAGTTGGGAGCGAGCGTTAAAGCTTTACGATACCCTGCCCAAGATCACCCATCTCGTCGGCGGCGTGGAAATCAAGGAAGAAAGCATCAAAAAATTCGAAGCCAAAATCTCCAATTTCAAAGATCTTAACAATGAAATCAATAAAGTCAGCATTACCGATGTCATGACTATCATTTTGGCGGCGGCTCTGAAAGCTAATGCCTCCGATATCCATGTCGAGGCCGAGGAAAAGGGGATTGCCGTCCGTCTCAGGGTTGATGGCACGCTCCATGACAGCGCCGAAATCGACAAAGACAAATGGCGCAAGATCATTTCCCGACTGAAGGTCTTGGCGCGAGTCAAGATAAACATCGACGATAAGCCGCAAGATGGCCGTTTTACCATTTTTTACGATAATGACAAAATCGAGGTCCGTACCTCGTTCCTGCCGACTTCTTACGGCGAAAGCGTCGTCATGCGTTTATTGCACAGCGAATCAGTCGCTCTGGGTTTTGAAAACCTCGGCCTGTTGCCGCCGGCTTTCAAAATTTTAAACGAGGAAATCAAAAAGCCCAACGGCTTGATCCTGACCGCCGGCCCGACCGGCTCAGGAAAAACCACGACTCTTTATTCCATCCTGACTAAATTGAACCAGCCGGAAGTCAAAATTATCACGCTGGAAGACCCGATCGAATACCGGCTCAAAGGCATCAATCAATCGCAAGTGGACGCCAAAAAGGACTACTCTTTTGCCAAGGGCTTGCGTTCGATCCTGCGCCAAGACCCGGATATCGTCATGGTCGGAGAAATCCGCGACAATGAGACGGCCGATATCGCCATTCAAGCCAGTTTGACCGGCCACTTGGTCTTATCAACTGTCCATACCAATGATGCCGCCGGCGTCATTCCCCGCCTCTTGGATATGGGCATCAAGCCGTTTTTCATGGTGCCAGCCATCAACGCCGTTATCGGCCAGCGCTTGGTCAGGAAACTCTGCCCTGATTGCCGCCGGCCGCATACTCCGGATGAACAGGAAAAAGAAACTCTGGACAAAATCATCGCCACTATTTCGCCTAAATCCGGATTAGAAATTCCGACTGCTCTGCCACAACTTTATGAAGCCGGCGACGGCTGCCCGAAATGCAAAGGCATCGGCTACAAGGGCCGAGTCGGCATTTATGAAATCTTTACCATGAACGAGGCGATCAAAAAACTCACCCTGGACGGCGCGGCGGCTTTTGAAATAATGAAGCAGGCGATTGAAGACGGCATGATCACGATGCTGCAGGACGGGATTTATAAATATCTCCAAGGCCTGACCGATTACCGCGAAGTGATGGCTATCAGCGGCAAGCTTGATTACGTCGAAGATCTGTATGACATTGTCATCACTCAGACCATCGGCCGCGGTTTGAAAATTTCCGAAGCAGAATTGGAAAGCGGCCGAACCCTCGCCGCTGATCTCAGCCGAGTCGAAACCGCTCTGGCAAATCTGCCAACCAAGGAACTGTTCGGACTGATTGCCGCCGTCGCCCTGAAGGCCGAGGCTGGCGATATTCATATCGAACCGACAGCCGACGGCGTTAAGGTCAGATTCCGGATTGACGGCATCCTTCATGACATCGCCTCATTAGGCAAAGAGCAATACTTGCCGCTGCTGTCGGAAATCAAAAGCTTGGCCGGCATACCGACTAATATCAAAAAACCGGCTTGGGACGGCCGTTTCGGGCTTTTTACTCCGCAAGCCAAAATGGACACCAGAATTTCCATCATCTCCGGCGGCTATGGCGAGACGATCGTCATTCGTTTGCTTTCGGCTCAAGCCGCCGATTTGCAAGTCGAAGACTTGGGCATGCGGCCATATACGACCAAGCCGCTTTTAGAATCCATTGCCAAAACCAAAGGCATTATCGTTACGACCGGACCGACCGGATCAGGCAAAACCACCACTCTTTACGCCTTGCTCAATAAGCTGAATCAGCCGGATATAAAAATCATCACCATTGAGGATCCGATCGAGTATCACTTGGAAGGCATCATGCAAACGCAGATCGATACTGAAGCCGGCTACACTTTTGCCGCCGCTATCCGTTCGTTATTGCGCCAGAATCCCAATATCCTAATGATCGGTGAAATCCGAGACGAGGAAACTGCCAAAACCGCCATTGAAGCCGCCTTGACCGGCCATCTCGTCCTTTCTACTATCCATACCAATTCTGCCGCCGGCTCCATTCCGCGTTTCGTCGGGCTGGGCATTGATCCGCAAACCCTGGCTAATTCGATCGAATCAGCCATCGGCCAGCGATTGGTCAGAAAACTCTGCCCCGATTGCAAACAAGAAGCCGAGTTGGATGAAACGACCCTGAAAGAAGTCAAGGAAATTTTAGCGGGAATCAATCCGGCCAGCGGCGTAGAGATACCCAAGGAATTGAAATTCTTCAAGCCGATCGGCTGCGAGAAATGCGGAAAAATCGGCTATAAAGGCCGGATCGGAATCTACGAGATAATCCCCAATACTCCGGAAATGCAGAAACTGATCCAAAAATCAGACGTCACTGTTTCGGAGATCGAGGAGTTGGCAGTCAAAAGCGGCTTGGTCCTAATGCTGCAAGACGGCATCCTTAAAGCCCTCGCCGGCGAAACCAGCGTGGAAGAAGTGTTCAGGGTGGGGAAATAAAATTTTCAATACTTTTCTTTAAAAGAAAAGTATTACTAAAGAATCGCGACCGGTCGCAACTTCAATACAAATACAATAAAAACTCCGAAATTTTCGGAGTTTTTATTGTATTTGTATTTCCCTCTTACCGCCTTTTAAAATCTTAAATTCGATTTTAACTATTTTTTTCGGCCAAATGTCTTTGACTCTGTCGGCCCATTCGATCACTGTCACGCAATCTGGCCGGCCGAGATAATCTTCGGCGCCGATTCCCAATAATTGTTCGCCGTCGTCTAAACGGTAAGCATCAATATGGACTAAATTGTTAACCGTTAACCGTTGACCGTTGACGGATTTTTTAATTTTATTATCGGTAATCGAATATACCTTCATCAAAACAAAAGTCGGGCTGGTAATAACATTCTTGATGCCTAATCCGGCGGCCAAACCCTTGACAAAAGCGGTCTTGCCGGCGCCCAAATCGCCGATCAAGCATAAAACTTCGCCACCCCGCAATTCTTTGGCGATTTTCTTGGCAAAACCGTGCGTCTCTTTTTCCGATTTGGATATGAATTTCATAATTGATGTTCCCCTCCTTTCCAAGGAGGGGTTAGGGGTGGTTTTGGATGTCGCTTTATTTTTTAAGTATCAATTAACCAGTAAATCACTTTATAAATTTACCACATTTCAAAACCCCT
>Ga0265297_10010508_pt1 | contig 11619 bp, 13 predicted proteins | sample Munlanlwell13791_FD_192502 | JGI IMG/M metagenome (GOLD analysis project Ga0265297, IMG submission 192502) | Leachate microbial communities from a municipal landfill in Southern Ontario, Canada - Leachate well 137-91 | ecosystem: Engineered > Solid waste > Landfill > Unclassified | place...
TTCCAGCCGTTCTTTTTAAATACTTCTAGAACATCTGCCGATACATCTTTCTCTTCCCCATTCAATAAATACATTCGTGGCTTTGAAGAAAGCAACTGATAACTCTTAACTATCTTTAGGCTCTCTTCATCCCAATCTAAATCAGATAACATTTTCCCTTCCTTTAATAAAGCTTCAACTTTCTTGAGCACCTCCAATTCCTTGATTGCTTTTTTATCTCCAGACTTAACTTCTCTCTCTAAGGAGTACAACCTCTTTTCAACGGTTTCTAAATCCTTCAGTATCATTTCCATATCTAAGATTTCTTTGTCTTTTAACGTATCAATATTAGGTCGAGTATTTACAATGTTCTCATTTTTAAAACAACGCAAGACATAAACTATTGCATCAACCTCTCTAATATTAGCCAAGAATTTGTTTCCTAACCCTTCCCCTTTACTAGCTCCCTCAACTAATCCAGCAATATCTACAAACTCAATTGTTGTATATATCTTTTTAGCTGAGTGCGTTAACTCGGCTAATTTTTCAACTCTAATATCTGGAACAGCAACAACACCGACGTTTGGGTCGATAGTACAAAAAGGATAATTAGCAATATCCACTTGTTTTTTTGTAATTAATTGAAATAGGGTTGATTTTCCAACATTAGGGAAACCAACGATTCCGATATGTAATGCCATTTTATTTTAATAAGGTATTAGCCTCTTTTTTTAAACTTTCTAATTGGTTCTCTGGTATATTAACCTTTTTAGAGAATTTTACAACATCTAAGTTTAAAATTTCATCAGCCAACATAATTCCTTCCTTTTTAAAAACTTCTGCATGGTAATTTTTAAAAGAAGGCAGGATGGTTACTGGATATAGTTTATTCCTATCAATTACGCTCTCTAGTCCTTCATTTTTAGGATAATTCCAACCCAACAACTCTATCCCTTTGCAATTCGAATATTTTATCGCTTGATCAGTAAATTTAGCATTAGTTGCAATTAAAAAATTGGTAATCGTATCAAATTTACCAGCACTTTTAATATCTTCCAAAACTGCAAATCCCTTTAGGCAAACGTTAACATCTATTTTATCTCCCGCACTATTCCTATACTTACATTCTCCAATATACGTCACCCCATCTTTTTTAGCTAAAAAATCTGTTTCATAACTACAACACTTACCAGAGATAATCCTATTCCCTTCAACTTTCATTCCTAAACGAGAAAAAGCTCGTTGAATGAAAACCTCGAATACAAAACCAGCTGGTCCTAATTTCCTCATTCCTTCCTTTAAGCTAAATCTCAAAGAAAGCTGAAGATCTTCTTTCTTTAATTTTTCTTTGACCTTCTTAAAGATTTCGGTTGTTTTAATGCCATCATAAACCTCACTCTCTATTTCTTTGGAAATATTTCTAGCTAAAAAAGCAGGAGCCCCTGCTTTTATTGCAGAATAATAAACCTTTTTAGAAGAAAAACTTTCTTTTTCTCCATTCATTTTTATTACCTGTTGTGAAATCATATTATTCAAATTTTGCCTTAATACTATCTTTTACTTTCTCGTATTTTCCTTTTATTCCTTTAATCTTAAAGCTCAATTTAATATATTGTAATCCAAAAAGAATAATAATCACTCCAATAAAATATGCAAATATCTTTAAAGCTTCCACTGGCCAAACAATAAAAGAAAGACCAAGAGCCATCGCTAATAAACCGTTCACAAACACCAACCACCAATTTCCACTCACCTCTTTAACGTAATTATCCATAATATTGATTACAAAAAATTTTGATTTGTTTTCCATATTTTATTAATTAATTCTTATCTTATGAAAACATTTTCTACAAACTGGCATATAAGTATAAGTTCCATCTTCGGGAGCAACCGAAGGGACTCCTTCTATTATTATTTTACCATCTTTAAATATTGGCGTATAAACAGCCTTTGGCTCTTTACAGATTTCGCAAACTGCCTTTTTGTACCTAACTTCTTTAGGTCCAAGTTCCATAAGCTTTTTGATTATTCCAAACATCTCTCCCCTATAATCCATATCTAAACCTGAAACAAAAACCTCGACTCCTCGATTTAACAATTCCTCAATCGTACCAATGTCTTTTTCTTCAAACATATGAATCTCATCAATTCCTACAATATCAAATCTTTCCTTAAGGATTTCATTAAGAGACGATATTTTTTTTGCAACCAATAGATAAACCGGTTCTTGACCAAACACCATCGTTTCTTACATCTTTCATTGGTTGATAAACCTGAAAAGGAATATTGGTATACTGCAAATGATTAAAATGGCTAATCATCTCCAGAGACTTACCACTTTTCATTGGTCCAATTATTAATGTTAAGCTCATAACTATCTATTATCTCCACTACCTTGAAGCTCTCCTCTCTGCTGTCTTGATTGTAATTTTTCAATATTTTTCTGAGCAACCTCTTCTAGAGATATGCCCAATTCTTTTGCTAGATTAGCAACATACCATAAAACATCTCCCAACTCTTTTGTTATTTCTACTTTTTTCTCTTCTGAAACAATTCCGTTTCCATCTCTAATAACTTTCTTTATCTTTTCTGCCACTTCTCCTGCCTCTCCTGCTAATCCTAATGTTGGATAAACAAAATTATTATCTTTGTTTGGATAAATAGCTGTTTTTCTTGCTTCGTCTTGATATTCTTGAAATGTCATATTTTTATTTTAATTATTATTTTTTAATATTATATCTATTGATTACAAAGTATGCAATAACCCCACCCATTAAAGCTGTTAATAATTGCGGATAACTCATCATTACTACTATCTTATCAGCAACGGATTGCTTGATGAATAAACTGATTACAAAATTACTTATTAAGAATAAAAATGAAAACTTTAATAATGCAGCCGTAATTAAGCCAAGAAAGAAATTTCTTTCTCTTAATAAATTAAACGCATGCACTAAGATAATATTACCTAAGATTATAAAAGGAACCATTGGAGCCATAACCATCGACAATAAACCAAAAGATAAAGAAATTATACTCGGCAAAAAACAAAGAAGAACCGCCCCTCTCATCCCTAAAAGAACAACTGCCATCAAAAGAGATGCATTAACTATTGTTCCTGTTATTAACTGATTATTTATCAATGGAGCAAAAACAACAAGCAGAAGCAAAACAGAAAATTGAACTAAAGATAAAGCTATTTTTTTATTTAAAGACAATACTTGCTCCATATTATTTTTGTTTGATTATTTTAATCTTATCTTTTTCTTTCTTAGAATAATGAGTGTGACATATTTTGTGAGTAATCTTTTTGTTCTTAAAGAATTCTTTATAGAGAAGATCTACTACTGGGCTTTCGTGAGCCATTCTTATTCCCCAACTCTTATCTACTCCATATAAAGCCTCTGCTCTTTTTCTTCTTATCTCTTTATCTGTCGGCATTGACTGTCCACCCCCACCCACACATCCACCAGGACAAGTCATCACCTCAACATAATCATATAATTTGGGATTCTTTTTCAGCTCTTCTAAAAGATTTTTAGCATTGCCCAATCCATTAACAATAGCTATCTTAACAGTAATATCTCCTATTTTAATCTTTGCCTCCTTACATTCCTGCATTCCCCTTATTTCTTTAAAATCAATCTTTTTCAATCTCTTACCAGTTACTTTTTCATAGACAGTTCTTAAGGCTGATTCAGTTACTCCGCCTGTTGCTCCATAAATAACTCCGGCACCTGTATATTTATCCCAAGGAGCGTCAGGTTCTTCTTCTTTAATGGTGCTAATGTCTATTTCTCTCTTTTTAAATAATCTAGCTAATTCTCTGGTTGTTAAAACATAGTCTATTGGCTTTAATCCATCAATATTTAATTCTTCTCTTGTTGCCTCATATTTCTTTGAGGTGCAAGGCATAATTGAAACAACAACTATTTTTTTAGGATTAATTTTTTCTTTTTCAGCTAAATATGTTTTAGTTAATCCTCCTAAAATTATTTGTGGGGACCTAACCGTTGTTAGATTTTTCATAAATTCTGGATAATTGAGTTCAACATATTTAACCCATGAAGGACAACATGAAGTAAACATTGGCAATCCTTTTTGTTTAGTTAGTCTCTCAATTAATTCTCCACCCTCTTCTATGGTTGTAATATCTGCTCCAACCGAGACATCAAAAACCTTATCGGCTCCTAGTTTTTTTATTCCCGCTATCATTTTTCCCGTAACAACAGTTCCATAATCCATCCCAAAATCCTCTCCTAAACTACTTCTAATCGCTGGAGCGAATTGAAAAACAACATACTTATTTTTATTATCCAAAGCTTTTTCTACATCATCGATACTACTTACTTCCTCAAAAGCTCCACTTGGACAATGAACTAAACATTGGCCGCAATAAACACAATCCTTATTGTCTTCTTTTGAAGGACAAACCTCCCAAAAAGAATTATTCTCTTCTACAGTTAAGAATCCAACCCCCTGCTTATCACACATTTCAACACAATTATGACAGTCAATACATTTTGAGGAATCAAATATAATTGATGGTCCAAATTGATACTTTGGAAAGTACTTCTTTCGATCTTTAAATTTAGATATTTGTATTCCGCACTCTTTAGCCAAAGCAAGAAGTCTACAATGATAATTCCTAACACAGCCGCGACACTGTTCTATATGTTGAGAAAAAAGTAGTTCTAAATTAATTTTCCTTATTCTCTTAATTTCAGAAGATTCGGTAATAACTTCCATACCTTCCTCTATCTCAACTGAACAAGAAGTATGTAATCCTTTTCTATTTTTAATTGAAACTAAACATAACCGACAACTACTTTTCGGCTTCAAATCAGAATGATAGCAAGCAGCTGGAATTTTAATATTATTCCTCCTCGCCACCTGAAGAATTGTTTCACCTTTTTCTCCAAAAACCTCTTTATTGTTGATTTTTAATTTAATGTTTTTCATTTTTTAATAACTTTTTCAATTAAAGATACAAAAGGAGTAGGAATTCCTCTTCCTAGTGCACAAAAACTTGACTCTCTAAGACTTAAAAACAAACTATCAAGAATTTCATAATCAAGCTTTCTTGTCTTAACCATTTCATAAATCCTGTAAGCTCCTTCTCTACAAGGAACACATTTATCACAATTTCCAAGATGAAAAAACTCAGCCCATTTTTCCATCAATACAAAAACATCAGTTTTTTTCTTGTTAAAAATGGTAATTGAACCAGCACCAGTTGCTGGCCTATTCAATTCCTCCATAATCATTATTTCCCCTGAAGCTCCACCACCAATTTGAGCAAAAAAATCAAATGATGGATAATTGCTAGTTTTTTTCAAAACTTCAAAGATAGTCATTTCTTCAGGTAGCTCATAGACTCCTGCATTCTCTACATCTCCATTGATAGAATAGAATCTTTTCTTATCATATTTTCCTAGAGCAACCTTAGAAACATAATAAAATGTTTCAACATTATTCATTAAGGTTGGGCAATTAAATAATCCATTATCCGTTAAAAAAGGTGGCTTCTTCCTTGGTTCAGCTCTTTTACCTTCAATTGATTCACAAATAGCTGTTTCTTCTCCTCCAATATATCTTGCTTTTTTTTCAAAAATAATAATTTTCCTTTTTCCAATTGCTAGATCAATCTTTTCTTTTAATTCTTGATAATACTTACTATTAATATAGATATATCCTACTTCAGCAGAGATAGTCTTCATCGCCAAATCAATTCCTTTAATAACTTCATCCAAATGGTTTCTTAATATATAACCATCCTTAAAAACATTAGGCTCTCCTTCTGATGCATTACAAATAACATACTTAATTTTACCTTTAGCTTTTTTAGCTAATTCCCACTTTAAACCAACTGGAAAACCTCCACCCCCACGCCCCTTTAATCCTGATTCTTTTAATTTTTCTATTATTAAATCTTTAGCCATATTATTTATTAAAAGCTATTGATAAATTAAGTATCGATGCAAACCCAACCCAAAATAAATATGGAAGAAGAAGATATGCCGAAACCTTAGAAATTTTACTAAAAGACAAAATCATCATAATTATTAAAATTAATAAAGCCATGATTTCAGCAAAGGCTAAGAAATACTGCCCAAAACCAAAGAATATAACTGGCCACAACAAATTAAAAATTAGCTGAGTGAAAAAAAGAATTAAAGGTTTTTTAACATTCTCCTTTTTTCTCATTCTCCAAATCAAATATGCTGATATTCCCATCAATGTATACAAAACAGACCAAACTGGAGCAAATATCCATCCTGGAGGAGAAAAACCAGGTTTATTGCTAAAGCTTAAATAAGCTTCAGACATGGAAACTCCAGTTAATTGAGATCCTAAGTATCCCGTTAATAAAGCTATAGCGATAAAGGAAAAAAGAGAAATAATTTGTTTTGTTTTTTTCTTCATTTTTTTGCTTATTTATATGCTTTAATTATATTTCCTTTCCTCTTTTTACACAACATTGACATAACAACAAAGTATTTTAATTGTTTAAACCATAATTTGCAATTACATCACTTCTTAAGATATCTTTAATTGATTTAAATGGTAAGAAAATATCTTGTCTGCCAGCAGCATAAGCTGCTACTTGATAAGGATCAAAATAAAAAACTATTTTTTCTTTATTGAAAGTAAATGTTTTAAAATTCTCTGCTTTTGCTCCCGCCCCCTCCCTAATCCATGCTTCATCACTAAATCCACTAGCATTATTTATACTCATTAAAGATTGTATTGCTTTATTAGAAATGCTAGTTAAATAGTCTTTATTAGAATCTAAAATATCCGAAAGACTAATTATGCTATTTTTCTTTAAATCATAATTAAAACTTTGTGAATAGCTTGTTGGATGAGCACCACCAGTATATTCAGAAATTTCAAATCTAATACTTACAAAATCATTATTTATTTCATACGGATCATAATATATTTTCAATGAACTTTCTCCACTCCAAGAATCAGGAGAATTGATCGAGTCTTTAAATAAAGAAATAATGTTTTCTACAAAATTACTAATTTCAACATTAACTTGTCCATTTTCAGTCGCTCCGACAAATGGATACATTGTTTCAATGGTATAATTTTTACCGTTTTGTTTTTGTTCCTCTAGAAATATATATGGCTTAGTAATTTTAAAAGTGCCTTTGATGTCCTCAACCCTCGAGATCATCTTTAAATATTCTTCTCCCCATTGTTTATCACTTCTTATTGGATCATAAGAATATATAAAAGCAAAAACATCGGTATTGTTTCTTCCTAAATATTCACCCTCCTTTTTACTTTTACTAGACCAAAAAGAATAAGGAACTATTGATATTTTAAAAAGATTAGCATCTTTGTAATTAAAAGAAATATATCTAATTCCATTTTCACCAATTTTTGTTTCTATTTGATATTTATCTTTCCAATCACTTGGAAAATTTAAAGAAAAATTGAACTCTTGATTTTCATAAACGACATTATTAATTACTCCTTTTTGACATTTTCCATTATATAGGTCCCAAACATTACAGACGTTCCCGTTAAAAAAAGAACATTTGCCATCCTCCTTATCATTATTCATTCCTGTGACCTCATATTTTCCTCCTATGATGGCACAATATACTGACGCCTCAGTAATGTATCCAGTTACTTTCAATCCCTTAAGCGGGCAATCTCCTTCTAATAATGATTCTATTTCACATTGTCTATTGTCTTCAAATACGCAAACTCCATAATCTTTTCCATCGCCTCTCTGTTTCTTTTGCAAAGTCCCACCTTTCTCTAAGCAATTGCTTGAATCTGAATCTAAAATACTCAATCCAGGAATAGTAATAATTGTTTCGTTACTTTTTTTACCATAAAAACAAAAGGAAACAATGGCTATAATTATTAGAATAATAATGATTAAAAGTTTTTTACTCATATTCATTTAATTGCTAATTCACTTACCCTACTTAAGTATTCTTCTTCAGAAATGCCTCCACTAACTAATAATTTATTTAATCCAGAATAATATTGTTCTTCTACTTGAAAAGTAGAGACACCTTCATTATATATACGAACATCATCTATTAAACCATTAAAAAGGGAGTAAGAACCACTATTAAAGTTATACGTACGAGCTCTCCCAATTGAAAAAGGGGTTTTATTTGTTGCTGTATTCCAAGGCACAAAAGCAACATCATCTTGTCCTAAAAATGTACCATCAAGCCACATTTTACCTATTCCCGCTTTAAAAGATATGACCATATTGTGCCATTTACCATCCTTATGATCTCGAGTAAAAGTAAAAATGAAATCATTACGAACTCCTCCCACATAAGAATAGGCCCAAGGTTGAAAATACCCGTTATCAGTTCTGATAGTTGGAAGAAATTCAAAAAAATTACTAGCATCGTTCCAAAATGCAAAATTATAAAGATATCCTCCTGTACTAGTATTAAACCATAGAGAGATAGAAGAAGTTTCAGGAATATACAAAGAAGTACTCACATAGTCACCACCATCAAAAGATAAACAAGAGCCAATTACACAATTAGAGCCTGTTCTGATGGTTGGTATAGCTGGAGCGGCTGGAATAGTTCCATTATTAATACCACCCCAAGTGTCTAAAACATCATTAGAAGTAGCAGGAAGATTATCACCAGTCGGACCATCAAACTTCCACTCTCCCACGATATTAGCCATTAATGAATTTCTTAATGAATTAGAAAAAACTTGTGCCTTAGCAATATTAGCTTTCTGTGTCACTCCACTCATTGAAACAACAATTAGCCCAGAAAGGATTCCAATAATGGCAATAACTACCAACAGTTCGATCAATGTAAAAGCTTGTTTAATTAATTTATTCATTAATTTCTATTTTCCCACTTTTAATACTTTCTTTTAATTCCTCGCTCGATCTTTCCGCTAAAGAATTTAAAAATTCTGTATTCTCTACTTCTTCCATTAATTTTGGCTGAGATGATTTATTTACGATAGGATAAAGATTATAAACTTTTTTATCCTTGTAAACTTGCATTTCTAATCCTAACCCTTCTTGCGTTTCTTTAGAAAAATATTGATCAAAGATAAAATTACCTAAGGAATAAAAAATCAATTTATTGTTGTATTTTTCAATATTTTGCACAACGTGAGGATGACCACCAACAATCAAATCAGCCCCCGCATCAATCATTAAGTGTGCTAAAGTTTGTTGCTGTTCCGAATTAACCGTTTTGTATTCTACTCCCCAATGAATTAAGACCACTAAAAATGCTTCTCGGTTATAAAACTTAATATCTTCAATCTGCTCGGCTATTTCTTTATTTGAGCAATTACTCGGATAAGTAACATTAATTCCGTAATAAGTAATTCCGTCTTTTTGGTAGATATAATCAGAATCGCATTCTATCGGATCACCCGTAAAAGCAATATTGGATTCCTTTAATATTTCCTTTGTTTCTTCAAGCCCTTTTCTCTCCATATTAATGGTATGATTATTAGCCAAAGAAAGTAAAGAAAAGTTACCTTCTTTTAAAGATTCTACACTCTTCTTGTCAAAAGAAAAAGTTAAAGAACTATCAGGAAAATATTTAGGTTTTTCATTAAGAGGACCTTCTAAGTTGCCAACAACAAAATTAAACCTATTCAAAAAATCCTTAATTGTCTCCATTGGATAAGTAAAAGATGTTTTCTTCATTAATGCTTCAACCCCGCGGTCAAACATCATATCGCCAACAAAAAGAATCTTTTCGGGAATATATTCTTCTTGCTTTGGGGCCTCAGACACAAAAGAAATACTAGCCGGAGCTGCCTCGGGTTTAAAAACCTGTAATCCACAAAACAAAAAAGCTATTATAAATATAAATAATAATATTTTTCCTTTCATAACCCTACTATATCACAAAAAGCCTTGAGAGGAAATGATTAAAATGGTATATTAAATAAAAATATGAAAAAAGAATTATTAATCCTACCATTTGACCACCGTTCGTCTTTTTTAAAAGATATTCTTTGCTTATCAACAAAGCCCAACAAAGAAGAGATAAATAAGGTAAAAGAATTAAAAAGAATTATTTTTGATGGTTTTTTATTAGCTAATAATAAAGAAAAATCATTAGGAATTCTCGTTGACGAAGAATACGGAGAAGAAATATTAAAAGAGGCAAAGAGTAAAAAGATAGTAACCTGTCTTCCCGTCGAAAAAAGTGGAGAAAAATTACTAAAACTAAACTATTCTAAAGACTTTGAAAACCACATTGATAAATTTAATCCTGATTTTGTCAAAGTACTAATTAGATATAACCCTTTAAATAAAAAAGATAATCAAAAACAATTAAAAGTACTCACTCAGATCAATGATTTTTGCCAAACAAAAAAATATAAGATTATTTTAGAACTTCTAGTTCCTCCAGCAAAGGAAGAACTAGAGAATAAAAACTACGAAAACACCGCTAGAATAGAGAGAACGATTGAGGCCATTAAAGAAATAAAGAAGGTAATTGAAGTTAGCATTTGGAAACTCGAAGGATTCGACAAAAAACAATGGAAAGAGGTAATTGAAGCAACAAACAAAAAAAGCCAAATAATATTTCTAGGACGAGGCGAAGATAAAAAGAAAGTCATTAAATGGATGAAAGATGCCGCTACTCACAAAGAAATAATTGGCTTCGCCATTGGCAGAACAATCTTTCTCGAAACCCTTAAAGAATATTATTTCAATAAAATATCTAGAGATAAAGCTGTAAAATTAATAAGCAATAATTTTAAATACTTTGTTAATTTATGGAGAAAAGAAAAATAAAAACATATAAAGAAAAGTTCATTCCGCTTGAATTTCCTAGAGATGTACAAAAACATAACCACATAGTTGAATGGTGGTATTTTAATGGAAATCTTGAAACGCAAGATGGTAAAAACTTTTCTTACATGAATTGTTTTTTTGCGGTTGATCCCAAAAAGGTTAATATTTCTTTTCTAAAAACTGGTATAATCAAACAATTATTCTTTTCTCATTACTTATTGAGCGATAACAAAAATAATTTTAAGAACGTAACCAATCCCATTTCTATCATTGATCAAAATAGCTTCACTAAGCCACTTTTGTGGATCAATTATGATAATTCCTGCCTAATAGAAGAATTATCTCCCTTTAAATATCATATAGTTAATGATTTCGTAGACCTTATTTTGGAATCACAAAAAAAGCCTCTGCTTCTTAATAAAAATGGTTTTTTAGATTTGGAGGTAAAAACGACTTACTATTACTCCTTAACAAGCCTCAAAACATCTGGAATTATAAAACAAAAAGGTAAATGGATTCCTGTTAATGGATTGTCATGGATGGATCATCAATGGGCTCAGACTCCCTTAACCAATGATGACAAATGGATATGGTTCTCTATGCAATTAAATAATGGCTACGATATTATTTGTTTTATTTATGGAGATAAGATAAAAACTGCTCACTCTAGCATGATTGATAAAAATAGTAACATTAAAACAACAAACAATATTGAACTAATCCCAAGAAAAATAAAATATAAAAATAAAGTAAGTGGAAATGAATATTGCTTAGAATACAATATTAACATCCCTGAATTTAATTTAAAAATAAAAACAACCCCCTTTAAAAAAGATCAAGAAATGATATTTGAAACC
>Ga0265297_10010509_pt1 | contig 11618 bp, 15 predicted proteins | sample Munlanlwell13791_FD_192502 | JGI IMG/M metagenome (GOLD analysis project Ga0265297, IMG submission 192502) | Leachate microbial communities from a municipal landfill in Southern Ontario, Canada - Leachate well 137-91 | ecosystem: Engineered > Solid waste > Landfill > Unclassified | place...
ATGTTGTAAGCAGTTTTGATGGAAATGTCCTTGATGTATTGTTCTTGGAGAGGTTGAATAAAACTGTTTAGAATTTGTTGAAGACAAGGTGCTTTTGCGAGAAGGCCCGCCTATTTTGGCGGGCCTTTTTGTTGAGCTAAGGCGAAGCCGCCCCTAAAGAGTAAAATCTCCTACAAGATCCGTGAAATACGCCGGGACGGCTGTCTTTAATATCATTCTTCTGTTGTTCCAGGGATGCAGGAAAGAGATCGAATAGGCATGGAGCGCCATGCGTTTGTGCATGGCGTCTCTCCGGCCGTATTTTTGGTCACCAACGATGGGGTGGCCTTTTTCCGCGAAATGGACGCGTATCTGGTTTTTCCTCCCCGTTACCAGATCGACATCCAGAAGACTGAGCCCTTTTGCCTCTTTGACGGTCCTATAGATCGTCGTGGAAAGTTTTCCAATGGACCGGTCGCGGGTGGAATAAACAACGTGCGCGGCATTTTCGGCCAGATAAGACGTAATCGTTCCGGACCTTTGCGGGAAGCTGCCGTAAACGACGGCAAGATATTTTTTTTCGGTCTTGTCCCACTGCTCCTGGAGGATGTTTTTCGCCCTTTCGTCCTTTGCGAAGATGACGATCCCCGATGTATCCCGGTCAAGGCGATGGACGATGAAGATGCGGCGAGGCGATTTGGCATAACCTTTACGCACATAATCGGTCAGGATGTGATAAGCGGTTTTTTCTTTTTCCGTGTTTGATGCCATCGTCAGGAGATGGGGCGGTTTATCGACAACGAGGATATCGCGGTCTTCATAGACGATCTTCATTCCTTTCAGATGGTCTTTTCGCACGGGATTTTCTTTGCGCCGGGGTGATCGCGGAAATATTCCCGAAGCCGGCGCCCCTCCAGGATCTGACTATAGCATAAAGAGGCGATCGGGGATATATTGAAAACAGCCTGTTGCGGCCCGGCAAAAAACGGACTTTAGTCCGCGAGGCCCCATCTTTGTGATACAATATTTCAGAGGTTTTTAAGAATAGTCGTCATTTACGAAGAAGCCGGGAAAGGCTGATGCGAAAAATTTTAGCTGTAACTTTTTTGTTGATGGCAGGGTGTTCGACTGTCCCTGTTAAGGATGATCCTGCCGATTGGCAGGAAAAACTTTACCATCGACTTCCCTACGAGATGCAGGGCGATTGCAGGATCATCGAGTTGTTTTATGCGACGGACCGTCAGGCTGTGCAGGAGGGCGATGAATTGCGTTTTACGTCAAAGATGGAAGACCGCCTGACAACCGGGACACTGAAGGCGAGCATCCGGCCAGGATTGGAAATAAGCAGGGTCATTCCCAAGAGGCTCAAGAAACGCGGCGATGTCGGCGTCGAGCAAGTCGTGAAATTCGGCGAAGATGATTTTATGGAACGCCTGGCTTCCGCTGTCGAGAATTCTCCCCACCAGTCGCTGCTTGTGCTGATATTCGGCTATCAGGACAGTTTTGAGTTGACAGCCATCAAGGCCGCTTATTTTGCGTATTTTCTCGATGTGAATACGCCGATTTTGCTTTTTGACTGGCCCGGTGATTACCGGGGCGCCTTGAGGGGTTATGAAAAGGCCTGGGGGTCTGCCACCGCTTCAGGACCGTATCTGGGGGAACTTTTGGCCAAGATCATCCGGGAGGTCAAGCCGAAGAGGCTGTGGCTTGAATCTTCAAGCCTTGGCTGCCAGGTCGTCTCTAAAGCTTTCGAGAGAATGGTCCAATACGGCGATCTTGCGGATGCCGAGGCAGAGATCGCCCACGTCGTTATGGCAGCGCCGGATGTGTCGAAAAATGAGTTCAATGAAAAGTTCAAGGAAGAGATCGCCTCTCTGGCCAAGCAGCTCACGGTCTATGTGGCTTCCAATGACAAGGCTTTATTGATGGCGCAGATCATTGACCGGGAAAAAAAGCTCGGCCGCCAGAGAGTGCAGACAGAGTCGTACGATCAATTTGAAGAGGCCAAGGACCTGCTTTATCTCAAGTTTTTGGACCCCGACAGGATCTCGATCGTCGATGTGACGCTGGTCAATAAGGCCGGAGGCGGCCATACCTATTACATCGAGACCCCGGAATTTTACGATGATTTTTACATGCGTCTCTTTGGGGATCCCGTGTCCCGCAACAGGCGCCTTTATCTGGTGAATGTCAAAGAGGGCGTTGATTACTGGGTGATACGCCCCGACAGGAAGTAGACAAGGCATTCGATTCCGCCATGCCTGACGACATTATTCTGGCTACATTCACGGAATGGACGGAAAATCTGGGCCCTCAAGAGGCCCGTGTTTCTGTTTACAACCATATCCGCGATATCCCTTATGCCATTATCCCCGAATTGAGGGACCCTGTTACGGGCCCGGCCGGCATGCTGGAGCTCGGCAAGGGTTCGTGCATCCCCAAACATTTTCTTTTGGGCATGCTTTTTCAAAAGCTCGATATCCCGGTCAAGTACTGCACGTATCTTTATTCTTGGGCCGACCCCCGCATTAAATACCCGCCAGAGCTGCGCAGCATCGTCAAAGAGTTGCCGATGGGGACGCATTTGGCCTGCCGGGCCCATATTGAAGGCCAATGGGTCCTGATAGACGCGACGTGGGACAGCGCGCTTAAAAAAGCGGGCTTCCCGGTCAATGAGGCGTGGGATGGCGTCCATCCTGCGAAGAATGCCGTTAGACCCACCCAGGAGATCATTCACGAGACGGTTGAGGGCCGGGTCAAGTATACGACTGAGGCTAAAAAGTCATGGACAGATGTCGAGACCCGGGCCCATGAAGAGTTCCCGGTTGTTTTTAACGCGTGGCTTGAGGCCTGCAGGAGGATGGGTTAGGGCGATGAGCATCGTAGACAAAGCTTTAGAGTTCCTGAAAGCAAGAGAGTTTGTCGCCGTGGCGACGGCCGATAAGGCAGGAAAACCCAACGCTGCCCCCAAGTTATTATTGAAGATAGACGGGCGAACGGTTTATTTCATCGATTACAGCATCGGCAGGACTTTTGAAAACCTGAAAGTCCATCCCGAGGTCTCTTTGACGTTAATGGATGTCAGGTCTCTTGTCGGATACATCTTGAATGGCAAAGCTGAGATCATCGAGAAGGGCGGGATTTACGATGAGTGCGTCGAGGAATTGCGTGAAAGGGAAATCGAGCTTTCCGTGGAGCGCGTTGTGACCGGGGTGCATATCGGTAAGCCCCATAAGGAATTTGAAGTAGATATCCCCGAGCGTTTTCTGGTGTATAAGATCAGGATCGGGGAATGTTTTGAGATAAGCCCCCGGGGCGTCATCAAGCAGGAAGGCATCTGAGGTCGTGCGCAGCATATGCGGTGTTCTATCAGGGCGGAAGCGCCTTGTTCCTATAATGAGGAGACCTATCGAAACAGGAGGACGGACATGTTAAAAAAATTTTTGTTCGTTGCTGTAGTCCCGGTCCTTTATTTGTTGTCCGGTTGCGCCTCGGTGGACATTATGCAAACTCCTTTGAAGTACGGGCAGCAAATATCCGACAGCTCGGCTGAATTCAGCGGTTACGATATGCCGACGCTTTCGGAGGCCATATTAAAACTCAACAAACGGGAAGGAAAAATGGGCGCTTACGAAATCGAGCGTATTTCCGACAACTCGTTTTCGGTAAAAATAACCGATTGGGCAAGTATCAGTGAGATGGGCATCGGTTCACATCTTAAAGGGACATTACTACAGAGCAGGACCTGGCATTATGACTTTAAAGCCAGCTTATCGCAAAAAGAAAATAATGTATTCCTGCAGGCCGAAAAAGGAAAGTACGTTCTTACGGTAAAAGGGTCGCCTTTGCAGCCGGGGGAGACGTATATGTGCGACGATCGGACAAGCCTGTTGCCTTATATGGTCACCACCTCGGGCGATTCCGAACAGTTTAACCGCGGGCTTTCTGCGCCTTTTGAAAGAGACCTGGATGAAGACGAATTCAAGTATTGTTTTAAAGATTTCGTCCTGCTGATTGAGAAATATCTGCCCGACGCAAAATAACATGACGGAGATTCCATGTTCAACAAACAAAGATCAGCCTCTTTATTGGCAGCAGTCGTTTTATTAAGTGGATGTTCAACAGGAAGCATGCGCCTTGCGCCTAAAAGCGTCTCCGGCCTGCCGTCGGCCATAGCCCGTTTTGAACAGACCAGAGGGCTTGCCTGTTCCGAGCTTCCGGTGCTTTACGATATTTCTCGGCTCAAGGCAGGCAGTTCCGTAAAAATGAAATTGGCTTATGATCAGTCAGGACGGCCTTCCGACGTCACCATGACCCTGCGCGAGACCAAAGGGGCCGGCGCGGAGAAAAAATATATCATGGACGTTATCAGCGGAAGGACCCGCTATGCCATTGAGGGGAGTTCGTCCGCTTTCGACCGGATCATCTGCTCGGATGATTCAAAAATCGAGAGCTATTATTTAAAAAGAGACAACAGCACGTGGGCCCTGGTCCAGAGCGCAGCCGGAGGCGTGTTAGGTATCGCGATAGAACTTATCGAGCGCGCGTGCGAACCACAGGAGGGCAGGGAGCTGTCGTCCATGAAGGATACGAAAGTCGAGACCAAGATCATCGATTTTAAGCTTGTGTCCGAGGAGACGCTGACCGTTTCCGGCCGTCTCATCCCGTGCAGGGTCTATGCGGTCCGGAGCATCAGCCGGGAGTCTGTTAAGCCATTGGAGCATGCCGCCAGCTCTACGGCTATCATCGAAGAGACAAAAAAGGTCTGGATCTCCGATGAAGTTCCTTTTGGGCTTGTTAAAAGCGAGGGCGAAAAGACCCTTAATATGGAGGTCCCGGGGATGGGGTTGTTAAGCATGGGGCAGGGCATGCGCGAAAGTTGCGAAGTCGAGGAGTTCCATTATTAGGATGTGATATAGGATCTTGGGGGGGGTGCAAGAAGGCCCGCCTATTGTGGCGGGCTTTTTTGTCGGACGATACTTCATTACCAGGGGATGCGGCGTCTGTGTTGGAAGAATTGTCCCGTTGGGCCGTTATCCGGCTGTGTGGCGAGCCAGACGATGTCTTTTGAGGCTTCTTCGGGAGATTGCGGGGCCTGCGGTCCGCCGAGGTCTGTGCGGGTCCAGCCGGGGCAGACGGAATTGACAGCCACATTTTTGCCGCGGCAGGCGTCGGCGGTCATCTTTGTGACGGCGTTCAGGGCGGTTTTGGAGAGTTGGTAGGCCGGGACTTTTTCTTCGTCTGTCATGTCCTTCAATTGGCCCAGCGTCGAAGAGATATTGACCACCCTTCCATAGCGGGCTTTGATCATGAGGGGAACAAAGGTCTGGCACATCTTCAGGGCGCCCAGGGTATTGACCTCCAGGGTCGCGCGCATGACGCCCATGTCAGTTTCAAGAATGCCCGGCCCTTCGCCGTAATCCATTTTTCTGGGGGTTTTCTTGAGCTTGCGGCGAACGAGGCCTTCCATTTTGCTCATTCCGGCGTCTAAGGAGATGCCGGCATTGTTGACAAGCACATCCACGCGGCCGAACTTTTTCATCACAAAAGAGCGCAGAGCGGCCGGATGCCTGTCGTTGAGAAGGTCCAGCACATGATAGGCGACTGCCAGTCCGGCGTTTTTGAGCTTTTCGGCCGCAGCCTGGCCTCTGGCAGGGTCAGGCGAGGTGAGCACGACCTGAAATCCGAGCTCGCCGAGCCGCCGACAAACCTGGAACCCGATCCCCCGGTCCCCGCCGGTCACAATCGCAACTTTTTTGTGTTCAGTATCGTTGTTCATACGTCAATTGTAGCTCGCGACACCTTCATTGACAAACGGAATATGCCGAAAGATACGCAAGAGGGTCGTGCTCAAAATTTTATTGCTAAAAATTTTCGATTTTTGTAAAATTAGAAATAGGATATCAAAGAAAGACTCCTCGTGTAAACATCTTGATAATTTATGTCTGCGACCAGCCTTCACAGAGTTCAGGCGGGCAGCCATAAATTCTCAAGATACGCCGCCGCAGAAAGCGGCGCACCGGCCCATCCGATGGGGCCGGGTGGAGGAGTTAACCCAGAAAGGGTAGGCCTCCGCATTCCACATAGCGGAGGGCCTAATCCCACCAGGGGTGGGATTAAGGAGGTTCACATGAAAGACAGGATCGTTTTGGGAGCTGTGATCGCCCTGGCGGCGGCTTTTCTCCTTGAAAACGCTTATTTGATGGGCAGACACAGCGGAGAGAAAGCCCAGCAAAAGAACGTCGTTGTGCAATATCAACCCTTTCCCATGCCGAGGTCTCTTGAGAATAATCCCGCTTTCATGATGGATGCGCGGGCCCGGGAACCATTTGATGAAATGAACAGGATGCAAGAGATGATGCAGGAGCGGATGCGGCGCGTGCAGGACAACGGCATTGCTTCCGGGCCGGAACAGAAAGGCTTTTTGAACCTTCCTGCCCCTGCTGCTTCAGGCCAGAGCTTTCGCGATGAGGATACAGCTTATGTCATTAAAATCAGCATGCCCGGCTTTGAGAAGAAAGACATCCATGTCCGCACAGAAGGCAGGCAGTTGGTGGTGTCCGGCGAAACAAAGAAAGGCGGGACACAGCAGGATAATAATTTCCGCGCGCAAGAATCGAGTTACGGCAATTTCATGAGCACATTCCTGCTGCCGCAGGGCGCCAGGATCAATCAGATGACGTCGGAGTATAAAAACGGCGTGCTGACGATCACGATCCCGAAGAACAAAGCCCCAAACACACGCAGATAAAAGACAGGCGGGATTTTTATGCCTGGCCCTCTGCAGCATGAATCCTGCAGAGGGTTTTTTATCCCGGCCCTTCGGTAGAGAAGGTGGTATAATAACATCCACGCAAGAAAAGGAGGGCGTATGCATATTGTCAGCGGGATCAACGCATTTCTCTGTGGCGTCATCTGGGTCGCCGGCCTTATCGTTTATCGCAAAAGTAAAATCAAAGCGTCTTTTTATATCGGCATGGCTTTTGGGCTTTTTGGCATCTCGCATCTCTTGGCCGCCGGAATGTTCCCGGGAACCCTGACCGTCATTTTAGCCGTCAGATTTTTGGCTTATGCTATGGTCGGATTCTCTCTTTATAAGCTCGCATGCAGATGATAAAGGGTATATTTTGAGGTTGATCCCATGAAGAAAATAATAATAACGACAAACGCCCGCAAGGACCTGTTCGTTCTTATTCTTGTTACCCTGTTAGTTTTTGTCCTCTCGTATTTTTTTGATATTTTTGTTTTCATCGTAAGATTCCTGGAAAAATATCCCAGGGATATCATTTACGTGGACGAAGTCATCACAGTCCTGCTGTCTCTGAGCATCAGTTTTGCGGTGTACTCCTGGCGCAGATGGGTGGAATTAAGGAAGGAAACGAGCGAGAGGATCAGATTGCAGGAAGAGCTTCTCAGGGTGGCCGAGACGAGGGCGGAAGCTGAGCGCATTATCTGCAAACAGCTTCATGTTGAGATCGAACAGCGTAAGCAGGGCGAAAGAAGCGCCTCGTCGCAGGGCCACAAAAGCAAGGGGCCGTTCAGACGCCCTTCTTGATCGGCGAAGATTTTCCCCGGCCCGGCGCCGACAGGCGTTAAGGCAAGGGCCTCTTATGACAAAAAAGTTTTTATCGGCCGTACTCTGCGCGTTGCTTCTTTGTCCTTGTCCTGCAAACGGCAAGGATGCGTTCCAGCGTTGTCTTTTTGTCACGCTCGTGCAGGATCCGCCTGTCCTTTCCAGCCGTCAGGAGATCACCCGCCTCATCGATTTTGCGAAACAGGCGCGCATCGATATCCTCTTTGTGCAGATCTACCGTTCCAATCAGTCGTGGTTCCCTTCGGCGATAGCGGACCCGTCGCCTTATCATGAGGCCCTGAACCGTCTTTCTGAAGACCCTTTCAGACTTCTTATGGGACAGGCCCGTGCAGCGGGGATCCGCGTGTATGCGTGGCTCAATATGTTGAGCCTGGGCGACAACAAAGACGCGAGGCTTTTGAAGAAGTATGGACCCGGCATCCTTACGAGGAACCGCAGCGCAAAAAAGAGGCTTCAGGATTACAGGATCGACAGCCAGTATTTTCTGGAGCCTGGAGATCTGCGGGTCCGCAAGGAGCTTTTGGGGATAGTCGAGGAGATCCTGACCGCCTATCCCGAGTTGGACGGCATTCTTTTTGATTATGTGCGTTATCCGGATCCCAGCCCTGATTACGGCTATACGCAGATGAATATGGAGCGGTTCCGGCAAGCGACCGGCCGCGAGATCGTTGAAAAAACCGACCTGGCCTGGCAGGATTGGAAACGGGCCCAGGTGACGGAGACGTTGTGTGAGTTCGTCAAAAAAACCCGCGCGATGCGGCCCGGCATCGGGGTGGCTGCGACAGGCTGCGCTCCCTATATCCGGGCGTATGCCGAGGCCTTTCAGGATTGGCCGTCGTGGTTGAGCTCGGGGCTCGTAGATTTTGTGACATTCATGAGTTATTCTCCCGATGTAGAGGAGTTCGAAAGATCTGTCCGGGACGCCGAAAGCAAAGTCTCTGATTTTACGAAGGTCATGGTCGGGGTGCCGGCATATAAGCTGGCGGCCTCTCCCTGGGTATTTGCCCGTCAGCTCCGGTTTTGCAGAGAGTCGGGCAGCGGAGGTTTTTGTGTTTTCCACTACGGCAGTCTGTCGGGCCATCCCGCCCTTGCCCGTGCCGTTATCGGTACTAATCATCCTTAGGTCTGGAGCCGGTTGTGAGCCTTATCCGTTTATCCGAAGAACAAAAGATCGTCTTTGTGACGACGGCCGTTGTTTTGTTCGTTTACGGTCTCATGGAGTTCCACGATCTTTACAGCATGACCGGCATCGCCTCCTGGTACGGGAGGCGTTTTATGGGCAAGAAGACGGCCAGCGGCGAAGTTTTCGATCCGGAGAAAATGACAGCGGCGCACAGGCGCCTGGCCATGGGCACCCTTGTCAGGGTCACGAACCTTAAAAACGGCCGCCAGGTCATGGTCAGGATCAATGACCGTGGGCCTTATATTCCGGGCCGCATCATAGACCTGTCGCGGGCCGCAGCGCGCACAATGGATATGATCGAGAGGGGGTTGGCCCCGGTCAGGATGGAGATCGTCGGAAAAGAGTAGCGCCGCTGTTTTGGGCCGGAATATCCGCAAGCGTCCAAAGGCCCCGCCGGAGAATAATATCTCTGGCGGGGTAAACTTTTTTATGGGCATGACGTCTAATAGGACGAGGGGGAATTATGAGATATGCCATTGTCGTCATGCTTTTTGTCTGTTTTGTGCCGTTGGTTTTGCCGGAGCCCGGTTATTGCCTCCAGGGCCGGGAGTCGAGGTCTTGGAAACTGCGCGAGGACATCCAGATCATTAATCTTTTGAATAGCCTGGAGCTGTCCCGGGGGCAAGCAGAGTTTATTATTTCAAAGGCCAGAGAAGTCCAGCGGCTTCGCGACAGCGCGCAGCAGAAGATGACATCGGCTGAAGCGGAGATGACCGATGCCTGTACCGCGATCAAGGACCAGGTCCAGACGGGCCGCGTCGTCATAGAGAAGGAAGATGCCCGGCGTTTTCACAAGATCAAGACGGATGTGGATGGCGCGCTAAATCAGGCGCGCGCCAGGGTTGAGGAGATCGCGGCAGAGGTGGAGGGGCGCATGGAGCCGTATCAGCTCGCGGCCCTCGACGCCTATCGGCCTTGCGTGATCCCCGTTGTTACGGAAGGCCGGATCGGCCAGGCGGATTCTTCGGACGGCGTCTGTCGTTTGCTGGAGCGCGCGCAACGCATGGGCGCCGAGATTTTTCAATACAGAAAAGACGAGTTGGCTGGCCGCGTCGTCGAGCGGTTGAAGACAAAAAGGCCCGTGACCAGCGAAGAAGAAGCATCTTTACAGCGCAAAGTTTTAGAGGCGTTTGAAGAGGCCCGGCGGATGGACCCCGCGGATTTCGCCCTCCAGAAAGACGCCCTTGCCGATAAGCTTTCCGGCGAGCTTGTGCCTGAAAAGCGCAGTCTTTCCCGCGGCGAGAAGATCAAGGCGTTTTTGCTTTCCGAGAACGTCATTCCCCTCCTTGAGGACAGATTGAGCCGTCAGATGTGAACGTTTTTCATTCTTGCCGTTTCATTCCCTTGGCGTGAGCTCCCAATGTCATGAGTTGACAGGCGTCCAATTCTCGAGTTAAATAGAAAGAAGGGCACGGTCTGCTTTGATTGTTATCACGTTCTTCGGCTGATAGCGGGGAACCATAACCGGGAGACACAGAGACATGTTGATGCCGGCTTTGCAGGCAAGAGTGAAGAGGGCTCAGGCCAACGAGATGACGGAATATGTCATTTACAGTAAGCTCGCTTCGTCAACGCCGGTCCAGGACCATCGGACGGTCTTAGAAAAAATCGCGGCCGAAGAGCTGAAGCACCATGATTTTTTTAAAAGCTTTACCTGCGAAGACGTCAGGCCTAACCGGGCCAAGATCTTCTTTTTTGTTTTTCTGGCGCGCACCCTGGGCCTGAATTTTGCCTTAAGGCTATTGGAGTCCGGCGAAGATATCGCCCAGGACCGTTATGGGGAGCTGAAGGCCGTTTCTCCCGAGATCGACGGGATCATCCGGGAGGAGAAAGACCACGAAGAGCGGCTCCTGGGCATGATCGATGAAGAGCGCCTGCAGTATGTCAGCTCGATGGTCCTGGGGCTCAACGATGCCATGGTGGAGTTGACGGGCGCCCTTGTGGGTTTTACGCTGGCCCTGCAGAAGACCCGGCTTGTCGCCATTGTCGGCCTGATCACGGGCATCGCGGCTTCCATGTCGATGGCTTCGGCAGAGTATCTTTCCACCAAGCATGAAGATACGGCGAAGGACCCCTTAAAGTCCAGCATCTACACGGGCCTGACCTATGTATCGACGGTCGTGGTTCTTGTTTTGCCTTATTTTATTTTCTCCAATATTTATGTCTGTCTCAGTTGGGTTGTCCTGGGCTCCCTGCTGATCGTTTTTATGTTCACGTTCTATATTTCCGTCGCCAAAAACCTTAATTTCAGAAGGCGTTTCCTGGAAATGGCGGGTTTAAGCCTGACCATTGCCGCGGTCAATTTCGGCATCGGTCTGATCATCAGAAAAGTCTTCGGCATCGATGTTTAGGCATTTTCAAATCGCGGGAGGTTTCTTGTGAATATTCCTTTGGTATTGACCCACAGGCGGACCATTATCGTTTTGAACGGCATCCTGTTTTTGATTACCCTGGGCGTGGTCTACGATGCGTTTGTTCTTTTTTTCCGCGCCGGCAATGATGCGCTGCCTATCGAGAACCTTCTGGATGGGATCGCGACGATCTTTGTGGCTTACGGCGTGGCGCTGGAAGAGAGGGACACGCTTATGAAGTTTTTCAGGCTCTACCCCCAATACCTGGACGAAGGGCAGAAAGAGACCGATGCCGTCTGCCATTTTTACGGGTTAAACTACCTGCTGGTTGGGCTTTTCATGGAAGTGGCCATCGAAACGATCAAGCTGCCGCACAAGGTGTTTAATACCCTTATGGCAGAGGAGGTCGTTTTTGGTATCGGGCTCGTCTTTTGCCTGACGGGATGCGTCCTTCTCTTGAAGAATATGTATCTTTTGTCGAAGGCCCCCAAGGCGTCTTGATGCCGTCGAT
>Ga0265297_10010510_pt1 | contig 11617 bp, 10 predicted proteins | sample Munlanlwell13791_FD_192502 | JGI IMG/M metagenome (GOLD analysis project Ga0265297, IMG submission 192502) | Leachate microbial communities from a municipal landfill in Southern Ontario, Canada - Leachate well 137-91 | ecosystem: Engineered > Solid waste > Landfill > Unclassified | place...
AAAAAGTGCTTCTGGGGTGGAAACGATCAAAAATAGTGTCACAGCCCTTGTACGTGAACGCCGTCATATACGCTTGGGAGATGAAGATGACTTCAATGTCCGAGATCTTCGAGAAGTAGTCCAGACCCTCTCTTCCACAACTGAAATGCTCACAATATTGCTCGGTGCCGTTGCGGCTATCAGTCTCTTGGTCGGAGGGATAGGTATCATGAATATTATGCTTGTCTCCGTCACCGAGCGAACGCGTGAAATCGGTATTCGACTCGCCATCGGTGCACTGGAGCGTGAAGTGTTGCTTCAATTTTTAGTTGAAGCAGTCGTCCTCTCTTCACTGGGAGGAATCATCGGTATGGCATTGGGAATCGGTGTGGGATTTGGGATTAATCTCTTTTTTGATCTTCCGTTTGTTTTCAATACGTCGATTGTCATTATCGCTTTTTTATTTTCGACCATTGTCGGGATCGTTTTTGGATATTTTCCGGCACGCAAAGCAGCCCGTCTTAATCCGATCGATGCCCTGCGACATGAGTAACTCTGCCTCGTAAGAGGCAAGCGTTTGCTGTCGCCAACGGCTAAGCTTTTCGCTTCGCTGCATGTGCCTTAGCGGCAAGCGTAGCTAAAGGGATTTTATTCCTTTGGCGTTAATAAAAAATAGTGATTTGGACGATATAGAGATATGAGATACTAAAAAGGGGCAATTATGCAAATCAACGCAACTGCAGGCTCAATAAATCCGTACATTGCAAATAGTCTGGGAGAAAACGAAAAAGGCTCTGCGGAGTTTAAAGAGAAAATAAAGAGCGGTGAAATCTCCGCGAAGACTCTCACACAAGCTTATCTTGTCGAATACAGCCGCACCATTGAAAATTACTCTTCAGATAATTTGGAAGCACAAAGCGGAATATTTGATATTGGCAAAGTGAAGGATATTCTAAACTCAATTGATTTTGAATCCATCGGATATACGGGTAAACCCATCGCCGATATGAATCCTGATGAAGCCAAAGCATTGGTGAGCGAGGATGGTTTTTTTGGAGTTACCCAAACTTCCAATCGTCTTGCTGATTTTGTCCTCAACGGCGGCGGAGACAATCTTGATAGACTAAAAGCCGGCCGAGAGGGAATCATCCGAGGGTTTAATGAAGCAGAAAAAATATGGGGCGGAAAACTCCCCGATATTTCGTACGAAACGCTTGATAAAGCGTTGGCCAAAATCGATGAAAAAATCACCTCTTTAGGGGGCAATATATTAGACAGCAAAGTCTAATAACAAACACTTCAATAGTGTCGTAGCGAAGAGCTATTGCTTAGTAGCCATTACCATGACCATTGCGGTATCGATACTTTCCTGGATGTCTTCCATGATCGCGATATCCGTCTCTTACCATCACTGTCCCGGAGGCAGACGTCGAGCGGCCGGAGACTGCTGCACCAAGCGCTCCCCCTATTCCTCCGCCAAGGATTGCTCCTTCTTTGCCTCCACTGGCTGAACCTATCGCCGAACCTGCAGCTGCACCTAGCATACTTCCTACTACTGCATTGCCGTCTATTGTTCCTGCATGCACAACGGTGCTCACTAATAATGCTGCTGTAAATAATCCTATTTTGTGATACATATCTATTAACCTCTTTTTTTTTACCGTAATGATATCAATGGAGTGTTAGTAGAGTATTAGTTATCGAGGAAGAATCAGACAGTAACGTCGGATTCTAAATGAGACGTATTTATTGAGCACTTCGGCAATGCGGGCACGTTTTTGCCGCCAAAGGTATCTCCATCGCACACTCACCGCATACCTTGCTTGTCGGTGCTACAGGTTGGGCTTCAGGCTCTTGAGCTCTGAGTTTATTATAGGCTTTTACCATCATAAACATCACAAATCCTAAAATCGTGAAGGAGATAACGTCATTCACAAACAACCCAAGCTTGATTGCCGGAGCCCCTGCTGCATCCAAAGCAGCTAAAGAAACATACTCTTTACCATCAAGGGCGATAAATAATGATGAAAAATCTGCCCCGCCCATAAGCAAGCCAACCGGCGGCATAATGATATTTGTCACCAATGATTTAACCACCGTTGCAAACGCAGCACCAAAAATAAACCCTACCGCCATATCGATGACATTTCCGCCGATTAAAAATTTTTTGAATTCAGCAAACATACCGCACTCCCTTTGTGATTTTAATCCTTTATTGTATCCCTTAAATGTTCACGAATCGTTAAAAACTCACTAAAAAAGTTGAACTAAAAAGAAGTGATTAAAAAATAAACAATTATTGTCTTATTTTATAGATCAAGATAGAGTACACTTTTGAGATAAAAAAATCTCAATTAGGAGTACGTATGAAATTTGGAGATTTAAAAAAAGAGGGGCACTGGCCAACGCTGTTTGCTGCTTTCTTGTATTTTGATTTCAGCTTTATGATGTGGACAATGCTGGGGCCTCTCGCAACTGAGATTGGGGAGAGTCTCTCACTTCGCGGATTTACCATGAGTGACGATCAGCAAGCAACACTGCTCGCGATTCCCGTATTGGCTGGGGCATTGCTTCGTATCGTATTGGGGATCTTTGTCGATAAATTCGGAGCTAAAAAAACCGCGCTTGTTTCGCAACTCATCGTTATTGCAACACTGTTTTTAGCCTATATCAGTGCGGATACAATCACGTACAATCAGCTTCTGGTTGTTGCTTTGGGTCTAGGTTTTGCGGGGGCATCGTTCGCCGTAGCACTTCCCCAAGCGGGTCAATGGTATCCGCCGCGTCTTCAAGGAACGGTTCTTGGGATTGCGGGTGCCGGAAACATCGGTGTCGTCATCGATTTCTTATTTGCTCCTAAGATTGCAGAGATTTGGGGATGGCCCTCCGTTTTCCTAGTCGGTGGCGTACTCTCAACCATCGTCCTTGTTGCCTATATGTTTATGGCAAAAGATGCCCCTGCGAGTGTCTACAAACCTAATCCTAAAAAATTAGCGGATTATATGAAACTCATGCGGGATAAAGACACATGGTGGTTTAACCTCTTTTATGCCGTCTCTTTCGGTGGATTTATTGGATTTGCCAACTACATGAAAGTCTATTTGATGAACACCTATCAGGCGGATATGAGCGCGTTTGGAATCGATGTAATGAACGAAGAGAACGTCAAAGTTATCGCCGGATATTTCGGAGCGCTTTGTATCTTTGCAGGGGCAATGCTTCGTCCTGTCGGGGGTGCAGTTGCCGATAAAATGGGGGGAATTAAATCACTTTACATCTTTTTTGGTATGATTGTCGTTCTCTCTCTCATCAGTGCCTTCATCAAGCTTCCGTTTTGGGCAGCGATTGTGGTGATGTTTCTGATCATGGCAAACCTCGGAATGGCGAACGGTTCAGTGTTTCAGCTCGTACCGCAACGTTTCGGTAAAGATATCGGTGTTATGACAGGGCTTATCGGTGCAGCCGGCGGTTTGGGCGGTACGGCTCTTATCAAAACATTCGGATGGTCTCAAGGAGCATTCGAGGGATACACCGCCGGATTTTTGATCTTTGGTATAATGGTTCTTATCGCTATGAGCGGTATCAGTCTGGTTAAAACACGTTGGAGAACAACGTGGGGCGCAGTTTCAGGGGCGAAAATATAAATGTTACAACTCCAATCATCCGAATTCATCCTTCCTAAACCCGATTGTGTGGGGGATGATGCTTGCGCCTACACCATTATCGACAATACGCTCTTTGTCAGCGTTTTGTGCGATGGAGTCGGAAGTGCGAAACGGGGAGGGAGTGCGGCACGCCAATGTGTCAAATTTTTTATCGACCAGTTCAAAACACGTCCAAAAGCGTGGGATGTTCCCAAAACGATGGAAGTGTTCACCCGTCATATCAACAATCTTTTGTTCAAAGAATCAATGTCTCAATACGAAAAGATAGAGCTTCTCACCACGCTGGCGCTCGCGGTGATCGAAGGGGAAACGCTCTATACCCTCAATCTCGGCGATTCACGCAGTTATCTTCTCACGAAAGAGGGTGAATTACGGCAACTCAGTTACGATCACACTATGGATGATGAGTATATGTCCCACGTACTTACACAAGCATGTGGACTGTCTGAAAATATTGATACGCCCATCCTCTCCACACACATAGCCGTTGGAGACACTCTTATCCTTTGCAGTGATGGTGTCTATAATCTAATCGACAAAGATTCTTTTTCACAACTCCTCCAAAAAGGGTTGGGGGCAAAAAGCATCGTCACCCACGTCTCTCACAATGCACTCCCAAAAGATCGTGACGATATGAGCCTCCAGATCTTCCGAATCGATGCCCTCGATCCTCTTTTCGCCATCAAAAATGCCCCTTTGCCTATCCCCGAAACGCTGTTTGAAGGGCAAATCATAGACGGCTTCACCCTTATGGAACCCATGATGGAACACCGGCGTATATGGAAAGTTTACAAAAATAATACAACTCTTATTATGAAATTTCCCATGTCCGCAGATGATCCTCAAGCCCTCGATGAGTTTGTCCGAGAGGCATGGTACGCCAAACAAGTAACCCACAAAGCATTCGGTCAGGCATGGGTTCCAGAAGATCGTACCGTGCGCTATTATATGATGGAACTTGTTGAGGGGATAAATCTGCGCGATTATCTCAAAAACCGTACCATCTCCATTGATACGGCTATCGAACTGGGTAAATTTTTGCACAAAGCCGAAGCGCATCTCCTTCATCTTGGACTTGTACACGGAGACATCAAACCTGAAAACATCATCGTAACCAAAAAAGTTGGTGAAGCAGGAGTCACTTTTAAAATGGTCGATTTTGGCTCCATCGTCGAAATTTTCTCTCTCAACTCACGCGCAGGAACACCAAGTTATCTCGCACCTGAACGTTTTACCGGAGGAATTATCAACGAATCAAGCGAAATATTCTCTATCGGAGTGACGCTGTATTGGGCACTCACGGGAGTACTCCCTTATGGCGAAATTGAACCCTTTCAAACCCCGACATTTAAGACACCAAAGCGACCCGTAAAACTCAACAAAAACATCCCAGTATGGCTGGATTCTGTCATTATGCATGCCATCGCCACAAACCCTGATGAACGTTACAGTCACTACTCAGAGTTTTTTTATGAACTAAAATCACCTGAAAAAGTAAAACCTTATTTTTCAAAAGGGATCCCTTTAATCGAGCGCTCACCCATCACCTTTTACAAAACCGGTTTTTTAATAATGCTCCTTCTTGAAGTCATTACCTTTGTGCTGTATATTTCTAAATAGCTATTATTATGTTCTAATTCCCTACAGATCATAATACCGTTATTCCCTCAAACTAAGAGACACCTTCCCCTTGTGCAAATCCACTTCTACTACTTTGATGTGGCTTAACTGCTGATTGACGCTCAACACTTCCAGCGGATGAGCAATCCGTTTTTCCGACATTTGAGAGATATGGATTAGTCCGTCATTTTTGAGACCAATATCGACAAACGCTCCGAAATCAGCAATGTTTCGGACGACTCCTGAGACGATGGAACCCTCATGCAACTCTTTGATATCGGTCAAATCGGAGCGAAAAACAATCGGAGGAAGTGTCTCACGGGGGTCAAATCCCGGTTTTTTGAGTTCAGCTATTATGTCGCCAAGCGTTATTTCTCCGATTCCAAACTCCTGTGCCATAGCACCGATTTGCTCTTTTGTGATCGACTGTATATCGTACTGTTTTAAAAGCTTTTGCGCCACGTCGTAACTTTCGGGATGGACCCCCGTGTTATCAAGGATGCTTTTCCCCTCCCGTATGCGGAAAAATCCGGCGCACTGTTCATACGCTTTTGCCCCTAGCCCTTTTACTTTTAAAAGCTCCTGTTTGCTCTTAAATGCTTCCGTTTTTTCGCGATAGTCTACGATAGCATGGGCGACTTTCACCCCTACTCCCGCGACATACGACAGCAGCGATACCGAGGCGCTGTTGACATCCACACCGATACGGTTGACCAGATCTTCCGTCACACTGCCCAGCTGTTTTTCCAAGAGCTTTTGATCGACGTCGTGCTGATACTGTCCGATTCCCAATGATTTCGGATCGATTTTGACCAGTGCTGCCATAGGATCACGTAAACGCTGTGCGATGGAAATAGCTCCCCGTATCGTCACGTCCAATTGCGGATACTCCTCTTGCGCGATTTTAGAGGCAGAATAGACCGATGCCCCTGCTTCAGAAACGACGGTATATGCGAGATTCAACCCCTCTTCACGATTGACGCGGGCAAAAAATTCCTGCGTCTCGCGCGATGCCGTACCGTTTCCGATCGCTACTCCCGTAATATTGTACTTTTTTGCCAGCTCTTTGATCACCTTTGCCGACACCGTATAATCGTTCATGGGGAGTGTCGGATAGATCACCGCATGGGCGAGATACGTTCCATTCTCATCGACTACTGCCAGTTTGCATCCCGTACGATACGCCGGATCGGCTCCCAAAATGACCCTCTTCGTGACAGGCGGTGTGTTCAGGAGCTGTGTGAGATTTTTACCGAATGTGTTAATGGCTTGATTGTCGGCACGCTCTTTGATGAGAGTATGAATTTCCCGCTCCAACGAAGGGAATAACAGCCGTTTGAATCCATCGAGATACGCATCAAGCAGTATCTCTTTGCTCCCGTTGGCATGTCTGGGAATGCGATACTGTTTGATAGCATTTTCCACCCTCTCTATATCGTGTGAGATTTTAACACCCAACTCTTTTTCGCTCACACCGCGCATCATGGCAAGATAACGGTGAGAGGGGATCGAAGAAATCCGCTCCGCTTTTCCCGCAAGTTTTGCAAAAAGTCCCTCTTCTTTGAGCCCTTTGGAGCCTTTGATCTCGAAACTGGAATACTCAAGGAGCTGTCGTCTCCAGTGTTCCCGTTCACGCGGATCATCGCTGTAACGCTCCGCCAAAATATCTTTCGCCCCCTGCACCGCGTCATCGACCGTTTTAAGCTCCCCTTTGACAAACGCCTGTGCTCTCTTTTTAAATTCTGCCGTTTCCAATCGACCGCTTTGCAAAATATCCGCCAACGGCTCCAATCCTGCGCTAATCGCTGATGCGGCGCGGGTGTTTTTCTTCTCTTTAAAAGGACGGTAAATATCCTCTAACACTTGAAGTGTTTGGGCACCATTTATCTGTGTTACAAGTTCTGGCGTTAAATGCCCGCGCTCTTGTATCAGCCGACGAACCTCCTCTTTACGCTCCAACAGTTTTTTGGAATAAGCATAAATCGTCTCAAATTCTCTCAACTGCTCATCCGTAGCACCCCCCGTCATCTCTTTGCGATATCGGGCAATAAAAGGGATAGTCGAACCCTCTTCGAGGAGTTTTAAAATGGACTCTATGTTATTTTTGGCAATGCCGGTTTTTTGGGTGAGGAGGTTGATGAGTGGAGTCAAAATTTTATTCCTTAATCATTTTTAGTTTCTTTATTATTTGAGTTTCGTTTGATTTTTGGATTCCAACGAACTTTTTGCATTTAAACTTGTTACCACTTTTTTGCCTGTTTGTGCCTCTAGCTCTTGCATGGCTACTTTGGCGACATTGCCACCTTGAGCTGCTATTTTTTTACTTTGTTCAAACGTTTCGGGACTTAAAGCTTGCGAAATATCTTTGGTAGAAGCTTCCGCCAACATATTTAAAATAAGCTCGGTATTGGTCATATTGTCCCGCAGATTTTCTTTTTTTAACCCTTTTAGAATTTTATACTCTTTGGTCGTTTTGTCCGCCCATGTTTTGGTGATGATATCGGTGAGTGTCGCGAACTGAACCCCTTCACTCAACCCTCTGCTTTTCCATTCATCGGTAAGTTCTTTGCGAATTTCGATACTTTTGAGGCGTTGGTTAATCCAGTTTTCGGAGTACCCCAATTGTAAATATTGCTCCAAGGCCCTATCGATCGTAAGCTCCGGATCTTGCATTTCATCCAACCGCTCCGACGCGATTTTCGCCAACCACAGCTTAAAAGGCTCTGCTTTTGGGGAGGGAATGGACTGTATAAGTCTAAAAAGTTGTTCCGCATCGGCAACATCCGTTATTCTCATTTTGCCGTCAGGCGCAATCATTTTCAACTGTCCGATATTTTCGGACACTTCACTTCCCTCTTTTTTAAGCTTAGTTTTTAAGTCGCTCCAGTACTTTCTTGGTCGCTCATTGTTAGTTAATACTTCAATAACATCAATAATAGATATATACCATTTTTCCTCTACTTCATCCCAAACCGTTCGTACTTTTTTGTCTTCAAATATTTTAATAGCATCGTGTTGTTTCATCTGTGGCAACCTCTTACTTTGTTATACCTATTTTATCCCATTCACACCCAGTGAGAGTAAAAATATGTCAAGGTGTCATAAAAGTTACTTCTCCAAAATATAAAGATTATTACTAGAATGAGTAACGGCAGTAAATCGCTCTTTGAGCTCACGGTCAAATGTCATCAGATAGACATTGCTGTTTTGTAGGCGAAGAGAGTTGAAATGTTTTAACAACACATCATCTGCCACATTTTTACCATGATCGCATTTGGTAAAGTTGAACGAATTGAGTGTTTTTTTATAATCATACAGTTCAGCTTCCCACTCTTTTCTAAACAAATACAAGGAATCAGGATTGGCGGCTACGTAAATATGATTATCCGGAATAGAGTATTTTTCAATAACATCGTTAAACATCGAGCCGATATTGGAGAAATTTTCGATATCCCAAAACAGATAATGCCCGCTGTTTTTGGTCGCTTTGGGTTTATTGATGAGGGTGAGGCGTTTGGAGATGTTATAGTGATTGTGAGCAATATCATTCGTGAGTTCGATACTGTTTTTGAGTTTTAAAGCATCTTGGGTATCAAATCCCAATAGTTTGCCCAGTTCGATGTAAAGCTCAATATCGGCTAATTCCTGCCGTGCTCCCCCTTTTTGATAACTGCTCAATGCTTTGAGTTTGTAATGGGGGAAAATCAGTCCGATTTCCATCCTTTTTTGAGTTCCAAAAGCATTTTTAACTTTGGAAAAAACACGCGCAGCCTCTTCAGTGTTATCCAACTCGAGTGAACCATAAAATTTTTGATTAATAATAATTTTTTGCATGGGCGCATTTTAACGCCCTGAGCTTATAAGAGACTTCTGTCTAAATTGATCATTTTATAATCATCTTACCGCTATTATTTAGACTATAATTTCTCTATTCATCTATACCGTAAAAGGAGAAAGTCCATGCAAGATTTAGTACGAAGCTATGCGGCGAATGCTCCGCTGATAGAAAAATTCATCCTTTCCACTCTGGGAAATGTGAGCTTAAAAACGCTCAATGTCCAATTAATCGAACGGCTTTATAAAACCTTCCCGAGTTTGGAACTGCTCTATAAATGCGATGAAGGGTTTGTCCAAAATTCACCCAATATCTATGCTAATCGTGAAGAACATCATCATATCGGGGTGGATCGTTCTTATCTTATCAATGAAGTTGAAATTCAAAAAGGGCATTACATCAGTGAGCCTTACATCTCGACGGCAACCGGATTTTTATGCGTAACGGTTGTGTATGCTGTGGGAGAAGGGTATCTCTTTTTGGATTTTCGGCTTCGAAAACTTTTAGAGCGATTTGATCTGATTGAAAAAAATGATGTATTCAAATTCCTTAACCGCACATCCTACTCCCTCATCGGGGGGGGATTGCTCTTTTTTGGAGTATTTGTCGTGCTGTATGGATTTTATACCTTTGCAGGGTATTTGATTGGAGCGGATCCACTCTCCATTGACGCGGTATTTAAACCGATCATTGCCCTCACACTTGGTCTTGCTGTTTATGATTTGGGTAAAACAATTTTTGAACAAGAGGTCTTGCCACGAACGCAACACGTCAGTGATGTGTTTAATCCAAAAACCTTATTGAATTTTTCCGTATCTATCATCATTGCGTTGTTGATCGAAGCCCTTTTGGTTGTCTTTAAAATTTCTATCCATAACTATAAAGATTTGCCTTATGCTTCAACACTTATTGTTGCGTTGGCATTTTTATTTCTTGTCCTTGCCGTGTTCATCTATCTTGTTCGTAAAACGGAGAAAGAATAATGCTCTCCTCTGCTTGCCAAGATACCATTCGTGCCGCTGTTTGGCTTGCTACCAAACCGATAGACGATTATTACCGTATTCAGACTATCAGTGAAGCCCTCAATCTTCCGTACCATTTTTTGGCAAAATCACTCCAAAAATTGGTTCATGCAGATATTCTCACATCCCATCGTGGAGCCAACGGAGGGGTTAAGCTCTCCCGAGATGCTTCTGAAATAACACTTATCTCAATTATTAACGCCGTTGACGGCACAACTTTGTTTGATACGTGCTTATTGGGCATCGGCGAATGTGAAGCTGAAAAGCCGTGTGCCCTCCATGCACAATGGGAAATTTGGCGTAACGAGATGGAGGCAATGTATTCTGCCATGCGCCTTGATGAGCTGGTCGCTGATTTTACTGCCAGTAAAATAAAACGTCTCTAGGGGTGACGCCCTTTATAAAAATAACGTATCCATCCCTTTCTAGCCTCTTCCGCCACCAAAACAATCACCATAACGGCACCGACCGCCCACCAATAAATCGGATCAAATACAGAGGTTCCAAAGAGATGGGAAAGCGGGTCAAAAAAGATAAGCATCCCTAAAAGAGCTAACTCCGCAGCAACACCAATCCAGTAATAACGGTTGCTCCACCATCCAATCGTAAACAAAGAGTCATTGACGCTGCGGCATGAGAGACCGTTTGCAATTTGGGCAAAAACAATCGCCGTAAACGTCAAAGTTGTCGCTTGAAGATATAAAGGATCACTCCACAACAAGGATTCACCCCTCCAACCGTGTGCATTGAGATAGAACCAAAAAAGCCCCATCGACAGCACTGCGGTTAAGAGTCCCAAAAACCCAAAAGCACGCCAATAGACACCCATCGTCAAAATGTGCTCTTTACGGCTTCGGGGACCTTGATTCATCAATCCCTTATGCGGCAACTCTGCCCCCAGTGCCATCCCCGGTAAAATATCGGTTCCCAAATCAATCGCCAATACCAGAGGAACGGGAAGCGCCAAAGGGATGCCAAATGCAAAAAATACAATATAGGGGACGGCTTCAGGGAGATTGCTTGCCAGCATATAGGTGATAAAACGCCGTATATTTTCATAAACGGCTCTCCCCTCTTCTATCCCTTTTACAATTGTTGCGAAATGATCATCCATCAATATAGCATCCGCCGACTGTTTTGCGACATCCGTCCCGGAACCCATCGCAATACCGACATCCGCTTTTTTGAGCGCAGGAGCATCGTTTACACCATCACCCGTCACCGCTACCGTTTCACCCATCTCTTTGAGTAACGAAACGAGTGTGAGTTTCTGCTCCGGAGAGACGCGGGCAAATACATGATTTTTTCGTAACAATTGCTTGATCGCTGAGGGGGGAAGTTTATCCAGATATTCCCCCGTCGTCACCTCGCTCATCGACGTAATAATCCCTGCACCCATTCCAATCGCTCCGGCGGTTAGAGGATGATCACCCGTAATCATCATTAGCCGTATCCCTGCCTTATGGCACAGTTCAACGGACTTGACAATGTCATTT
>Ga0265297_10010511_pt1 | contig 11617 bp, 9 predicted proteins | sample Munlanlwell13791_FD_192502 | JGI IMG/M metagenome (GOLD analysis project Ga0265297, IMG submission 192502) | Leachate microbial communities from a municipal landfill in Southern Ontario, Canada - Leachate well 137-91 | ecosystem: Engineered > Solid waste > Landfill > Unclassified | place...
CCGGCTTGATGGAAAAAGTACCTCTGGTTCACCGTATCACCAGCGCCGACTATCCGCTGCCCGCAGCGCGACCGGCCAACTCGCGACTCGACTGCTCGCGGTGCCAAAGCGACTTCGGACTGGCCCTGCCCGACTGGCGGACGGGACTGATCGACTGTCTCGCCGACGCACGATTCTGATTTTTCAAAAAACTACGAAACATGGCTGTCACCCCCACTTACGACGAATCTTCCTTCCGTGTCCTCAAGGGACTGGAGCCGGTGCGCGAGCGTCCCGGCATGTACACCCGCACCGACTCGCCGGCCCACATCATTCAGGAAGTCATCGACAACTCCGCCGACGAAGCCCTCGGCGGGCATGCGAAAAACCTGCACGTCCTGCTCCATCTCGATGGCTCGATCACCGTCACCGATGACGGCCGCGGCATTCCCGTCGGCCTGCATCCCGACGAGAAGATCCCGGTCGTGGTGCTGGCCTTCACACGGCTGCATGCCGGCGGCAAGTTCGACAAGAGCACCGGCAATTCGGCCTACGCCTTTTCCGGCGGCCTGCATGGAGTCGGCGTCGCCGTCACCAATGCGCTGTCCACCCGCGTCTCGGTCGAAGTACGGCGCGAAGGAAAAATCTGGACCATCGAATTCTCCGGAGGCGGCGAAACAATCGGCGCCCTGACCGAGATGGGCCCCTGCGGCCGCCAGAGCGGTACCCGCGTGCGTGTCTGGCCCGATCCGAAATACTTCGATGTACCGAAAGTCCCGCCGGCCGAACTGGAACGGCTGCTGCGTTCCAAGGCCGTACTGCTGCCGGGCGTCAAGGTCCGGCTCGACATCGAGCAGGCCGACGGCAGCGTCAGCAGCAAGACCTGGAGCTACCCCACCGGGCTTGCCGGTTACCTGAGCGAGTTGGCAGGCAACGCCGAGGCGGTCGCCCCGCTCTATGCCGCCGAGAAATATGCCGACGCCGACCATGCCGATTTTGCTGCCGGCGAAGGCGCGGCCTGGGCCATCGGCTGGCATGTCGATGCGGTGGCCTCCGAGTCCTATGTCAATCTGATTCCGACGGTCGCCGGCGGCACCCATGAAGCCGGCCTGCGCGCCGGCGCCTTCGAGGCCGTCAAGTCCTTCATCGAACACCGCGCACTGCTGCCGCGCGGCGTCAAGCTGCAGCAGGACGACGTCTGCAGCCGCATGGCCTATGTTCTCTCGGCGCGCATTCTCGATCCGCAGTTTCAGGGCCAGGTGAAGGAAAAGCTCAACTCGCGCGAAGCCGTGAAGCTGGTCTCCAGCATGGTCCGTGACCCCTTCGAGATCTGGCTCAACCAGCATGTCGAGGCGGGCAAGGCGATTGCCGAAATCTCGATACGACAGGCGCTGGCACGACAGAAGAATGCGCAGAAGGTGGAAAAACGCAAGCAGTCCGGCGTCGCCGTGCTGCCGGGAAAACTCTCCGATTGCGAATCGACCGACATTGCCGAAAATGAACTCTTCCTGGTCGAGGGCGATTCCGCCGGCGGATCGGCCAAGATGGCGCGCAACAAGGAAACCCAGGCCATCCTGCCCTTGCGCGGCAAGGTGCTCAATTCGTGGGAAGTCGAAGCCGGACGGCTCTTCGCCAACAATGAAATCCACGACATCGCCGTGGCGCTCGGTGTCGACCCGCATCGCCCGGAGGACAGTCCGGATCTCTCCGGCCTGCGCTACGGCAAGCTGATCATCATGTCCGATGCCGACGTCGACGGCGCGCACATCCAGACCCTGCTGCTGACGCTGTTCTACCGCCATTTCCCGGCCCTGATCCGTCATGGCCACATCTACATCGCCCAGCCGCCGCTGTACCGCATCGACGTTCCGGCCTCAGGCAAGAAGCGCCCGGCGCGCCGGCTGTATGCGCTGGATGAAGGCGAACTGGTCGCCATCAAGGATCGCCTGATCAAGGAAGGCATTCGCGAAGACGCCGTCGAGGTCGGACGCTTCAAAGGATTGGGCGAGATGAATCCTGATCAGCTGCGCGAGACCGCAATGGCGCCGGCGACCCGCCGCGTGCTGCCGGTCGTCGATCTGCCCGGGGCCGACGAAGCCACCCTGAAACTTTTCAACCTGCTGATGGGCAAGGGCGAGGCTTCCTCGCGCCGGGCCTGGATGGAACAAAACGGTCACCTCGTGGAGGCGGACCTCTGATGAGCATGAACAACGACACCCCCGATCTGTTCGACGAACCCGTCGCCGCGGAAACCGCCGAGGCGGCAGCGGCCAACCCGCCGCCGCCCGCCGTACCGCCAGCGCCGACTTTCGAGGATGGCATGGGCGACGGCACTTCGCTGCCGCTCGCCGCCTACGCCGAGCGCGCCTACCTCGCCTATGCCATGAGCGTGGTGCGGGCGCGCGCTCTGCCCCAGGTGGAAGACGGCCTCAAGCCGGTGCAGCGGCGCATCCTGCATGCCATGAACGAGATGCGCCTCGCTGCCAGCGCCAAGCACGTCAAGAGCGCGCGCGTGGTCGGTGACGTGATCGGCAAGTACCATCCGCACGGCGACACCAGCGTCTATGACGCCATGGTGCGCGTGGCGCAGGACTTCACGCTGCGCTATCCGCTGGTCGACGGCCAGGGCAACTTCGGCTCGCGCGACGGCGACGGCGCGGCGGCGATGCGCTACACCGAATGCCGCCTGACGCCTTTCGCCGAATTGCTGCTGTCGGAAATCGATCGCGGCACGGTGGACTTCACCGCAAACTACGACGGATCGATGACCGAGCCGCAACTGATGCCGGCACGCCTGCCGGTCGTGCTGCTGAACGGCGCCTCCGGCATCGCCGTCGGCATGGCGACCGAGATCCCGCCGCACAATTTGCGTGAAGTCGCCGAGGCCGCCCGCCTGCTGATCAAGAAGCCCGAAGCCGTGCTCGAAGAAGTGCTGGCGGTATTGCCGGGGCCGGATTTCCCCGGCGGCGGCCAACTCATTTCGACTCCGGGCGACATCCGCGACGCCTATGCCAACGGCCGTGGATCCTTGCGCATGCGCGCCCGCTGGCGCATCGAGGAACTGGCCCGCGGCCAGTGGCGCGTCATCGTGTACGAACTGCCGCATGGCGTTTCGGTTTCGCAGGTGCTGTCCGAGATCGAAGGCCTGACCAACCCGCAGCCGCGCACCGGCAAGAAGGATGTCAGCCAGGAACAGAAGAACCTCAAGGCCCTGGTGCTGGGCGTGCTCGACAGCGTGCGCGACGAATCCAGCGACCAGCAGGCGGTGCGCATCATGCTCGAACCCAAGAGTTCGCGCATCCCGCAGGATGAATTCATGGCTGTGCTGCTGGCTCACACCAGCCTCGAATCCAGTGTCTCGGTAAATCTGACCATGGTCGGCCGCGACGGGCGGCCGCAGCAGAAGAATCTGCTGACCATCCTCCACGAATGGATCGAGTTCCGCTTCGCCACGGTCGAACGCCGCACGCGGCACCGGCTGGCCGAAGTGTTGCGCCGCGTGCATATCCTCGAAGGGCGCATGACGGTATTCCTGCGCATCGACGAAGTGATCCACTGCATCCGCGAATCCGACGAACCCAAGCCGGATCTGATCGCCCGCTTCGGCCTGACCGAAATCCAGGCCGAGGACATCCTCGAAATCCGCCTGCGCCAATTGGCACGCCTGGAAGGCATTCGCATCGAGAAGGAACTCGGTGACTTGCGCAGCGAACACGGCCAACTCACCAAGCTGCTCGACTCGCGCAGCGAGATGACCAAGCTGATCCAGAAGGAAATCGCCGATGATGCCAAACGCTTCGGCGATGAGCGGCGCACCCTGATGGAAGCCGTGACGCCGATCTCGCAGGGGGAAATTGCCGCGCCCGACGAACCGGTGACCGTCATCATCTCGAAGAACGGCTGGGTGCGCTCGCGTCAGGGCCACGGCATCGACCCGGCCAGCATCACCTACAAGACCGGCGATTTCCCCTGGCTGGTGGCGGAAACACGCACCGTCTGGCCGCTGATCGTGATCGACAGCAACGGCCGCAGCTACAGCGTGAGGGTCTCCGACCTGCCGGGCGGCCGCGGCGACGGCGCACCGCTGAACACCATGATCGACTTCCAGGAAGGCGGCAAGCTGGCGCAAGTGCTGACCGGCGCGCCGGAGTGCAAATATCTTGTCGCCGGTTCCGCCGGCTATGGTTTTGTCGCCAGCGTGGCCGACATGATCGCCCGCAACAAGGCCGGCAAGGCCTTCCTGACGCTGGACAAAGGCGAGAAGCCGCTGCCTCCGACGCCGGTGGTCGGGGACAGCGTCGCCGTTCTGACCCAGGGCGGCCGACTTCTGATCTTCGCCCTCGCTGAACTCAAGGAAATGGCCAAGGGGAAGGGGCTGATGCTGATCGACCTGACCAAGAATGACGAGGTCGTCGGCGTCGCCGTAAGCGGCGGACAAACCCTGAGGATCGGCGGCAGCGGGCGCGGCGGCAAGCCGGTCGAACAGCCGCTCGATGCCCGGGCACAGGCAGCTTTCCGCGCCACTCGCGCACGGCGCGGGCAGGAGATTCCGTTCAAACTAAAACCTTCGAGCCTGAACTTGACAAGCAGCCAATGATGCTAGAATCTTTGCAAAACTGGCCTATCGGTATTCGCTTGTGGTTTACTGGAATGGATGCCGCCGACGGAGAATAAAATGCTCTTCATCCTGTACTACATCCTCGCCATCGTTGTGCTGGTCATGCATTTCACCGGATTTCTGGCGCGCAACAATCTGGAATGGCTGATACTGGTGCTCGCCATCACGGTGTTCCCGGCGGTCATCTATCTGTAGTTCGCAGGCACCAATTCACCGTTACCTGCCCGCGGTCTCGACACACCCGGGATTCCGCTTCGCGGCGGGCGAGCGGAATCCCAGGTACGCAGAGCGCGCCAGCGCCGACTTCCGTCAGCGGCATCCGCTCAACATTCGCGGATGATGATGTTCTTGATCTGATCCACCTTCGCGTCGACCAGCTCGACGCGCTGCGGCAGGTTTTCCAGACCCTCGAGTTCCGCCGGCCGCACCGGATCGCGGCCCAAGGCTTCACGTATCGTCTCGGCGAATTTGACCGGCTGCGCCGTCTCCAGCACGATCATCGACTCGCCCGCCACGCGGTGCTCTCCCGCCACCTTGACGCCGTCGGCCGTATGCGTGTCTATCATCAGCCCGTAGCGTTCCCAGACATCGCGTATCGTCGCCAGGCGATCGGCGTGTGAACTGCAGCCGGAGACGAAACCGTAGTCCGCCACCCGCGCGGCGAACGGGGTGCCGGCAAGGCTGAAACTGCCGCCGGCATCGACCTCGCGCCACAGCTGGCGCACCATCGCCGCGTCGCGGCCGACCAGGTCGAAAACAAAGCGCTCGAAATTCGACGCCTTCGAAATATCCATCGACGGACTCGACGTAACGTGCGTCTCGGCCGTCGTTCTTGGCCGATAGACGCCGCTGCGGAAGAATTCGTCGAGCACGTCGTTCTCGTTGGTGGCCAGCACCAGGCGGGAGATCGGCAAGCCCATCATGCGTGCGATGTGGCCGGCGCAGATGTTGCCGAAGTTGCCCGACGGTACGCTGAAGGCCACAGACTCCGCATTGGATCGGGTGGCCTCGAAATAGCCCTTGAAGTAATACACGATCTGCGCGGCGACGCGCGCCCAGTTGATCGAGTTCACCGCGCCGATCTTGTACTTCGCCTTGAAGTCGGCATCGTTGGACACCGCCTTGACGATGTCCTGGGCGTCGTCGAACATGCCGCGCACGGCGATGTTGAAAATGTTCGAATCCTGCAGGGAATACATCTGCGCGCGCTGGAAGGCGCTCATGCGGCCCTCGGGCGAGAGCATGAAGACGCGGACATTGTGCTTGCCGCGCATCGCGTATGCCGCCGCCGATCCGGTGTCACCCGAGGTCGCGCCGAGAATGTTGATGGTCTCGCCGCGTTTATCGAGCACGTACTCGAACAGGTTGCCGAGCAACTGCATGGCCATGTCCTTGAACGCCAGCGTCGGCCCGTTGGACAGCTCCAGCAGATGGAAATCCGGTTCCAGCGATGTCAGCGGCACGATGTCCGTCGCCTTGCGGCCCGGGCGACACCAGCGATAGGTCTGCGCCGTGTAGGTCTTGTCGCAGATCGCCTTGAGGTCGGCCGCAGGAATGTCGGTGATGAACAGGCCAAGGATGCGGAACGCCAACTCGGCATAGGACAGGCCGCGCCATTCCCCGAGTTGTGCGGCCACCTGCGGATAGGACTCCGGCAGGTAGAGCCCGCCGTCGGGCGCGAGGCCGCCGAGCAGGATGTCGCAGAAGGACTGGCCCTCTTCGTGGCCGCGGGTGCTGATGTACTTCATGTCAACCGAGTTCCTCCATGCGCAGCCGGATCACCTTCTTCTTCACCACGGGCAGCATCTCGATCTTCGCAATCGCCGCATCGACGTTCTTCTCGCGCGTGATGTGGGTCAGCATGATGATGTCGGTCTGCGACTCGCCTTCGCCCGGTTCGCGCTGGATCATGGCGGCGGTGGAAATCTGCTGGTCGGCGAGGATGCGCGTGATGTCGGCCAGCACGCCCGGCTTGTCTTCCACCCGCAGCCGCAGGTAGTAGCTGGTTTCCGTTTCGGACAGGGGCAGGATCGGCGTATCCTCAAGCGCATCGGGCTGGAAGGCCAGGTGCGGGACTCGGTGCTCGGGATCGGCCGTGTGCATGCGCGTGACATCGACCAGGTCGGCAATCACCGCCGAAGCGGTCGGTTCGGCGCCGGCGCCCTTGCCGTAGTAGAGCGTGGCGCCCACCGCGTCGCCCTGCACCAGCACGGCATTCATAGCACCTTCGACGTTGGCGATCAGGCGCTTGCTCGGAATCAGCGTCGGATGCACGCGCAATTCGACGCCCGCCTTGCCGTCCATCTGGCGCCGCCGGGTAATGCCCAGCAGCTTGATGCGGTAGCCGAGCTGCTCGGCGTACTTGATGTCATCGGCATCGAGATTGCTGATGCCCTCGATGTGCGCCTTGTCGAACTGCATCGGAATCCCGAAGGCCAGTGCGGAAAGAATGGTGATCTTGTGCGCAGCGTCGATGCCCTCGATGTCGAAGGTCGGATCGGCTTCGGCGTAGCCCAGGCGCTGCGCCTCCTTCAGCACGACATCGAAAGGCAGGCCCTTGTCGCGCATCTCCGACAGGATGAAATTGGTGGTGCCGTTGATGATGCCGGCGATCCACTGGATGCGGTTGGCCGAGAGACCCTCGCGCAGCGCTTTGATGATGGGGATGCCGCCCGCCACCGCCGCCTCGAAGCCGACCATGACGCCCTTCGCGTGCGCCGCAGCGAAGATCTCGTTGCCATGCACCGCGAGCAGGGCCTTGTTCGCCGTCACCACGTGCTTGCCGTTGGCGATGGCCTTCAGCACCAGTTCCTTGGCGATGCCGTAGCCGCCGATCAGCTCGACGACGATGTCGATTTCCGGGTCGCTCACCACCGAAAAGGCATCGTCCGTCACCTGGGCGCGACCGGCCGTGACTTGCCTTGCCAGTTCGAGGTTCTTGTCTGCCACCCGGGTAATGCGGATCGGGCGCCCGGCACGGCGCGTGATCTCGGCTTCGTTGCGCGCGAGCACGTTGAAAGTGCCGCCACCGACGGTGCCGATGCCGAGAAGTCCTACGTTCATTGGTTTCATTTCAAGTTCTTCCTGAAGCAGAAGGCCGGGATCACCAGACCTTCGCGAAAATAGAAGCGATGCGCCCCGGTACGCTGGGTTCCCGAGTCGAGTGCCAGCACATCGCACTGCAAGTTCCGTGCATGTCGTTCCAGATGGTGAAGCAATGCCCTGCCGATTCCCCGCGAGCGATGCGCTTCGTCGGTCACCAGATCATCGACATACAGCCGGCGCCCTTCATAGGTGTTCTCGATCACCCGCCACACCGCGACGCCCCGCACTGCCTCGTGCTCGGTCGCCACGCTCATGCGCGCGCCGTTGGCGAAGACCGCGCGCAGACGGCTGGCGTAATCGGCGGGCAGGCCTGTGCGCAACTGGCGGTGCACCGGCTCGGCGCGGGCGAGCCACTCCTTCTCGATCACGCTGCCATCACTGCCCGTCACTTCGACTACCGGAAACTCAGTTGCCATAGCGCTTGCGATAGCTTTCGAGAAAGCGCGCAATACGGCCGATGGCCTCGCGCAGATCGTCCTCATGCGGCAGGAAGACCAGGCGGAAGTGATCGGGATGGGGCCAGTTGAACCCCGTGCCTTGCACCAGCAGCACTTTCTCCGTCACCAGCAATTCCTCGATGAAGTCCTGATCGTTGGTGATCGGATACATCCTGGGATCGAGGCGCGGGAACATGTACAGCGTCGCCTTGGGCTTGACGCAGGTGACGCCCGGGATGGCCGTGATCAGTTCATGCGCCACGTCGCGCTGGCGACACATGCGTCCGCCGGGCGCCACGAGGTCGTCGATGCTCTGATAGCCGCCCAGCGCCGTCTGGATGCCCCACTGTCCCGGAACGTTGGCGCACAGGCGCATCGAGGCCAGCATGTCGAGGCCGTCGATGTAGTCGCGCGCATGCTTCTTTTCGCCGGAAACGATCATCCATCCGGCGCGATAGCCGCAGGAGCGATAGTTCTTCGACAGGCCGTTGAAGGTGATGGTCAGCACGTCCTCCGACAGGGCGGCGATCGAGGTATGGGTCACCCCGTCGTACAACACCTTGTCATAGACCTCGTCGGCATAGATGATCAGATCGTTCTGCCGGGCGATTTCGATGATTTCCTTCAGCACCTCGTCGGGATACACGGCCCCGGTCGGGTTGTTGGGATTGATGATGACGATGGCACGCGTCTGCGACGTGATCTTGGCGCGAATGTCGTCCAGATCGGGCAGCCAGCCGGCGCCCTCGTCGCAGAGGTAGTGGCGCGGCGTACCGCCGGAAAGGCTCACGGCAGCGGTCCACAGCGGGTAGTCGGGAGCGGGCACCAGGACTTCGTCGCCCGTGTCGAGCAGGGCGTTCATGGCCATCACGATCAGCTCGGAAACGCCGTTGCCGATGTAGATGTCCTCGATGGTCACGCTCTTGATGTGCTTCTGCTGCGAATAGTGCATCACCGCCTTGCGCGCCGAGAAGATGCCCTTGGAATCGACATAGCCGGCCGCCCCAGGCAGGTTGCGGATCATGTCCTGCTGGATCTCTTCGGGCGAATCGAAGCCGAAGGCGGCGAGGTTGCCGATGTTCAGCTTGATGATCTTGTGGCCTTCCTCTTCCATCTGCTTGGCGCGGGCGAGCACGGGCCCGCGGATGTCGTAGCAGACGTTGGCGAGCTTGGCGGATTTCGTAACGGGCTGCATGAGCAACCGTCCTTTCTGCAAGGTGCCGACCCGGACGGGCGGTGTCGGTAAAATGTATAATGTTACCCAAGCCTATGCTGCACCGCAAATCCAGATTTGACGCGGCTTTCAGGCACCCCCGCCCTTCTCCGCTCCGTTGCCGACCTCAGCTGCCAAACTTGCGCCCCGAATGAAGCTGCATTCCACTGACACCACCGGCCTGCTTGCAATCACCGCCTATGATGCCGAAGCCATCGCCGTGAATGGCCGCCGGCTGACGAAGAGCTTCCTCCTGACTCCGCAACGCCTGATCGAAGACTGGCCGCCTACGTCGGTCGACAGCCTGACCGAAGCCGACCTTGGCGCAGTCGCGGAACTCGGCTGCCCCATCGTCCTGCTTGGTACCGGAGTGCGCCAGCGTTTCCCGGCTCCCGTGCTGTTGCGGCCGCTGATCGGGCGGCGCATGGGCGTCGAGGTGATGGACACCTTCGCCGCCTGCCGTACCTACAACATCCTGATGGCCGAAGGGCGCGACGTGGCCGCCGCACTGATCATCGAATGCGCGAGTTGATCGAACTGCGCCGCGGGCCGCTGCTCGCGCTGCTGCTGGTCTTTGCCCTGGTCTGGTTCGGCACGCTCGAACATCGCCGCCTGATCAATCCCGACGAGGGCCGCTATTCCGAGATTCCGCGCGAGATGGTCGCCACCGGCGACTGGCTGACGCCGCGCCTGAACGGCATCAAATACTTCGACAAGCCGGCGCTGCAATACTGGCTTACCGCCACCGCCTTCACCGTATTCGGCGAGCATCACTGGACCGCGCGTCTCTGGCCGGCGCTGACCGGCTTCCTCGGCGTGCTCGCCACCGCCTTCGCCACGGCGCGACTGTTCGGCCCCCAGGCCGGCATGATCGCCGGTGCAGTGCTGGCCGGCAGCGTGCTGTGGAATGTCATCGGCCACGTCAACACACTGGACATGGGCGTCAGTTTCTTCCTCGCTGCGGCGGTGTTCGCCCTTTGCCTCGGGCAGCGCGACGATGCGAGTTTGCGTGACGATTCGCGTGAAAGTCGGCGCTGGCAGGACGCCGCCTGGGTGCTGCTGGCGCTCGCCGTTCTTTCCAAAGGCCTGATCGGCCTGGTGCTGCCCGCCGCCACGGTCGTCTCCTATGCCATCTGGCAGCGCGACTGGGGCTTCATCCTGCGCATCCGCCCCTTTCGCGGCCTGCTGATCCTGCTGGCCATTACCGCACCCTGGTTCATCGCGGTGTCGCTGGCCAATCCCGAATTCGCCCATTTCTTTTTCATCCACGAACACTTCGAGCGCTTCCTGACCAAGGCCCACGGCCGCTATCAGCCGATGTGGTACTTCATCCCGATCCTGCTGCTCGGCATGCTGCCCTGGCTCGGCAGCCTTCTTCAGGGCCTGGCCGCGGGATTCCGGCGCGAGGCGGGGCGCCGCTTCCAGCCACAGCGCTTCCTGCTGGTGTGGGCGGTGCTGGTCTTCGTCTTCTTTTCCGCTTCGAGCTCCAAGCTGGCGTCCTACATCCTGCCGATCTTCCCCGCGCTGGCCGCGCTGATCGGCCTGCATCTGGCGGGCTATGCCGCCTCCCGCCGTATCGAATGGGATGCCCTGCCGGCGATCCTCATCGGCGGCGCCTGCCTCTTCCTGGTGCCTTACGTCACCCGCTTTGCCAGCGAAAGGGTCCCGGTCGCGCTCTACGAGGCGTATCAACCTTGGCTCTATGCGGGAGCCGGCGCCCTGCTGCTGGGCGGGTTGGCGGCTTTCTGGCTGGGGCGACAGGGCCGCAGCGTGGCTGCCATATGCACGCTTGCGTTCGGCGGCTTCGCCTTCGGCCAAGGTTTTCTGCTGGGTCACGACAACCTCGGTTCGGTCAATTCGGCGCACGACGTAGCGGCGGCGATCCGCCCGCTGGTGCCGCCCGACGCACCCTTTTTCAGCGTGGACACCTACGACCAGAGCCTGCAGTTCTATCTGAAACGAACCACGACAATGGTCGCCTATCGCGACGAACTGGGCTTCGGCATCAGCCAGGAGCCGCAGAAGTTCATCCCGGATATGGCCGCCTTCGAACTGGCCTGGAGCGCGGCGCCCGTCGCCTGGGCGCTGATGTCCCCGGCCACATGGCAGGAGCTGAACAAGAAAGGATTGCCCATGACCGAAGTCATCCGCGACACGCGCCGCGTCATTGTGAGAAAGCCATGAACGCCGTCAGCTTCTCCCTGGTCCTCGCCGGCGTCCTCCTCAACGCGGCCGCGCAACTGTTCCTGAAGGCCGGCACCAACG